>ENA-USUE01000291-USUE01000291.1-human-gut-metagenome-genome-assembly--contig:-NODE-291-length-28639-cov-9.242875_pt1 | contig 28639 bp, 20 predicted proteins | sample MGYA00250060_ERZ773396 | MGnify/ENA primary metagenome ERZ773396 (study PRJEB29103, sample SAMN06111989) | human gut metagenome | biome: human gut; feature: ankylosing spondylitis patient; material...
CAGCGCAACAAGAAGATCCTCGACGGCGTCCGCGCCGCCACCTTCAAGCCCCTCATCGAGTGCCTCAAGAGCATCGATCAGGACCTGCTGAAGGGTGCCATCGCCGGTGAGAAGTTCAGCGAGCTGTTCTTCGCCTCCTGCAAGGACGAGGAGCTGGCCGCTTATATCAAGAGCCTGCTGGCTTGAGCGGTGGCCAGAGCATGACGGCCCTGTATCACCTGAATGAGGACATCGCCCACCTGCTGGAGGGCTTTCTGGAATCGGCAGTCCCCCTCATCGCGGGGCTAGCGGAGGTCATCGGCCTGTTCATCATCGTGACGAGCCTTGTCAAGGCCACCTACCACTATGTGCGGGCGACCTTTTTCCGCGACCGGTACGACTTCCACCACGAAATGAGCACCGGCCTGACGACGGCGCTGGAATTTCTCATGTCAGCAGAGATCGCCAAGACCTTCCTTCTGCAGAACCTCGAGTCGGTCATCCCGCTGGCGGCAACTTTCGCGCTGCGCGCTCTGATGAGCCTGCTGCTCCATGTCGAAATGCGGGCAGACCACACGGGGGAAAAATGATGCCTGCCAAAGTTTTCTTTGCCCATTCTTTTCCGGTTTGTGCAGAACGTCAAAAATATGGATTTTTGCATCGGCACGCCCTGCTACTGGCTCATCGGCTTCGGCCTGATGTTCGGCTTCAACGGCGGCTCTTCCCTGAGCCTTTCCACCGATGAGACCATGACCCTGAGCTGTGCCTGTGGTGCGTGAGCCTGCTGTCATCCACGACGGCATCTACGACACCGGGATGCACAAAGTGTCCATCATTGCAAAGCTTTCCAAGTTCGACCAGCTCAAGAGCGCCCTCAACGATCTGGGCGTTACCGGCATGACGGTCACCCAGGTCATGGGCTGCGGCATCTAGAAAGGCACCACCGAACACAGCTCAAAGCCCCGCTCCTTCGCACAAGGGAGCGGGGCTTTGGCGTTTCTTGACAGTGCCCGTCCGTCGTGCTATCTTTGTGGGCAGGATATAAAAAACACAGGAGTGTTATCATGAAAGAATTTTTGAAAAAGGAGCTTTATTCCTTCCGGGTCGTCGCGGCCATCCTGGCCCGCTGGCTGCTGCTGGCCGTCCCCACCGGCCTCGTCTGCGGTGCCGTCGGCACCGCGTTCCACCTGGCCGTGGAGCAGGTCACCGAGTGGCGGGCCGAGCACATCTGGCTGCTCTGGCTGCTGCCGGTGGCAGGTCTTGCCATCGTGGCGCTCTATAAGGTGACGGGCTGCGAAGGGATGGGGACGAACAACGTCATCCGCGCCGTCCACAGCGGCGAGAGCGTCAGCCCGCTGCTGGTGCCGGCCATCTTCTTCGGCACGGTGCTCACCCACCTCTGCGGCGGCTCGGCCGGACGCGAGGGCGCGGCTTTGCAGATGGGCGGAAGCATCGGCTACAACATCGCAAAGCTCTTCCGCTTCTCCGACCACGACCGCCGCACGGCCACGGCCTGCGGCATGGCGGCGTTCTTCTCGGCACTGTTCGGCACGCCGCTGTCGGCGACCCTCTTCGGCATCATGGTGGAGGATGTGGGCCTCGCGTTCTCGGTGGCCTTTGTCCCCGGCTTCGCCGCTGCCCTCATCGCCTACGGCGTCTCGCTGGCCTGCGGCATCTCTCCTACCCATTTTGAGCTGACCGCACCGGCGCTTTCCATTGATTCTACTCTGCTGGTGGCTGTGCTGGGCGTTGCCTGTGCGCTGGTGGCCCGGGCATTCTGCTGGCTTCTCCACACCATGGAGCACGAAATGCCCCGCCGCCTGCCAAACCCCTGGGTGCGTGCCGTCGTGGGCGGTGCTGCCGTGGTGGCCCTCTCCTACCTGATGGGCGTGGGCCGCTACAACGGCGCGGGCATGGGGGTCATCACTGCCGCCGTGGAGCAGGGGCAGGCCCTGCCGTGGGACTTTATCTGCAAGATACTGCTGACCGCCCTGACCCTCTCGGCGGGCTTCAAGGGCGGCGAGGTCGTCCCCAGCTTCTACATCGGTGCGACCTTCGGCTGTGCATTCGGCCCGCTGCTGGGCCTGCCCGCCGGGTTCTCCGCCGCCGTGGGCCTCGTCTCGGTGTTCTGCGGCGCGACCAATACCCTTATCCCCTCCATCCTGCTGGCCTATGAGCTGTTCGGCGGCGTGGGGCTGGAGCTCATCGCGCTGGGCTGCGGTGTCTGCTATATGCTCTCCGGCACCCACGGCCTCTACAGCAGCCAGCTCTTTGTGACGGAGAAGCTGCTGTCGGAGTATACGGAGAGCTGGGGGAAGCGGCTCAGAAAATAAAAAAGGAACGGCAGCGCGTCGCTCCGTTCCTTGACAAATCCGATATTTCTGGTTATACTACAAATAGAAAAGGCGCTGGCCCGCAAACGGCTGGTCCCTCACCATAATAAGTCAAGAAAAAATGACCGGTCTAGTTGGGGAACTCAGAGGCGGTCATTTTTCTTGTCTTTATCGTCGCTGTGAGATACAGTCCAAGTGATTTGAAACGTCACATAAATTGCACCGCCAAGAAGCGAGAGCAACGCGGTAAATTCCAAAATACTCATGGTCTTATCCCCCCTTTCCGCCCTTGAGCGTCCGGGGGAGCACGAATCTGCAAGAAAATCGCCTTACCCGGCACTCAGGTACCGGTAAGGGACAGCCGCCTGTGTTTGTGGTCAGCGCCTTGCCGCCAGAGGCGGCATCTATACGATACCATATTTCGCCTAAAAGTACAAGAATTGTCCAGTCTAAATTTCTGCAGGCCAGCCCTTGATTTTTTCTGCGCCCCGTGCTACAATCATCTGTAGTTTCATCCTGTGATGCGCAGTGTGAGCAGGTTTTCTGCCGCCGGTGCGTCAAAATCAAATGTCCCAAAACGATGATGCGGACAAACCGAAGTCCCGTTCTCCATGCCGCAGAGAGGGCTGCCGTCCGGAAGGACGCGCTGCAAGCAGCCTGCCATGTGCCGGACTTCTACCACCGCAGAGTGCAGAGGCGAACCTCTGCCGGGTGCGCCCGTTACAGCACAGCGAGTGGCGTGCAATAGCACGCAATTCGGGTGGAACCGTGGAACGCAGTTGGATCTTTCAAAGGCGCTTCATCCCGTAGAGCAAATGCGGGGTGAAGCGTCTTTTTTGTTATACCAAACGCATTTTTCATGTCAAGAAGGAGTAACACCATGAAGATCATCTATAAGGACGGTCATGTGGACGAGTGCCCGCAGGACCAGGAACTGCACGTTATCCGTCACACCGCAGCCCACGTTATGGCTCAGGCCATCAAGCGCCTCTACCCGGAGGCTGACTTCGCCTTCGGCCCCGCCACCGAGAACGGCTTCTACTACGACGTTGACCTCGGCGACACCAAGCTGACCGACGAAGATCTGGCCAACATCGAGAAGGAGATGCACAAGATCACCAAAGAGAATCTGGCCATCAAGCCCTTCATCCTGCCCCGCGCAGAGGCTGTCAAGCTGATGGAAGAGCGCCACGAGAACTATAAGGTCGAGCACATGGCTGACCTGGCCGACGAGACCGAGTTCAGCTTCTTCCAGCAGGGTGAGTACGTTGATATGTGCATCGGACCTCACCTGACCTACACCAAGGCTCTGAAGGCCTTCAAGATCACCCAGCAGTCCGGCGCATACTGGAAGAACGACAAAGAGAACAAGATGCTGACCCGTATCAACGGCGTGGCTTTCCACAATCAGGAGGAGCTGGACGCCTGGGAGAAGGAGCAGCAGGAGGCTCGTGAGCGCGACCACCGCAAGATCGGCAAGGAGATGGGCCTGTTCATGACCGACGACCTGGTTGGCCGCGGTCTGCCCATGTTCCTGCCCGCAGGCTACACGGTCTGGCAGGAGCTGGAGAACTATATCAAGGAGAAGGAGCGCGCCCGCGGCTATCTGCACGTTATGACTCCCTGCATCGGCACCGTGAATCTGTACAAGACTTCCGGCCACTGGGATCACTACCGCGAGAATATGTTCCCCGCCATGGAGATGGAGGGCGAGAGCTACGTCCTGCGCCCGATGAACTGCCCCCATCACATGATGATCTACGCAAACCGTCCCCACTCCTACCGCGACCTGCCCATGCGCATCGGCGAGATCGCACACGACTTCCGCTATGAGTCCTCCGGCACCCTGAAGGGCATCGAGCGCGGCCGTCACTTCTGCCAGAACGACGCTCACCTGTTCTGCACTCCGGAGCAGATCAAGAGCGAAGTCGCTGATGTCTGCAACCTCATCTTCGAGACCTACAAGGATTTCAACATCACCGATTACCGCTGCGTTCTGTCCCTGCGTGACCCCGCCGACAAGAAGAAGTATCACGACGACGACGCCATGTGGAACCACGCCGAGAACGCTCTGCGCGAGGTCCTGACTGAGCTGGGCATCCACTTTACCGAGGAGATCGGCGAGGCTGCTTTCTACGGCCCCAAGCTGGACGTCAACGTCAAGCCCGCTGTCGGCGCTGAGTACACCCTGTCCACCTGCCAGCTGGACTTCTGCCTGCCCGCAAAGTTCCACCTGACCTATGTGGACAAGGATGGCACCGAGAAGACCCCCGTTGTCCTGCACCGTGCAATTCTGGGTTCTCTCGACCGCTTCATGGCCTACCTCATCGAGGAGACCAAGGGCAAGTTCCCCACCTGGCTGGCTCCTGTTCAGGTCAAGGTTCTGCCCGTCTCCGAGAAGACCCTCGAGTATTCCGAGGCCATCACCGAGAAGCTGGTGGAGGCCGGTATCCGTGTGGCTCTGGATGACGACAACCAGAAGATCGGCTACAAGATCCGCGCTGCACAGCAGGTGGACCGCGTGCCTTATATGCTGGTCCTGGGCGCCAAGGAAGCCGAGGCCGGCAACGTCTCCGTCCGTGACCGCAAGGGCGAGACCACCACGATGGAAGTGGATGAGTTCATCGCAAAGGTCACTTCTGAGATCAAGAACCGCAGCCTGTAAGTGATATGATTCCTGATTATATTGATGAAGTCGAGCGTCCGAATGAGGAAACGATTGCCGCCATGTTGGAGGCCGAGCGCATTGCGAAGGACCCCAACGTAAAGCACTACACCGATTTGGATGAACTTTTTGAAGATTTAAGGAAATAACAAATGCCGCTCTTCCCTTGATAGGAGAGCGGCATTTTTGTGCCTTGAAATCAGGTCATCCCTTTGGTTTTCTCGTCAATCAGCGAAAAAATCCTATCATATGTACCGTTCAGAATCGCCTGACGCGGCATCCAGAAATCAAACAGCTCTTTTAGTCCTGCCGAATCCCCGCAGATTTTTCGGGTCTGCTCATAGGCAAATGTATTCGCATCGACTTCATGCGGTTGTCCGAGATACAGGCTTGTAAAATATCCTTCGCTACCTTCTAATTTACATTTCAGATAATGATTTTCCACCAGTTTATAGCAAGTCCCGTCGAACATGATGATATACTGAACGCTTCGATTTATCATCTCATTAAATCGCTCCGGTTCAAGATACTGGGATGCGTGCCGCAGCTCATGAAAAAGATAGAACATTCTTTCGTACTCAGGCTCTTTGTCCAGCCCCTCTGCATTTATAAATACAGTCCTGCTGGAAGCGTCAAATGTTCCCTTTGCTGTTTTGTATCCGGCAGGCATCTCAAAAGACAAATACAGATTCAGCCCATGCTCCCTGCAATACGCGTCGAAATACTTTTTATATCCAGTCATTCTCTCGTCACCGGCTCGCAATTCTTATGAAAAATGCCCCTGCCGAAGCTATTTTTAGCGTTCTGCAAGGGCATTTTCGTTTACGTCTTGTTATTTCAGCAGATTATCATCCGTAAAGTAATCGATTTTCATAGACTTACGCACCTCGGCGAGGGTGGCGGCGGCGGTCTTTTCGGCCACAGCGCTGCCTTCCTTCAGAATTTCCACGACCTCGGGCAGGCGCTGCTCCCACTCCTTGCGGCGGTTGCGGATGGGCTCCAGCTCAGCCTGCATGACGCTGTTCAGGAACTTCTTCACCTTCACGTCGCCCAGACCGCCGCGCTGATAGTGTGCCTTCAGCTCGTCGAGGTTCTGGTACTCGGGCAGGAACTCGGCAAAGTGCTCCGGGCGGCTGAATGCATCCAGATAGATGAAGACGGGGTTGCCCTCCACCTTGCCGGGGTCCTGCACGCGCAGGTGGTTCGGGTCGGTGTACATGGACATGATCTTCTTCTTGATGTCCTCGGGCTCGTCGGAGAGGTAGATGCAGTTGCCGAGGCTCTTGCTCATCTTGGCCTTGCCGTCGGTGCCGGGCAGGCGCAGGCAGGCGCTGTTCTGGGGCAGAACGATCTCCGGCTCCACCAGAGTCTCACCGTAGACGGCGTTGAACTTATGGACGATCTCGCAGCACTGCTCGATCATGGGGCGCTGGTCCTCGCCTGCGGGGACGGTAGTGGCCTTGAAGGCGGTGATGTCCGCGGCCTGGCTGATGGGGTAAGTGAAGAAGCCCACCGGGATGCTGGACTCGAAGTTCTTCTGCTGGATCTCGGCCTTGACGGTGGGGTTGCGCTGCAGGCGGGAGACGGTGACGAGGTTCATATAATAGAAGCTCAGCTCGGTCAGCTCCGGCACCATGGACTGGATGAAGATGTGTGCCTTGGCGGGGTCGATGCCCACGGCCAGATAGTCCAGAGCGACCTGCAGGACGTTCTGGCGCACCTTCTCCGGGTTGTCGGCGTTGTCGGTGAGGGCCTGTGCGTCAGCGATCATGATATAGATCTCGTCGAACTTGCCCGAGTTCTGCAGCCGGACACGCTCCTTCAGAGAGCCGACATAGTGGCCGACATGGAGCCGGCCCGTCGGGCGGTCGCCCGTCAGAATGATCTGTTTCATACTTTTCTCCTTTTTCATCAGGCGCATTTTTCCTCAACCTCTCCGTCACAGCTGACGCTGTGCCGCCTCCCCTGATAGGGGAGGCTCTGGCGAAAAGGGTAAGTTTTCGGTTTTGCCAAGGGCTCTCCTATCAGGAGAGCTGGACGCCGCAGGCGGCCTGAGAGGTTCATTTTTTATAAGTATATCCCCCGCCGCTTTCCCTGTCAACAAAAGCCGCACCGGAACGGGCAAAAAAGAAAAAGCGATGGAAAACTTCCATCGCTTTACTGGCGCCTCTTGCCTGACTCGAACAGGCGACACCCTGATTAACAGTCAGGTGCTCTAACCGACTGAGCTAAAGAGGCATCTATATAAAACGGCGCAGAGCCGTTTTACTACTAAAATGGTGACCCGTACCGGAATCGAACCGATGTTAAAGGCGTGAGAGGCCTCTGTCTTAACCGCTTGACCAACGGGCCATACTACCATTGCATCGGGTGTTGTTCCCGACTCGATTATTTTAGCACAGCGCACCCGCTTTGTCAACAGGCATTTTCAATTTTTCAGCAAATTTTTCAAAGAATCAGAACAGCCGACGCACTCTGCCCTTCACAGCCCCCAGAAGGACGTTCAGGTAAAGACCCATGACGCTCTCCACCTCGCCCAGCTCCATGCTCTGGCGCTGGGGCAGGCCGGCCAGCGTACCGCGGTAGAGGCAGCGCAGCTCGGGCAGCTCGGCGTAATCGCTGGGGTGCATGAGGGTGCTGGGCTTTGGCAGCTCCAGCGCACCGCTCTTCTGGAGCACCTCGCTGACGAACTGGGAGCAGAAATAATGCCGGCGGCGCTGCCAGCGGATATGCATCCAGCAGAGCAGCAGACCCAGCGAATTGAAGCGGTAGAGCTCCCCGTGGTGCATCATGTGCTGGGTGCGGCGCTTGGCGCGGGTGTAGGCCTCATCCGTCACTTCCAGCGCGTAGAGGGCGCAGGGGATGTTCTCCCGCATGAGGAACACGCCCCGGTTCAGGTACTCCTGGCTGGGACCTGCGGGGAACATGGTATAACCATTCTTGCGGGTAGAGCTGTAGAGGGTGCTCAGGTCCTCGTCGAAGGCGAGGGAGATGTGGGTGTACTGCGCACCGGTCAGGCTGTACACGAGGTTCGAGAGCAGGGTGCCGGAGCGGGTAAGAAATATGTAAAGCGTCTTCATCGTCGTTGTTTCTCCATGCTGGCGGCTCATGGCCGCGGGTCAGATTGGCTCAGTATATCATAAGTTGTGCGTTTTTTCCAGATAAATCGCAAAATATCCACAAATATTTTGTGTCTCTACTTATAATACGTTTTTTCGCGGCCCAAAATTGCAGCCTCTTCTCTCCTGTTTTCCGCTCCTTGTATCCCAAATCGACAAAATTTTATCAAAGATCTGTTTTGGGCATAAAATCTTTAATTTGTGCAGGCAAATGGGCCAGGATTTTTACGAAACCGTCTCAAATACCTCGGATTCTTAATAAGATTTGTTGCTTTTACCCGAAGAAAACCGCCCCGCCGGTTGATTTCGGCCCCAATTTATGTATAATGGTATACAGGAGAATACGCATCTGTATTTCTTTTCGTCGTCCTTTTGCGGTGTCCTTTTGGCTGAGGGCAGCTTACCGCTGGTGTCTGGACGATGACCTGAACGAAAGAAGAGGTATAAGTATCATGGCAAAGTTGGATCTGAGCAAGTATGGTATCACCGGCACGACCGAGATCGTGTACAACCCCTCTTACGAGCAGCTGTTCGACGAGGAGACCAAGCCCGAACTGGAAGGCTACGAGAAGGGCCAGGTCAGCGAGCTGGGCGCTGTCAACGTCATGACCGGCATCTACACCGGCCGCTCCCCCAAGGATAAGTTCATCGTCATGGACGAGAACTCCAAGGACACCGTGTGGTGGACCAGCGACGAGTACAAGAACGACAACCACCCCGCTTCTCAGGAAGCCTGGGAAGCTGTGAAGGAGATCGCCAAGAAGGAGCTCTCCAACAAGCGCCTGTACGTCGTGGATGCTTTCTGCGGCGCCAACAAGGACACCCGCATGGCCGTCCGCTTCATCATGGAAGTGGCCTGGCAGGCACATTTCGTCACCAATATGTTCATCAAGCCCACCGCTGAGGAGCTGGAGAACTTCGAGCCTGATTTCGTTGTCTACAACGCTTCCAAGGCTAAGGTCGAGAACTACAAGGAGCTGGGCCTGAACTCCGAGACTGCCGTGCTGTTCAACATCACCAGCAAGGAGCAGGTCATCGTCAACACCTGGTACGGCGGCGAGATGAAGAAGGGTATGTTCTCCATGATGAACTACTTCCTGCCGCTGAAGGGCATGGCTTCCATGCACTGCTCTGCCAACACCGATATGGAGGGCAAGAACACTGCCATCTTCTTCGGTCTGTCCGGCACCGGCAAGACCACCCTGTCCACCGACCCGAAGCGTCTGCTCATCGGCGATGACGAGCATGGCTGGGACGACAACGGCGTCTTCAACTTCGAGGGCGGCTGCTACGCAAAGGTCATCAACCTGGACAAGGACTCCGAGCCCGACATCTACAACGCCATCAAGCGCAACGCTCTGCTGGAGAACGTCACTCTGGACGCTGAGGGCCACATCGATTTCGCCGACAAGAGCGTGACCGAGAACACCCGCGTCTCCTACCCCATCGACCACATCCAGAACATCGTCCGCCCCATCTCTTCTGCACCCGCAGCCAAGAATGTCATCTTCCTGTCTGCCGATGCATTCGGCGTCCTGCCCCCGGTCTCCATCCTGACTCCGGAGCAGACCCAGTACTACTTCCTGTCCGGCTTCACCGCAAAGCTGGCCGGCACCGAGCGCGGCATCACCGAGCCCACCCCCACCTTCTCCGCCTGCTTCGGTCAGGCCTTCCTGGAGCTGCACCCCACCAAGTACGCTGAGGAGCTGGTCAAGAAGATGCAGAAGAGCGGCGCAAAGGCTTATCTGGTCAACACCGGCTGGAACGGCACCGGCAAGCGCATCTCCATCAAGGATACCCGCGGCATCATCGACGCCATCCTGAGCGGTGCCATCAACGAGGCTCCCACCAAGAAGATCCCCTACTTCGACTTTGAGGTCCCCACCGCTCTGCCCGGTGTTGACCCCGCCATCCTCGACCCCCGCGACACCTACGCAGATGCCGCTCAGTGGGAAGAGAAGGCCAAGGATCTGGCTGGCCGCTTCATCAAGAACTTCGCAAAGTACGAGGGCAACGAGCACGGCAAGGCTCTGGTCTCCGCCGGCCCCCAGCTGTAAGCTGACAGCACCTCTTACATAAGGCCATAAGATCAAGACCCCTCCGATCTCCCGCAAAAAGGAAGTCGGAGGGGTCTTTCTTGTAATCCATCTCGTTTTATAGTACTCTGCGGAGGATATTGCGCATGAAAAAAGCAACGGTCAACGACTACTTCCGACACCACTGGGTGAAGCTCATGCTCTTCGCGCTCTTTACAGCGGCGGTATCCTTTTTCGCGCCGCTGAAAAACTTCCAGCTCAAGTGGCTCATCGACTCCAAGAGCAAGCAGGAGGCGCTGGGCTATATGGGGCTGGTGTTCCTCATCACCTTCACCAGCTGGTTTTTCGAACGGCTGAGCCGCCGCTCCTTTACAAAACTCGCCTGCGGCGCCGTGGAGCAGGTGCGGGGACAGGTCATGGAGCGGGTGCTGCGCCGCCCGGTGTCCCAATATCAGCGGGAGGGCGACGCAGCCTATCTCTCCCTGTTGACCACCGATCTGCGCACCCTCTACGACGACTATTATATGTCCCTCTTCAACATCGCGTTCTGGGGCGGCATCATGCTCTGTGCACTGGGGATGTACCTTTACATCAGCCCGGTGATGCTGGCGGCCATCCTGCTTGTGACCGTGCCGCCGCTGGTCCTGCCCCGGAAGATGAATGAGCGGCTCAAAGCCTCCCGAGACGCTTTTTCGCTCCAGATGGCGGGCTACACCCAGCAACTCAAGGAGCTTCTGGGCGGGTTCGAGGTCATCCGGGGCTTTCTGCGGGAGGACGCCTATGCCGCCCGCCACCGGGATGCTGCCCGGCAGACCCGCGACAGCGAGCAGACCTACCAGCAGAGCCTCAACGCCATGGTGGTCAACACCTCTCTCATCAGCAACCTCATCTTCCCCATCGTCATGCTGGTGGGCCTTTTTCTCGCTTTCGACGGGCGGCTGACGATGGGCACCGTCTCCACCGCCGCCAGCATGGCGAACTTCGTCATCACGCCCTGTAATCAGATCGCCCAGTGCTGGGCCAAGGTCAGATCTTCGAAGGGCATTCGTCAGCGGCTGGAAGCAGCCATGTCCGGCCCGGAAAAAGTCTCTGCGGGCCGGGCCATCGATAAACTCGAGCACATCGAGTGCAAGGACACCGGCTTTTCCTACCCCGGAGCCGCTGCACCGGTGCTGCGCGGCGTCCGGCTGACGGTCTCCGGGCAGGAAAAAGCCGTCCTCGTGGGCGAAAGCGGCTGCGGCAAGTCTACACTGGCAAAGCTGCTGTTCCAGTACTACCCAGACTATACCGGCAGCATCCTCTTCAACGGCCAGCAGCTGCGGGACATTGACCGTCAGAGCCTCTACCAGCGGGTAGGTTACATTGCCCAGACAACCTATCTCTTCAATGACACCCTCCGCAGCAACATCTGCCTCGGCGCGGACTTCCCCGAGGCTCAGCTTTCCCACGCCATCGGGATGGCGGGCCTCACCGACTGGGTGAGCACCCTGCCCGACGGCCTCGACACCCTCATCAGCGAGAACGGCAAGAATCTCTCGGGCGGGCAGCGCCAGCGCATCGGCATCGCACGGCTGGCGCTTCGCCGGTACGACCTCATCATCGCCGACGAGATCACCGCCAGCCTCGACCCCGACACCAGCGGACAGGTCATGGAAAATCTGCTCGCTCTCCCCTGCATGGTGGTGGCCATCACCCACGACGTCTCGGGGGCGTTCATGAAACAGTTTGACAAGGTATACCGGGTGGAGCACGGAAGCGTCACACAAGCATAAAAGGAGGGCCTGTGCCGGGTTTCAGCACAGGCCCTCCTCTTGTTTTTACCGGCTATTTTGCCGCGTCGAACTCGGCCAGAATATCCTCCGTGGGAGCCGGGGTCACGAGGCTGACCACCACGCAGACGGCCAGCGAGACGAGGAAGGCGGGCAGCAGCTCATAGATGCCGAAGACGCCGCCCAGCGGGCTGACGAGGTACTTCCAGACGAAGACCATCAGACCGCCGGAGAGCATACCGGCCAGCGCGCCCTGCCAGTTGCAGCGCTTCCAGAACAGAGCGCAGAGGACGACAGCGCCGAAGGAGCCGCCGAAGCCGGCCCACGCAAAGCTGACGATGCCGAAGACGCTGGAATCCGGGTCGCGGGCCAGCACCACGCCCACCACGCTGACGCAGATGATGGTCAGGCGGGCTGCGAAGAGGCTCTGCTTCTCGCTCAGCTTGAGGTGGCCGAACTCCTGCAAAATGTTCTGGGACACGCTGGACGCAGCGGCCAGCATCTGGCTGTCCGCCGTGGACATGGTAGCCGCCAGGATGCCTGCAAGGATGAGTCCGGCCAGGACTGCCGCCAGCACACCGTGCTGGCTGATGAGGCTGGCGATGTGGACGATGAGGGTCTCACTGGACGAGCCGCTGAGGAATTCCAGCGCACCGGCCCTGGTCATGCCGAGGCCCACCATGCCGATGACAATGGACGCCGCCATGGCGATGACCACCCAGACGGTGGCGATGCGGCGGCTGAGCACCAGCTTCTTCTCGTCCTCGATGGCCATGAAGCGGAGCAGGATGTGGGGCATACCGAAGTAGCCGAGACCCCACGCCATGGTGGAGACGATGTCCAGCAGGCTGTAGGACGTTGCCCCGCCGGTCACGGCGTCGTGGCTGGCCGTCATGGTCAGGTAGCCGGAAAGGCTCTGGGCGTTCTCCACCACAGCGCCCCAGCCGCCTGCCACAACGATGCCGTAGCCCAGCACCGCGATGAGGGCCAGCGACATGACCATCGACTGGATGAGGTCGGTGGTGGTGACGGCGCGGAAGCCGCCGAGGATGGTATAGCCCACGATGACGAGGGCCGACACCAGCATTGCTGCCATGTAATCTACGCCGAAGAGGCTGTGGAACAGCTTGCCGCAGGCCGCAAAGCCCGAGGCCGTATACGGCACGAAGAAGACGATGATGATGACCGCGCCCAGAGCGTTCAGCAGGTTGCGCTGGTCATGGAAGCGAAGCGACAAGAACTGCGGTACCGTGATGGCGTCGAGGTTGGCCGAATAGCGGCGGAGCCGCCGGGCCACGATGAGCCAGTTGAGCCAGGTACCCAGCGCAAGGCCGATGGCTGTCCAGCCCGGCGAGGCAATGCCTGTCAGATAGGCCAGACCCGGCATACCCATCAGCAGCCAGCTGGACATATCGCTGGCCTCGGCACTCATGGCCGTGACCAGCGGCCCCATCTTCCGGCCGCCAAGGTAGAAGTCGGTGCTGTCGTTGTTGGTCTTGCTGTAGGCGAAACCCACCAGCAGCATGGCCGCAAGATAGACGACGATGGTGACGATGATACAGATCTCACTCATATACGTTCCCCCTTTGGTGCTTTTTTCCTCTATGATAAAAGCACGGCCTGATTTTACCACAGTAAAGCATCAAAGTGCAAGACCCCCTGGGCAGATTCTTCCCCTATGACCGAAATTTCGTCCTTTGCAGCGTCCAAAACCGCTCAATATGCCAACAGGCCGTCCTCCGGAGGAGGACGGCCTGTTGGTTCGGATGAAGAAAATGATGAAAATAAAGAAGATGACAGATTATTTTGCGGCTTCGCCTTCGGGGAAGATGATCTTATTCACGAAGAAGAAGATGATCATCGAAATGCCGCCGTTGAGCACCGTGGTGCCGATGTTGTAGATGAAATCAGGCACCAGCAGACCGGCCACAGCCACCCAGATGCAGTTGATGGAGTTGACGATGCAGGTGATGAGGCAGAAGGCCAGCAGATACCAGCCGATCTGCTTGGCGAGGTTGCCCTTGCTGCGGAAGACAAGGCTGCGCTGGATGGGGAAATTGATGCACTCGCCGATGACCATGGCCACCATGTAGGCGCAGAAGTAGGGCAGGCCGCCGTGGGCCGCGTCGTAGCCGAGGATGTTCCACTTGAAGGTCTCGCCGAACAGGGTGATGTCGATTCCCGGCCAGCCGAAGTCCACCACCGGCAGGCTTGCAAATGCCTTGGGCAGGAACTGCAGAAGCAGGTATTTGAACAGGGTGATGAGGTTGGACACGATGACGAACAGTCCGCCCTCCCGCACCCATTTGGCCGCGGCCGGATGCTTTGCGGCAAAGTTATTCCAGAAATTCATGGCCTTATTCCTTTCAGCTGTTTTTGAGCCGGTTTTCCATCTGGCTGTTCAGGATGAGATTCTTGACGAACTCATAGATGACCCGAAGGATGCCCACGAGCCAAAAGCCTTTCAGCTCCCAGACGAGGCCGTCCACCATGCCCATGCTCACCATGCCGTTGGTCATCTTGGCCAGCGCGCGCAGCGGCATATTATACTGGAACACGGTGTTCAGGTCGGGGGTGCCTTTTGCAAAGCTGCTGTCCAGACGGCAGCGCAGCACCTTCTGTGTCACCCAGCCCAGCGGACTGCGGCCATGGTCCATCTCGCCCAGCGTCATGTTCCGGTCGATGCGGACGACATCCTCCGGGATCGGATGGCCCAGCAGAGCCTCGAACTCGGCGTCGGTCACATAGCTGATCTGGCCGGAGACGTAGTGGAGCAGGTCGAGACCCTCGTAGGGGTCGGGAGCGTTGGTCCCCTTGACGGAGACTTCCGCTGTCAGGCGGATGTCCGCGCTGGATGCACCCACGCGGAGCTGATAGCTTCCGCCTTCGACTTCCCAGCGGTCAGTCTTGACGTTCCAGTAGCGGAACGCCTTGTCGTCCAGAGCGATGCTCACCGTCCTGCTCTCGCCGGGGGCGAGGAAGACCTTTGCAAAGCCCTTCAGCTCCTGCGCCGGGCGGAAGATTTTTGCGTCCTGCTTTGCGACGTAGAGCTGGACGATCTCGGCACCGGCACAACTGCCGGTGTTGGTGACGGTAAGGTTCACGCCCTTCTCGTCTGCCTTCAGATCACTGTACTCGAAGGTGGTGTAGCTCAGGCCGTAGCCGAAGGGGAATGCCACCGGCACACCGGCGGTCTGATAGTACCGGTAGCCCACATACAGGCCCTCGCGGTACTCCACGTTCCGGCCCTCGCCGCCGAAGTTCGCCTTGGCGGGGGTATCGTCATGAGCCTGCGCCCAGGTCTGGGACAGCTTGCCGCAGGGGCAGAGCTTGCCCGTGAGGATGTCTGCGGCCGCGCCTGCGCCTGCCTGTCCGCCCAGTGCGCCGTAGACCAGCGCCCTGCACTGGCCGACCCACGGCGTCTCCACCGGCGCACCGGCGCTCAGCAGAACGACGACATTCGGGTTGACGGCAGCCACAGCAGCCAGAAGCTGCTGCTGGTTCTCGGCCAGCTTCATGTCAGAGCGGTCGAGGCCTTCGCTCTCCCGCAGCTCATCGAGGCCGAGGCAGAGCAGAACGGTGTCAGCCTTCTTTGCGAGGGCCACAGCCTCTTCCAGCTTCTCGGCGTCAGCTGCACCCTGACGCTCGAAACCGGAGGCATAGCCCACGAGGGTGATGCCGCTGTCGTCAGCCTTGATGCTGTCCAGCAGGGTGTCCACCTGCAGGGCGTTGACGGCACTGGAGCCTGCGCCCTGATAGCGGGGCGTCTCGGCAAAGTCGCCGATGACGGCCAGCTTCTCATTGGGCTTGAGCGGCAGGATGCCGCCCTCGTTCCTGAGCAGGACGATGCTCTCTGCGGCCGCGCGGCGGGCAAGCTTATGGTGCGCGGCGGCGTCGAAGGTGCGGGGCGCTTTTTCCACCGCAGCGTGGGTGGAGAGCACCAGTTCCAGCATCTCGTCGAGGCGGGCGTCCACGTCGGCCTCGGAAATTTTGCCGCCCTGTACGGCCTTCATCAGCTCCCGGATGGAGTCGCCGCCGGGGCAGGGCATTTCGAGGGTGGAGCCGTTCTTCACGCCGAGGGCGTGGTCATTGGAGCCGCCCCAGTCGGTGACGACGGCCCCGTCGAAGCCCCAGTCCTTCCGCAGAATGTCCTGCAGCAGGTGGGCATTCTCGTTGGCGTAGGTGCCGTTGATGCGGTTGTAGGAGGTCATGATGGTCTTGGGCTTTGCCTCTTTCACCACGATCTCGAAACCGGTCAGATACAGCTCCCGCAGGGTGCGCTCATCGAGCACCGAGTCGCTGGCCATGCGGCGCAGCTCCTGACTGTTGACCGCAAAGTGCTTGGGGCAGGCAGAGATGCCGTTTTTCTGGATGCCGCGCACATAGGCAGCGGCCATCCTGCCCGCGAGGATGGGGTCTTCCGAGAAATACTCGAAGTCACGGCCGCAGAGGGGGCTGCGCTGGATATTCAGGCCGGGACCGAGCAGGACAGCCACTTCCTGTGCGGCGGCTTCCTCGCCCAGTGCCTCGCCGACGGCTTCGCCCAGCTTCTCATCCCAGCTGCACGCAGTGGCGGAAGAGGTCGGGAAACAGGTTGCCGGAACGCTGGGGTTGAGGCCCAGATGGTCGGCGGCGCCGGCCTGCTTGCGGACACCGTTGGGGCCGTCCGAAAGGGTGATGGCCGGGATGCCCTTGCCCGGCAGAGCGCGGGTGGTAAAGACAGTCTCGCCCGAGAGCAGGGCGCATTTTTGCTCTAAGTTCAGTTTCTGGATGATGTCAGCGTGTTTCATGGATCGCTCCTGATAAAAAAGAAGAGGTGGCGGGCGCTCTGCCCGCCGCCCCTTTCGGTTTTGTGTTACTCAGACGGTTTTGATGTTGTCCTCTTTCTTTTTGCGGAAGCGGAAGATGGTCAGGATGACCAGGACCGCGATCAGACCGCCGCAGACGCCATCCACCGCGTAGATGACCTTCTGGTAAGGCTCGACCTTTGCCAGATAACGGCTGCCCGGCATACCGCCGTTCATTGCCTTGGAGTTTGCAATAGTATACAGGATGTTGTGGACTGCCTCACGGCCATAGTGATAATCCGAAACATCATTCTTGTTAAAGGTATAGCGTGCGCCGGTGGGCAGGTTGGTCAGCTTGCCATCAGCACCCGCCTGGATCATCTGGCCAGCATCCATAAAGACACCGGTGTTTGCATTATCGGTGATGATAAAGCCGTGGAAGCCCCACTCGTTGCGCAGCAGGCCGGTGATCATGTTGTAGTTGCCGCCGGCCCAGGTATAGCCAACGCGGTTGAAGGAGGTCATGATGCCGGTGACGGACGGGATCTCGGTGGTGGCATTGCTGTAAGTGCCGTCGCCGTTGTCCTTTGCATAGTTCATCTCGACCTTATCAGACTTGACGCACATCTCAAAGGGCTTGAGGTAGATCTCGCGGGCCGCCTGCTCGTTCAGGAAGGTCGCAATGCTGTACTGGCCTTCACGGTCGCCGCGGTGGTCCTCCTGATCGTTGATGGCGTAGTGCTTGACAAAGACATACATACCGCGGGAGGCGACACCCTCACACTCGAGGGAAGCAATGTGACCGCCGATGAACGGATCCTCGGAGTAATACTCGCTGTTGCGGCCGGAGAATGCAGTGCGGTGCATGTTGACTGCCGGTGCATACCAGCCATCGACATCCAGATAGTAGGACTCGTCGCCAATGTTCTCGCCGTAGTGAGTGGCCAGATCATCGTTGTAGGTCTGGGCCAGAACGATTACGCCGCAGTGGGTGATGTTGCCCTTGAAGTAGAAGTTGCCGCTTGCATCAACGCCATAGTTGACCAGGCCGGTGGCAGCGTCGCGATCGGTCGTGGAGAGCTTATCCACCGACTTGATGGCAGCCGTGCCATAGCCGGACTGGGTGATCAGGGTCTGATAATCGCTGGGGATCAGCTGGTCGAGCAGGTCGTTCCACTTGGGGTCGTTGTAATCCAGACCACGCATATCGATCAGGCCGAGGCCGTTGTCCTTGCCGTAGACAAGCTCATCGGTCAGGGTAGAAGGATCGGTGGTGTTCAGGGAATCGAAGGAATCCAGCTTTGCCAGATCCTCGCTGCTGATGGTCTTATAGTAAGTATAGGAAGCGGGGTTGCCGTTTGCATCGGTGCCGTTGATGGGGTTGCCCCAAGTGCTGATCTGGTCGCTGACCTCGCCATCGGTGGTCGGCCAGGTGCCGGTCCAGTCGTTGCGGGACAGATACTGGAAGCCGCCGTTTGCATGGTCGAGCTGATTGGTGATCTCCACACCGGTGGTGGTGTCGTTCTTATAGGTCGTGGTATCCACGGTGCCGTTGGCCGGGGTATAGGTCGCTACAAACTCAGTGTTGCCATCGGCGGTCATGCCGTCTTCCACGGTCTTGCCCTTGACAGCAAGGATGTTGTTGACGGCATCGTGTGCGTTCTTGGCGGCGGTGATGTAGTAGTCACCGGCATCCAGAATGTAGGTCTTGGCGTTGGTGTAGTCGTAGGACTTCAGCTGTTCCTGATCGAAGGTGACCGTAACGGTCTCGCTTGCACCGGGAGCCAGCTCCGAGGTCTTGGCGTAACCGACCAGTTCAACCGCAGCCTTTTCCACCTTGTTGGTCTTGTCATAATCGGTGTAGGGGCTCTGTGCATACACTTCCACAACGTCCTTGCCGGCAACAGACCCGGTGTTGGTCACCTTGACCGTGACGGTGCAGGTGTCGCCATCCCAGCTGGTGTTGTAGTCGGACCAATCAAAGGTGGTGTAGGACAGGCCGTAGCCGAAGGGATACATCACAGCGTCATCGTAGTTGTAATCGCCTGCGTTGCCCTGACCGAGGACCTTGTCCTCGTAACGGGTCTCGTAATAGCGGTAGCCAACATAGATGCCCTCTTTGTAGCTGACGTAGTTGTACTTGGTCAGGTTACCATTCTCGTCATAGTAGGCAAAGTCGCCGAAGTTCTGCGCCGCCGGGCTGTTCATGGCATCCACTTCATAGGTATCCACGGTGCGGCCGGAGGGATTCACCTTGCCGGAGAAGATCTCTGCCAGAGAGCACAGACCGTAATCACCCATAGCGGGAGCCGAAATGACAGTGTGGATATTAGGATAGTTTTCGACCCAGCTCAGATCTACCGCTGCGCTGGAGTTGAGCAGCAGCACGACATCGTCAAAGTTGTCGTTCAGGTACTGGAGGATCTCCAGTTCCACGGAATCCGGCTCGAGGTAGGTCTTGGTCTTGTCCTCTTCCACATCGGTGTGGTTGTACATGGAGCGGGGCATATCACGGCCTTCGCCCGCCACACGGCTGAACACAAAGACCGGCACCGTGCCCTGCATGGAATCGGTCAGGCCCGGCTCCGCCTGCATGACGGACAGCGGGCACTCGTTGATGGAGAAGTCCTCGTCATCACCGTAAGAGACCGAGCCGACACCCAGACCGTAATCCTTGCCGTTGCCTTCGGAATAGAATTTCCAGAGGTCCTCGTTGACACCGAACCCGGCATCTTCAAAGGCCGTTTTCATATCGACTTTGTTGCCGCCGATGTAGCTGACAGCAGAATGGCTGACAAAGCTAAAGGTCGTATCCGTGCTGTACGGCATCTTTCCGGCATCGTTTTTCAGCAATACAATGCCTTCGGCGGCGATCTTCTTATTCAGAGCGATCTCATCCTCAACCAGCGCCTCCTCTGTGTCAAAGCCGGGCTTGCTGTATTCCATATTGATGCCTTCGGTCTTTGCCTTGCTGTTATCGATGCCTCCACTCTTCAGGCCCAAAATGCTCTGCACGCTGCTGGCATTAGGCGGGATCAGCACATTGGCCGCAACCATACCGCCCGCCAATGCGACACACAACACACCCGAAACGGCAGTTTTGATGATCTTGACCATCATCTTACTGTCCTTCTTTTTCTGTGCCATAACTGTTAGCTCCTTCTCTTTTGGGTACACGACCCGGTTCATAGCTGTTCTCCGGAGTGCGTCCACTCCTTTGCTTGATGTCATTTTATCATATAAACTGCAAAACAAACCGTTCTCCGCATAACCTGTCGTCTCAGATGCGCAATCTGCAGAAGTTTCAATTTGGTTTCAAATTTTATTGTGCTGATCCACAATTTCGAGCGCAGTTTTATTGTGCATCATGCCAAAAGCAAAAACTCCCCCAGCCGCTGACGCGGCAGCCCCCTCAAAGAGGTGGCCCTTGGCAAAGAGGACAATGTTTCGCTCTCTACCAAAGGCTCCCTCCCTGAGGGAGCTGTCACCGCAGGTGACTGAAGGAGTCCCTTTACTTTTCCGGGACCGGCAGCAAGATCCGCAGGGTGAACCAGCCGTCGGCCCAATGAAGGGTCATGGTGCCGTCGTGGCGCTGGGCGGCCGCCTGCACACCCTGCAGGTCGTAGCCGCCGTGGGCGTTGTGGACGGGCAGACCGTCCGCGCCCAGCTCCACGGGCTGGGCGCAGTAGTTCTCGAAGCGGAGCATCACGCAGCCGCTCTGGTTGTAGATGGCCACCCGCAGCAGACGCTTTTCGGGGTCAGGCTCGGCCAGCACGCTCTCGATGGCGTTGTCCAGCGGCGCGCCCACGAGGGTACACAGCTCCCGCGTGCTCAGAAAGCCCAGCTGGCTGCCGTCGGCCACGCTGGTCATGTTGATGCCGCGCTGCTGGCAGTCCATGCTTTTGGCGGTCAACAGGGTATCCAATACCGGGTTGCCGGTCTTGTTCTCGGCCTCATACTGCCGGATGCCGCTCTCCATCCGGGCCAGAGCCGCGTCCTGCTTGGCCCGGTCGCGCTCGGCGCGGATGTCCGCGATTTGAATTTTCAGCTCATGATAGCGGCTGTTGATGAGCCGGATGCCCTCTTTGCTCCGCTTGTACTGCTCGTACTGGCGGTGGAGCACCTCGTCCATGGCGGCAAGCTCACTGTGGAGCGCCGCCTCCCGCAGCTGCTCGTGCTGGATCGTCAGGATGAGCACGCCGCAGAAATCCACCAGCGTGCGGATGTAGTAGACGCTCATGTCCACCTCACGGTCGCCCAAGAACAGCAGGTTGCTCACCGCGAAGACCATCGCCGCCATGACGACGGCCACGAGGCCCGCTTTTCCGCTGATGACGATATGGCCCTTGGGACTTTTGTGCTTATGCTCCAGCACCCAGATGCAGCCGAAAACGCCGCCATAGACCACCACCAGAAGCAGCAGTGACAGGCCGTCGGCCCCGCTGCGCTGAGGCCAGAGGAAGCAGTGCAGCTGCCACTCGGCGCTGGCCGCCAGCTCTGCCAGAACGAAAGCCCGGGCGCAGACATAGCCCGCTTCCAGCAGGGAGATGGTGCGGGTGACCCAGAGATATAAATACTGTATCCCCACAGCTGCCGCCATGCAGGGGATCCACCACGCCAGCGGAACGCTGCCCGTGGCCTGCAAAAAAGCACTCAGGGCCAGCGCCCATGCCGCACTGGCAGCGATGGTGGCCGTTTTGCCGAAGCGGAGGCCCAGCGGCAGGGCGTAGATGCCCACAGCCAGACACTCGGCCAGCGCCGTATACAGGCGCGGGATGCTGGGCAGTGCCGTCATGCACCCTCACCCCCGATGTGGTCGGCCAGCGCCGCGAGGAAGGCTTTCCGCCGGGGGCGGCTGACCTGCAATTCGTAGGGTCCCACCTGCACCATCCCCTGCTGCACCCTCTTCACCTGTGCCAGATTGACAAGGTAGCCGCTGTTGCAGCGGGCAAAGGGCCGCTCGGCCAGCTTTTCCTCAAAGGCTTTCAGGGTGCCTGCCGCCACGAAATCGCCCTCTTCGGTATAAAAATGGACGCGGTGTCCCTCGCTTTCCAGATAATAGATGAGGGACGAATCCAGCCGCCGCATCCCGCCCTCCACCGGCAGGGCCAGATAATGCCGTGCGCGGCGGCGCAGCTGTTCTTCGGCCTTGCGCAGCTGCTGCGAAAACGCAAAATAAGGCACCGGCTTGAGCACATAGTCCAGCGCGCCCACCGCGTACCCGCCGATGGCATACTGTGCCATATTCGTGATAAAAACGATAATAACGTCCTTGTCCAGCTCCCGCACCCGCCGGGCCGTCTCCATGCCGTCCAGATGCTTCATCTCCACGTCCAGAAACAGGATGTCGTACACCGGGCGGTAATCATCCAGCAGTTCCATGCCGTCGGCGAATTCCGTCACCGCGAACTCGGTGCCGTACTGCCGGGTGTGCCGCTGCACATAGCCCTGAAGCTGCGCCCGCACCTCTGCCTCGTCCTCGACCAGAGCAATGCGTATCATTGCCGCACCTCCTTTTTCCGCAATTTCTCTGGTTTTTATTGTAACACGAAACCGGGCCGGTGGCAAATAGGAGAATAAAACAGCAGCCCCGCTTCATCTACTGCGAGGCTGCTGTTCTGTGATTGGAAAATTTCAGGCTCAGTTCGTCTTGACGGCCACAAGGATGCGGATCTTCCTGCCGCCGGAGCAGCCGAAGTTGTCGTACCAGCCGATGAGCTTATAATCCTCGGTGTTGATCTTGGGCAGCGAGGTGGCGAAATACTGGCCGTTCGACCACAGATACACCTGCATATCGTCGGCGGTCTCATAGCGCTTGTCGCCGCTCATGACCGAAGCTGCGCCCAGCTTATCGATGACTACCGGTGAGAGCTGGAGCATCCGGTTGATGGCCTTGCCGTCGGCAGAACGGCCAATGGCGATGCCGCCTGCGATAACGGGGTACTTGGTGGCGGTGCTGTAGGCCACCTGCTTGCCGCCGGAGTAGCAGACGTAGGTCGCACCCTCGCCCAGATAGTTGAGGAAGTCGCCCAGCGTACCGCCCACGCTGTCGCCGGTGCGGCGGAGCACATAGCTGAACAGCTGGTCTGTCTTGCCGGTAAGGGTGTTCCAGGTAGAGCTGACGACACTGCCGTCGATGAGGCCGTAGAGCACATCGCTGGTGCTGGGAACAAGGATGTTCTTCACATCCTGGAAGGTCTCCTCATCGGTCTTATCTACCTTGGTGGTGGTCGTGGTGGTCCCAGCGGGGAGGCCTGCGGCCTCTCTTGCGGCGTCCTGTGCCTTGTCGCTGATCTTTTTGTCGATCTTCTTGGCGGCTTCGTCCGTCAGGCGGCGGACAGAATCCAGCGCAGCGTACTCCCACAGGTCACCGGTCACATCGTCGAGGATGACCCGGTCGATCTGGCCCGCAGAATTGGTGGTGTAGTAGCGGATGTCGCTTTCGCTCAGCGTTACCCCCGATAGGCGGCTGGGGCGAACTGCCCCAGCCACACCCTCCGACGTCGTATCAATGATCTGCACGTTGTCTGCAAACGGGGTGTCGCCCAGCGCGGTGCCGTCGGCGTTGACGGTGCCGCTGGTCGAGCGGGGCGAGATGGACTGGACGCGTTCGCCGTCACCGTCCACGCTGATCTCCACCAGCTTGCCGGCCGGGAAATTGAGCTTATTGTCCACATTGACGGTGCGGGCGGTGCCGTCGGTACACATGACCGAGACAGCCTGCTGCACCTCAGCGCTGTTCGTCTCCACGAGGGTGCGGGATGAGGACTGGACCACACCGTAGAACACAGCGTCTGCCGCGTCGCCGGTGAGGACGGAGACAGCTGCATCGTTCATGCCCAGCAGCAGAGTGACCACCTGACCCACGCCGCCGCCGGACAGAGAAGACAGCTGGTAGGCCACAGAGGGCGAGGCGATGGTGTAGGTGACGCCGGCCACGGTCACAGAGGTCGGAGCGCTGGCCGAGGGCGAAACCGCTGTCACGCGGCCTGCGGCACGCTTATTGTAGATCCAGACGGTACGGGCGCTCTCATTATAATAGTAGACATCATAGGGCGAGAGGGCCGCAGAGGTGGTGACTTCGTCGTTGCGGTAGATGGCCGCCGGGGCGAAGGGCAGGACGGTGGAAGCATCTGCCACGAAGGGGCCCTTGACGTTGTCCAGCAGGACGGAGGAGATGTCCACCTGGCCGTTGCTCACCGCAAAGCCCAGGGTGGAGGCGTAGACCTGACCGCTGCCGTTCATGGCGGTGAGGGCGTTGTAGAAGAGCATGGTACCCTGCTCGAGGGTCAGAGTCTCGCCCTGACGGGCATTGATCTCATTGCGCAGGCCCAGTGCGCTGGCCTTGCTGAGCTGAGCTGTGGGGAAGGTACCGCCCAGCTTTGCCACATCATAGCCCAGCAGGCGCAGCGCCATGGTGCAGGCTTCTTCCAGCGTGACGGTGTTGTCCGGGCGGAAGCCGCCGTCGGAGTAGCCGGTCATCCAGCCGTTCTGGACAGCGGTGCGGATGTAGACCGCATAGGGAGAGTCGCTGTCTACGTCGCTGTAGAGGCGGCCGGTGCGGCCCTGTGCCGTGGTGGTATCGCGGTAAGCAGAGAATGCGGTGAGGAGGCGGGCCGCCTGCCCACGAGTGAGGGGCGCACCCAGAGAACCGGCCTGCTCGGCGGTCAGACCGCCCAGTGCCGTCGCCGTCTGGACTGCCGCGTTGGAGCCGACCGCAGAGGCGGGCAACACCAGCATGGAAACAGCCACGCAGACAGCCAGCAGGAATGCGAGGAATCGTTTTTTCATGGTAAACTCCTTAATCATATCTGAGCGCTTCGATGGGGTTCAGGCTGGCGGCACGGCGGGCCGGCAGGAAGCCGAACAGGACACCGATGCCGCAGGAGATGCCCACGGCGATGGCTGCTGCGTCCGCCGAGGGGGTGACGTTCAGGGTAATATCCGTCAGGATATACGGAAGGATCTGGTTGATAATGGCCGACACGACGTAGCCCAGCACGATGCCGAGGCAGCCGCCCAGTGCCGATGTGACGCCGGCCTCCACGACGAACTGGGTCAGGATGGTGCTCTCCTGTGCGCCCAGTGCCTTGCGGATACCGATCTCACGGGTGCGCTCGGTGACGGACACCAGCATGATGTTCATGATGCCGATGCCGCCGACCAGCAGCGAGATGCCTGCAATGGCCGTCAGGACGCCCACCATGACGTTAATCATGGAGGACATCTGCTTCATGGCTGCGCTCAGGCTCATGACGTAGACATAGTCGTCCTTGCTGACCAGCTTCTTGAGCCGCGACTGCAAAAACTCCTGTGCCTCATCCGAGTGGTCCGCGTCCTGCAGGACCACATAGTACTGGCTAACACTGCTGGTGTTGTTGACGCTCATCAGGGTGGTATAGGGGATAAGAACAATGTCGTCGTTGCCGCCCTCGTACTGAGAGGCGGGTTTGGAGCGGCCTTCCAGCACGCCCACGATGCGGTACTCGCTGGCGCCTACCTTGAGGGTGCTACCGAGACCGTTGCCGCCGAAGATCCTGCGGTCCACATAGTCGCCGATGACACAGATATTCTTGTTGTCTATCAAATCGGTGTACTGGATGCCGCGGCCCTTGGCCACCTTGTAGTTGTTGATGGTCGTGTAATCTTCGTTGACGCCGCTGATGTAGGTGCGGCGGTACTTCTCGCCCGCCACCCGCAGCGTGTCGCCGACACTGGCAATAGGCGAAAGGCCCTTATAATACTCGGGCTTTTCATTGATGATCCTGTACACATCGTCCACTTCCACTGAGCGGGTGCTGGCGGTCATGATGTTGACGGACAGAATATCGCTGCCCATGTCGGAGTAGAAGTCCTGCATCATGTGGGTCATGCCGTTGCCGAGACCGACGATGACGATGACGGCCATGACGCCGATGATGATGCCCAGCATGGTGAGGAAGGTGCGGACTTTGTTGCTCAAGACGTTCTGGACGGCCTGTTTGAAGGTCTCCTTTATCATGCCTGCGTCCCCTCCTCTCCGGCTTTCGGCTCTGCCATCATGAAGTTCGGCTGAACGACTGCCTCGGGTGCGTGGGCGTCGCCATCGTAGACGACGCGGCCATCTTCGAGGCGGATGATGCGCTCGGCCTGCACAGCAATGGAGTTGTCGTGGGTGATGAGGACGACGGTATTGCCCTGTTTGTGCAGATCCTGCAGCATTCCCAGCACTTCGCGGCTGGTGTGGGAGTCCAATGCACCGGTCGGCTCGTCGGCCAGGATGACCGCCGGGCCGCGGGCCAGCGCACGGGCAATGGACACACGCTGCTGCTGACCGCCGGAAAGCTGATTGGGCAGGTTTTTGAGCTTATTGCCCAGACCCACCCGCTCAAGGGCAGCTTTTGCCGTCGCGTGGCGCTGTGCGGCGGGGATGCCCGCATACACAAGGGGAACTTCCACGTTCTCCAAAAGTGTCAGCTTCGGCAGCAGGTTGTACTGCTGGAAGATGAAGCCCAGCTTCTCGTTCCGGATGTGTGCCAGCTCACGGCGGCTCATCTTGCCGACATCCCTGCCGTCCAGCAGATAAGTGCCTTCGGTAGGCACGTCCAGACAGCCGATGATGTTCATACAAGTGGATTTACCAGAACCGGACTGGCCGACGATGGCCACGAACTCGCCTTTGTTGATTTTGAAAGAGACGTGGTCGGCGGCCTTTACGAGGGTGTCGCCCATCTGGTAATACTTGCAGACCCCATCAAATTCTATCAGCGTGCTCATTCGTCATCTCCTTCGGCGGAGGCCATCATGTTGCTGTAGAAGTCGGTCGCACTGACGCTGGAGTTGTCGTAAGCGATGGTATCGCCCTCCTGCAGGCCGCTCTTCACTTCGATGTAATCGTCATCGCTGATGCCGGTGGTCACCTTGACGTAGACGTAGCCGTCGGGAGCGGTCATGGAAGTCTCAGCATTGGCAGCGCTGGGCGAATCCTTGGTCACCAGCACATAGCTGCCCCGGACGAGGGCGGCGTTGGGCAGGGCCAGAACATTCTTGACGCTGGCGGTGGTGATCTTCGCAGTGGCGTTCATTCCGGGCAGCAGCTCGCCCATGTCGTCGATGCGGACGGTGACGGGGTAGCTGGTGGAGCCGTTGGCGGTAGTGCCTGCCACGAGGATGCTGCTGATGACGCCCTTGTAAGTCTCACCCGGGACGGCGTCGGCGGTGATGTTCACCTCCTGGCCGACCTCGAGGGAGCGGATCTTCAGCTCGTCCACGTTGAGCTTCATTTCCAGATAGCTCATATCGTAGATGGTGCAGAGGTTCTGCATGGCGGTGTCGTTGGCGCTGAGCTTGTCGCCGGCCTTGACCTTCTTATCCACGATGGTGCCGCTGATCGGGGCGTCGATGGTATAGTGGCTGATGGTCTTCTCGGCAGAAGACATCTGCAGCTCGGCAGCGCGCAGGCTGTCAGCGGCGTTTTTGGTCTGCTTGTCCAGATCCTTGCCGGTAATGCGGAGGATGACGTCATCCTGACGGACGGTGCCGCCCTCCTTGACGCAGAGTTCAGACACGGTACCAGAGGCAGCTGCCACGACAGTCTCCTCGCGCTGGTAAGTAAAGTGTGCGGAGTTGAGGGAGCTGACGCCGTTCACCTGTGCCACAGCGGCCTGTGCGGTGGTCAGGCTGCCCGCATTGGGAACAGCGATGGTGACGGTGCAGGTCATCAGGCTGGCGTCGCCGGCAGGGTCTGCACCGGAAACGGAGCGGATGGTGCCGTTCAGCGTCTCAAAAGTGGTGTCCGGCATGACCTGTGCGGCCTGACCGGCGACAAAGCTCTGGGCCTCTGCGGCAGGGAAATCCACGGCCAGCAGCATCACGGAGGTGTCGCGGATGGTGGCCACAGTCTGACCAGCCTGCACGGCGTCGCCTGCGGCGACTGCAAAGGAGCTGACCTCGCCGCTGATCCTGGTGCGGACGTTCTGCATATCCGCAATGTCATCGTAATTGCGCTGTGCCTGCTCCACCGAGAGCTGTGCGCTCGCGAGGTTGTTTTCCACATCCGAAATGTCGATGGTGTAAAGAATATCGCCCTTCTCGATGCTGTCGCCCAGCTCAAAGTCGGCGGTGAGCACCGTGCCGGTGACGAGGGACTTGACGGTGTAGGAATCGGCGGCGTTGATGGTGCCGCTGCCGTCGTAGACGTTCACGATGTCGCGGCGTCCCAGCTTCTCCTGCGTGTAGGCAAGGTCTGCCGACGCACTGCGGCTCTTGCGCGGCACGATGACCGCCACCAGCACCGCTGCGGCTGCGACCACCGCGATGCAGCGCTTTTTGTGGGTCTTGATAAAGTGGAACACCTTATTTTCTCCGCCAGTATTCTCCTGCGGAGAGGCGTCCTGTGTCTTCTTGTTGAAACCTAGCATGAAAAGCCTGACCTCCTGTGTTTCATGAAAAAGAAAAGTTCTTTCTGCCTGTTTTCATTCGTTCTGCGCTTTCCCCCACAGCGTCCGCCAAAAACGTCCTGTCTGCGAGATACTGCCCCGGGTTAGCGGCGCAACCCGTTATAATGATACCACCTAACAAAACGAGCTGCAAGAAATTTTTCCTGCACGATCTGCAACTTTTTTGAAAATTTTTCCATCATCTCTGTGTCTGGAAACTGGAACATCAGACAGAGCTTTCGGATGAAGCGTTCATCCACTCGCTCCGGCCCTTCGTGCAGCGGCTTTTGGGATACCGTCAGAAATAACCTGACGATCCGTGAGATGACGGCTCTGATGGGCGGTGACGGCATGATGGAGTAACAAACAGAAAAAGACTTCCGCTTTGAGAATGACCCTCAGGCGGAAGTCTTTTTACTTTCTGAAAAAACAAAAGAAAAAGCACCAAGCATTTCTGCCTAGTGCTCTTTGTGGTGCACCTCCAGGGACTCGAACCCTGGGCCCACTGATTAAGAGAAACCAACGTGCAACAAT
>ENA-USUE01000293-USUE01000293.1-human-gut-metagenome-genome-assembly--contig:-NODE-293-length-28602-cov-15.025837_pt1 | contig 28602 bp, 17 predicted proteins | sample MGYA00250060_ERZ773396 | MGnify/ENA primary metagenome ERZ773396 (study PRJEB29103, sample SAMN06111989) | human gut metagenome | biome: human gut; feature: ankylosing spondylitis patient; material...
AAGGTACTGGCAGCGGCGGGGCTGGTATATTTACTGGAGCCGTTCATGCATCCGAATTTAAAATATGGTGTGAAAGCACCGAAGGTATATTTTACCGATACCGGCCTGGCTGCTTATTTGCTGCGCTGGAGTAATGCCGAGATCTTGGAAGCAGGGGCAATGTCGTCGAGCTTTTTGGAAACCTGGGCGGTAATGGAGATCTACAAGAGCTTCAGTAATTGCGGACAGATACCGCCGCTTGGTTATTACCGTGACTTTAACAGCCGTGAGGTAGAGCTTGTGCTGAATGTTGATGGCAGCGTACATCCTTTGGCGATCCGCAAAAGTGCCTGTCCGGTGAAAGAAACGAAGAAGTTTGATATCCTGCGGCCGGTTGCAGAAGGAGAACGGGCCTTGAAATTAGGTGCAGGCGGCGTGATCTGTTTCGCCAATGATCTGCTGCCGATAGATGCCAGAAACTGGTATATACCGGCCGGGCTGTTGTAAAATTATCAATAAGTATTTTAAGGAATAACCTTTGCTGATTTTGAATGTGAGATTCAAGGCAGTAAGGGTTATTTTATATTTAGCTGAAAGTAAACTGTTTTTTATTGCCGGGGAAATAAATATGTTTGAAGTTAAGACGAACTGCCTTTTGTCTTTGCCTTAGGTGTAGTATAATGAAAACATCTTTTAAAGAAAATGAGGCAGAAAATGCATTATAATGAAATAAAACAGGGTTACTTTATTGCACGACCCAATCGTTTTATTGCTCATATCGAGCTGGACGGGCAGGTTGAGGTTTGTCACGTGAAGAATACAGGGCGCTGTCGTGAGCTTCTGACGCCGAGAGCGGTGGTTTATGTAGAGTGCCATCATGACCTCAGTCGTAAGACAAAATATTCGTTGATTGCTGTCAGAAAGGGCAGCCTGCTGATCAATATGGATTCGCAGGCGCCGAATAAGGTGGTGGGCGAATGGCTGACGTCAGGTGAACTGCTGCCGGGGCTTACGCTGCTGAAGCCTGAATGCAGGTATGGTGCTTCGCGCTTTGATTTTTATGCAGAAACGCAGCAGCAGCGGATGTTTATTGAGGTGAAAGGCGTGACGTTGGAGGAAAATGGCGTGGCAATGTTTCCCGATGCGCCGACAGAGCGCGGTATCAAGCATTTAGATGAGCTGGCGCAGGCGGTGCGGGATGGTTATGCCGCCACGGTGATTTTTGTGATCCAGATGCACGGTGTGACCAGTTTTACACCGAATCGCCGCACACATGCTGCTTTTGCCGAAGCGCTGCAGCGGGCACAGCAGGCTGGCGTACAAGTGCTGGCTTATGATTGTGACGTAACGCCGGATAGCCTTAGTTTGAGTAAGCAGATTCCCTGCTGTCTTTAAATTGGGAGATATGCTATAATAAAAAATCCTAGCGCTGTGCCTGCTTCAAGAGCTGGGGGCAGCATATGGGCAGTACAGCTGAAAAAGAACGGAGCAGATTATGAGAGCTTATACGAAATTTTATATTACGCCGAAGGGCGAAAGAGCCGCCCGCAGCGGTCATCCATGGGTCTATGCAGAGGAAATAACCAATATTGAGGGCGAGTACCGGAATGGTGATTTGGTTGACGTGGTCACAGGCAAAGGCAAATATTTAGGGACAGGTTTTGTCAACGACCATTCCAAGATCAGAGTGCGCCTGATTTCGACCAATACCAATGATAAATTTGACGCTGATTTCTGGGAACGGCGGTTGCGTTATGCGATCGATTATCGTCGTACTGTAATGCCAGGCGCTGATTTTAAATGCTGCCGCCTGATTTTTGGTGAGGCAGATCATTTTCCAGGTCTGACAGTAGACCGGTTCAATGACATTTTGGTGGCACAGACTTTATCACTGGGGATAGAAGTGCGGAAAGAGTTGATTTTTAACCTGTTGTACAAGATTTTACGTGAGCAGGGTGAGGAAATCAGGGGCTTATATGAACGCAACGATGTAAAGATCCGCCTGCTGGAAGGCATGGAGGAAAACAAGGGCTGGTTTGCGTTTGCAGAGGCTGCAGAACCAGGGGAGCCGTTGACGGAAATCGTTGAAAACGGGATCAGGTATAATGTGGATGTAGAGAACGGTCAGAAAACAGGCTTCTTTTTAGACCAGAAGTATAATCGTCAGGCGATTGCTAAGATCGTCCGTGGTAAACATGTACTGGACTGCTTTACACATACAGGCGCTTTTGCTCTTAATGCTGCAGCAGGAGGCGCTGCTTCTGTGACTGCAGTAGATATTTCGGCTGAAGCTGTGCAGATGACGGAGGCTAATGCGGCTAAGAACGGTTTGGATAAGATTGTTAAAGGATTGAAGGCCAATGTTTTTGATCTGCTTTCCGAGCTGGTAAACAATAAGTCCAGGGAATATGATTTTATCATTCTGGACCCGCCGGCGTTTACAAAGTCGGGCAGCACGGTCAAAAATGCCATCCGCGGCTATAAAGAGATCAATTTAAAGGCTATGAAGCTGCTGCCGCGCGGCGGTTATCTGGCTACTTGTTCCTGCTCGCATTTTATGAAGGAAGAGCTGTTTGTGCAGATGCTGCATGATGCGGCTGCAGACGCCAATGTACAGCTGCGGCAGATCGAGGCGCGCCAGCAGTCGCCTGACCATCCGATTTTATGGAATGTCCCGGAGACGTATTATTTGAAATTTTATATTTTCCAGGTAGTTTAAGTTGTGATTTGGAGGCAAGATAATGCAGCTGCAGCAGTTATTGGAAGCTATGATCGCTTATATGGGCGGCGACGCCCGGCGGATCCAGCACTTTATTAAGGTGCATGCCCTGGCGCAGCTGCTCGGACGTCAGGAGCAGCTGGACGAAGGGACGCAGTTTATTTTAGAAGCTGCGGCGCTGACTCACGATATCGGTATCAAAAATGGCGAGGCGAAGTTCGGCGCCGGTAAATGCAGCGGTAAAACGCAGGAGCTGGAGGGACCGCCGGCAGCGGCAGAACTGCTGGCAAAGTTAGGTTTTGCTCCTGACGTCTGCGAGCGGGTATGCTATTTGATTGGGCATCATCATACTTATACCAATATCGATGGTATGGATTATCAGATTTTAGTGGAAGCTGATTTTTTGGTGAATTTTTACGAAGATGGCATGAGTAAGGAGGCTATCCAGACTGCCTGCGGGCGAATTTTTAAAACGGCGTCTGGTATCAGGCTGTGCCGCCAGATGTTTGGAATTTGAATGATGTATAAAAAGCACTTGCCGGAACGAAGCAGGCAAGTGCTTTTCTGTTATAAATAATCGTGGGAGCCTGCGCCGGCAGGAGCCGAAAATGGAACAGACCCTTATGGCAGCGGCTTATGCCGACTGACCGTAAGGGTCTGTTCACTATGTTAAGGAGAGGGGAACGCTTATTTAACTGCCGTCAGATATTTGTCAATAGCGGCTGCGGCTCCGCGTCCCTCGGCAATGGCCCAGACTACCAGGCTTTGGCCGCGGCGGGCGTCGCCGGCAGCAAAAATACCGGGGATCGAGGTCATATAATCATTATCATTGGCCGCAATAGTATTGGCCTCTGATCTGGCAAATTTAAATTCGTCAAATAACTGTGTTTCAGTGCCGATAAAACCCATTGCCAGAAGCACCAGCTGAGCTGAAACTATTTGTTCTGTTCCGGCGATCTCGACAGGAATTAAACGCCCGGCTTCCTTCTGCCAGTCGATCTGGCAGAGCCGCAGTTTATCGACTTTTCCATTTTTGCCGATAAATTCCTTGCTCATGATACAGTAGTCGCGCGGATCCTGGTGGTACAGCTCGAAGGCTTCTTCCTGCCCGTAATCAGTTTTGAAAACACGGGGCATTTCCGGCCAGGGGTTATCTGCAGTACGGGAATGGGGCAGGCAGGGCATGATCTCGATCTGTTTTACGCTTCTGCAGCCCTGACGAATGGCTGTCGCTACACAGTCGGTGCCGGTATCGCCGCCGCCGATGACGATAACGTCTTTTCCCTTGGCGGAAACAGCTTTTTTATCCTGCAGGCCGCTGTCTAAAAAGCTTTTAGTGACGCTGTGCAGATAATCCTTGGCAAAGTGGATGCCCTGCAGCTCGCGGCCGGGGATGGTCAGATCACGCGGTACGGTACTGCCGGTACAAAGGGCGATCGCATCGAACTGTTTCAGCAGTGTTTCCGAAGAAATTTTGTGGCCGATCTCACTGTTCAGTTCAAAGGTGATCCCGGCCTCTTCCAGAAGCTTGATGCGTCGTTCTACCAGATGTTTGTCCAGCTTCATATTGGGTATACCATACATCAAAAGCCCACCGGCGCGGTCGGCACGTTCATAAACGGTAACGCTGTGGCCTGCCTTGTTAAGCTGGTCAGCACAGGTCAGGCCGGCCGGGCCGCTGCCGATAACGGCAACTTTTTGTCCGCTGCGGTGAGCCGGCTTGTTGGGTTTGACATAGCCTTCTGCAAATGCTGTTTCAATGATATATTGTTCAAGATTGCGGATACTGACTGCACTGCCTGCCAGGCTGGCGCTGCAGGCTCCTTCACAGGGAGCCGGACAGACGTGCGAGGTGAATTCCGGGAAATTATTAGTTTTATTCAGGCGCGCATAGGCAAAATGATCCAGCCCCTGATAAACAAAGTCGTTAAATTCCGGCATCAGATTATGCAGCGGACAGCCTGATAAGGCTTTGCCCAGCATTACGCCGCTGTGGCAGAAGGGAATACCGCAGTCCATGCAGCGCGCAGCCTGTTTTTGCAGTTCTTCTTTGTGAGGCAGACTGCTGGTTTTGATTTCTTCCCAGTCTTTGATGCGCTCCTGAGGCGGGCGCAGCGCAAGTTCCTGCCGTTTGTAATCCATAAATCCGGTCGGTTTACCCATTATGCCTGCACCTCCTCAAATACTTTGATCGTCGCTTCCTGCTCGCTCATACCGCTTTGCAGGTATTGGGCGACTTTTTCGGTAACGCGCTTATAATCTTTGGGAATGACCTTGACAAATTTTTTGACGTAACTGTCCCAGTCTGCCAGAATCCGGCGGGCAATACTGCTGCCGGTATATTCTGCGTGTTTCAGGATCATTTTCTGCAGCTGCATGGTATCATTGATTTCCTTCAACTGTTCCAGCAGTACGATTTCTTTGTTACAGTAGCCCGAAAAGGTACCGTCTTCATCTAAAACATAGGCAATACCGCCGCTCATGCCGGCAGCAAAGTTCCGTCCGGTCTTACCCAGAATAACGACGGTGCCGCCGGTCATATATTCGCAGCCGTGGTCGCCGACACCTTCGATAACGGCATTGACGCCGCTGTTGCGAATGCAGAAACGTTCGCCGGCAATACCGGAAATATAGGCTTCGCCGCTGGTGGCGCCGTAGAAGGCCACGTTGCCGATAATGATGTTTTCGTGCGGATTGAAAGGCGCTTCTGCAAAGGGATGGATGATGATTTTACCGCCGGAAAGACCCTTGCCGACGTGGTCGTTGGCATCGCCTTCGAGACGCAGGGTGATACCGGGCGGTAAAAAGGCGCCAAAGCTTTGTCCGGCCGAGCCTTTGAAGTGCAGTCTGATCGTATCTTCCGGCAGACCGTCCAAACCGTAAAGGCGAGTGATCTCACTGCCGAGGATGGTACCGACGACACGGTCGGTATTTTTGATAGGCAGCGTGATATCGACCTGTTTTTTGCCGGCGACAGCGGTTTTGCAGATTGCCAGCAGCTCGCGGCAGTCCAGCGATTTTTCCAGCTGGTGGTTTTGTTCGGTGGTGCAGACCTGGCTGGTGCCCGGTTCTACCTCCGGTTTATAAAGCAGCGGCGCTAAGTTAAGGTTTTTATTTTTCCAGTTACGTTCCGGTTTAGCCAGCAGCACTTCCGTACGTCCTACCATTTCGTCGATAGTGCGGAAGCCCAGCTCGGCCATATATTCGCGTACCTCCTGGGCAATGAAGTGCATAAAGTTGACGACATACTCCGGTTTGCCCTTAAAATTACGGCGCAGCTTCGGGTCCTGGGTAGCGACGCCCATAGGACAGGTATTCAGGTTGCAGACGCGCATCATAACGCAGCCCAAAGCGATCAGCGGCGCAGTGGCAAAGCCGAACTCTTCGGCACCCAGCAAGGCGGCGATGATCACGTCGCGTCCGGTCATCAGCTTACCGTCGGTTTCCAGAGTCACACGGTTACGCAGGTTGTTGAGCAGCAGCGTCTGATGTGTTTCCATCAGTCCCAGCTCCCAGGGCAGTCCGGCGTGGTTGATACTGGTGCGTGGCGAAGCCCCTGTACCGCCGTCGTAGCCGGAGATCAGCACGACATCGGCACAGGCTTTGACGACGCCTGCGGCAATGGTGCCGACGCCAACCTCAGAAACCAGCTTGACGCTGATTTTGGCACGGGGATTGGCGTTTTTCAAATCGTGGATCAGTTCGGCCAAATCTTCGATCGAATAAATATCGTGATGGGGCGGCGGTGAGATAAGGCCGATACCGGCAGTAGTACCGCGGCATTCGGCGATCCAGGGATAGACTTTACCGCCGGGCAGCTGACCGCCTTCACCTGGTTTGGCACCCTGAGCGATCTTGATCTGGATCTCGTCCGCGTTGACCAGATAATTGCTGGTAACGCCAAAGCGGCCTGAGGCCACCTGTTTGATAGAACTGCGCTTACTGTCGCCGTCAGGCTGGGGACGGAAGCGGGAAGGATGTTCGCCGCCCTCGCCCGTATTGGACTTACCGCCGATACGGTTCATAGCGATCGCCAGACATTCGTGCGCTTCCTGGCTGAGCGAGCCGTAGCTCATTGCGCCGGTTTTAAAACGTTTACAGATGCTGTCTACAGATTCTACCTGTTCGATAGGTATCGGCAGTCGCTGCGGAGTGAAGGTCAGCATACTGCGCAGGTTCTGATTGGCAAAAGCACTGCTGTTCAGTTCGCTGGAAAAGCGTTTGAACATAGCGTAGTCGTTTTCGCGGCAGGCCTGCTGCAGTGCAAAAACAGTCTGCGGATTGAACATATGCCGTTCGCCGCCGCTGCGCCATTGGTAAACACTGCCGGATTCATAGCTGCACAGATCAGACGCATCAGCTTTGAAGGCCGGCAGATGACGCAGCTCTACTTCTTTGGCGATCTCGTCCAGGCCGATCCCTTCCAGCCGGGAAGGTGTGCCGGTGAAATATTTTTCGATCACACAGCTGCTGATGCCGATAGCTTCAAAAATCTGGGCGCCGCGATAAGACTGCACTGTAGAAATACCCATTTTGGAAAGGATCTTGGCGATACCGTGGGTGCAGGCGTTGATATAGTTTGCGGTGGCCTGCTCTACTGTAACGCCGGTGATCATACCGTTAGAGCACATTTCTTCGATCGTTTCAAACGCCAGGTAGGGATTGATGCCGCTGACGCCATAGCCAAGCAGCAGTGCAAAATGATGCACTTCGCGCGGTTCGGCCGATTCGATAATAATGGAAGCTTTGAGCCGGCTGCCGCTTTTGATCAGATGATGATGCAGGCAGGCACCGGCCAAAAGGGCAGGAATAGCCGCCATTTCTTCGTTCATTTCACGGTCAGATAAAATCAGAATACATTTATCCTGTGCGATCATAGCGTCAGCCTGTGCACACAGGCTGTCAAGTGCGTGTTTGAGCCCTGTGCCGCCGGCGGCTACCGGGTAAAGCATCGGCAGTGTCGCCGCCTGGAATTTAGGCTGCTGGATATTTTTGAGCTTGGCCAGCTCGATATTGCTCAAAACAGGCGATTCGGCTGAAATCTGCCGGCAGCTGTCAGGCTGCGGGTCGATCAGGTTTTTCTCCGGGCCGATGCCGCTGGTCGTATCAGTAAACACTTCCTCGCGAATAGCGTCGATAGGAGGATTGGTGACCTGGGCGAAAAGCTGCTTGAAATAGTTGTATAAAAGCTGCGGTTCTTCGGATAAAACGGCCAGTGGAGCGTCGTTGCCCATCGCTCCCAGCGGATCTATCCCCTTAGTAGCCATTGGTTTCAGAAACTTGGTCAGGTCTTCCAGCGTATAGCCAAAAGCCAGTTGCCGTCGCAGCAGGGTTTTGGGATCGGGCTTCGGCAGCTCGGTAGTGAGCTTGATCGCATTCAATTTAATAAGATTTTCGTCCAGCCATTTGCGATAGGGCTGTTCGGTAGCTATTTTATGTTTGATCTCGTCGTTGCCGATGATGCGGCCTGCTACAGTATCGATGACCAGCATCCTGCCCGGCCGCAGACGGTCTTTTTTGACAATGGTCGCCGGATCCAGATCGACGACGCCGACCTCGGAGGCCAGAACGATCGTATCATCCTGAGTAATGTAATAGCGGGAAGGCCGCAGGCCGTTGCGGTCCAGAGCGGCGCAGATAGTGCGTCCGTCGGTAAAGGCCATGGCGGCAGGTCCGTCCCAGGCTTCGATCAGAGAATTATGGTATTCAAAAAAAGCTTTCAGATCCGGATCGATATGAGGATTTTTGCCCCATGGTTCGGGAATCATCATCATTACAGCATGCGGCAGGCTGCGTCCCGACATGACAAGAAATTCCAGACAGTTATCGAACATTCCCGAATCAGAGCCGGTTTCGTCGATGATAGGCATGATATCTTTGATCTTGCTGCCCCAGAGGCTGTTGCCGCACATCGTTTGGCGGGCGCGCATCCAGTTGATGTTGCCGCGCAGGGTATTGATCTCGCCGTTATGCATCAGATAACGGTAAGGATGGGCGCGTTCCCAGCTGGGAAAGGTGTTGGTGCTGAAACGGGAATGGACTAAAGCCATTGCTGTTTCCATAGAACTGTCCTGCAGGTCAGAATAAAAAGAACCCAGCTGCTCCGTAGTCAGCATCCCTTTATAAACGATAGTCCGTGAAGACAGGCTGGCGATATAAAAATACCTGCCGCCGCGCAGCCTGCCATAGCGAATATGATTTTCGGCCTGACGGCGGATGCTGTACAGCTGCCGTTCAAAGGCATTATCGTCGATGCTCAGCCGGTCGATGACCTGCGGGCTGGCCTTGATAAAGACCTGCGCCATGAACGGCTGGCTCTGGCGTGATTTTTCACCCAGTACCTCCGGGTCGACTGGTACGTTACGCCAGCCTAAAAGTTCCTGTCCGTTTGCAGTAACAAGCTTTTCAAAATGACGCTGGGTGTTTTCTCTCTCTACAACGTCAGGCGGCAGGAACATAAAGCCAACGGCATAATGGCCGGGCTGCGGCAGTTCGATATCGAGCTTGGCACATTCTTTGACCAGAAAGGTGTGCGGCAGCTGAAGGAGGATACCCGCGCCGTCGCCGGAATTCATATCGGCGCCTTGTCCGCCGCGGTGGTCCATATTGCGCAGCACCACTAAAGCCTGCCGCAGGATCTTATTGGATTTACGGCCTTTGATGTTGGCGACGACGCCCAGACCGCAGGCGTCGTGCTCGAACCAGGGATCATAAAGTCCCTGCTTGGGCGGTAATGAAGTATACATGTGATTTTCCCCTCTCAAAGCAAATTATATCTATATACAAAATTGCAAGCTTAATTATAAAATATGCAAAAAAGAAATGCAAATTGTATACATTATATTTTTAAGTCTTTGTCAAAGGGAATAAAATACTGTAAAATTTAAACAAAAACAGCTTGCAGCAAGGCAGTGACTGTAAAAAGACAGAATATTGAAATGTTTGTGAAAAATCAGTAAGAGCGGCTTTTGCACTATACAAAGTTTATTTAATAGTGTAATATTAGATACTGTAAGGCAATGAATATTGCAGATAGGGGAGATGGATATGAGTAAAGCCGCAAAATTTGATGAGTTTTTAAGTTCCAATAATATCAACTGTTTTTCAAAGGAAGAAATCGATAACGAAATGCACAGCATCGTTTATCGTGCCCATATGGAAGTCAGCAGTCAGAATCTGCCGACAATGATCGTGCTGGACGACAGTATTTATACGATGGTCCAGGTACGCGTCGCTGCAGGCGTTGTCAATGCCGGCAACCGCGACGGCGTTTTGATGCATATCAACGAGCTCAACAAAAAATACAAGGTCTTCAAATACTATGAAGGCGACAACGGCGATATCTGCCTTGACAGCTGTATCACTACGACCGACGAAGGTTTTGAAGCGCCTATCATCCACACAGTGATCGATGTTATTTTGAAACATCTGGTAGAAGAATATCCTGTCCTGATGCGTAAAGTCTGGGGCAATTAATTTATAATCATAAATAGCAACGAAGCTGTGAGGCCTTGGGTCCCGCAGCTTTTTTGTAAGGAGGAGCAAACACAGTGAACAAGTTTGGCTTGACTACTGAAGAAGCAAGCAAAGCACTATCCGAGCATGGCAATAATGCCCTGACTCAGCCACCCCGCGAAACCTTTTGGGATAAGCTGTGGGAGAATTTTAAAGACCCGATCATCCGGATCCTGATTCTGGCATTGCTGGTCAACGTAGTTTTTGTTTATATGGGGCACGGCGACTGGATCGAAACCATGGGTATTTTCCTGGCGATCATTCTGGCGACCTTTGTTTCTACTTATTCGGAGTACAGCAATGAAAACGCTTTCCAGAAACTGCAGGAAGAAGCCAGCCGTATCCGCTGCAAGGTTTGGCGTGACGGCGAACCGGTAGAGCTGCATATCGACGATATCGTCGTCGGTGATGCGGTAATTCTGGAGGCCGGCGATAAAATCCCGGTCGACGGTATCTTACTGGACGGCGATGTGAAGCTTGACCAGGCGGCGCTGAACGGCGAAAGCAAGGAAGCCCGCAAGCTGATCGCTCCGCCTGCTTTTAGATGGGGCGATGGTACGATCGATTTTCTGGACGAGCATAAGCTGTTCCGCGGCAGCGTCGTTGTCGAAGGACAGGGCATCATGCAGGCCGTCAAGATCGGTGACAGCTCTATCTACGGTCAGCTGACCCAGGAGCTGAAGGACGATGAACGTGACAGCCCGCTGAAATTGAAGCTGAAAGGACTGGCGCATCAGATCAGTAATTTCGGTTATGCCGGCGGTGTACTGATCGCTTTGGCAGTCATGCTGCATAAAGCCTATCTGTACGGCGATTTCGGCGCTTATTTTGCTAATACGCCGCTTTTGCTGTCTGATCTGGTGCAGGCTGTTATTTTGGGTATCATCATCATCGTTATGGCGGTGCCGGAAGGCCTGCCGCTGATGATCGCGATCGTTTCGTCGCTGAATATGAAAAAAATGCTGCGCGATAACGTACTTGTGCGGAAGCTGGTCGGCATCGAAACTGCGGGCAGTCTGAACCTGCTGTTTACCGATAAAACAGGCACGATCACAAAGGGCAAGCTGGAAGTCGTACGGTTCATTACCGGCGACCGCCAGGAATACCCTGCGTTTGACGTACTGCCTGCAAAGCTGAAGGCCTTTACTTATCAAAACGTTGTGTTCAATACCTCGGCTGCCGTTTCTGACGGCGCTATGGTCGGCGGCAATATGACTGAGCGGGCGCTCAGCAACTATGTAGGCAGCTACCGTATGGAAGAAATGCTGCACCGTGATAAATTTATTCCTTTTAACAGCGCCAATAAATATTCTTGGGCGGCAGTCAGCGGTAACGGCGAGCGTTACTGCCTGGCTAAAGGCGCTCCGGAAAAGCTGATTTTACAGACCAGCCACTACTGGGATGCGGAAGGCAACCGCCAGCCGCTGACCGAAGAAATGAAAAAAACGCTGGATGACAGGATGCTGGAGCTGGCAGCAGGCGCGATCAGAATGCTGGCGCTCTGCACCTATGAAAGCGACATCGAAGGCGACGAGCTGCCGGCAGACGGTCTGACTCTGGTAGGTATTCTGGGTATTCGCGACGAAGTGCGCCCCGAAGCGATCGAAGCGATTGCCGAAGTTCAAGATGCAGGCGTACAGATCGTTATGATCACCGGTGACCGCCGCGAAACCGCGGTAGCGATCGCTAAAGACGCAGGCCTGCTGCAGCGTCCGAACGAGTTGGTCTGGACCTCGGCCGAGCTGGCGGAAATGAGTGACGAACAGGTGAAACTGGAGCTGCATAAGCTGCGCGTAGTAGCCCGCGCCCTGCCGATGGATAAATCACGGCTGGTGCGCCTGGCACAGGAGATGAACCTGGTAGTAGGTATGACAGGTGACGGCGTCAACGACTCGCCCGCACTCAAAAAAGCCGACGTAGGCTTTGCGATGGGCAGCGGTACCGAAGTTGCCAAAGAAGCCGGTGACATCGTAATTCTTGACGATAACTTCCTCAGTATCAAACAGGCGATTTTATATGGACGTACGATTTATAACTCGATCTGTAAATTTATCGTCTTCCAGCTGACGATCAACTTCTCAGCCGTAGCGATAAACTTCATAGCACCGTTTATCGGCATCGATAAACCGCTCACCATTACGCAGATCCTCTGGATCAACCTGGTCATGGATACTCTGGCGGCACTGGCCTTCGGCGGTGAGCCCGCGCTGGAAAAATACCTGCGCGAAAAGCCCAAAGACCGCAGTGCGCCGATCGTCAGCAAAAAAATGCTGGCTACCATTGCTATGGGCGGCGTATATATGACCTTTATCGCTATCCTCTTCTACAAGAGCAGCTATGTCGATCATCTGTTCCGCAATGCGCCCGACCATATCTACACATATACGGGCTTCTTCTGTACGTATATCTTTATGGCGGTCGCCAACGGCTTCAACGTGCGTGTTTCCGGCCTTAACCTGCTGGAGCATATCGACAAGAACAAAGGCTTCCTGAATGTAATGGCGCTGATCGTGGCGATCCAGGTGCTGCTGACCTATGTCGGCGGCCGTATCCTGCGGATGACGCCGCTGAACCTGCACGAATGGAGCGTAGTTGTTTTATTCGGTCTGTCGATCATCGTTGTTGACCTGCTGCGCAAAAGCGTTTGCCAAATGCTGGAGAAAAAATAAAAGCCAACCCCTAAACAGAGATTATAAAAAATAGGAGTGATGACTGTATGGATCCTCTCGGGTCTATCAAAGAAGTATTTATTGTTATTGTTTTGATTTTAATGAACGGCCTGCTGGCTATGCTGGAAATGGCGCTGGTCTCGGCGCGTAAAAGCCGGCTGGAGCAGCTGGCTGATGAGGGAAGCAGCAAAGCTGCGTATATTTTAAAGCTTGCTCAGGAACCGACTGAGTTTTTATCAACGGTGCAGATCGGTATCACACTGGTCGGCATCGGCACCGGCGTATACAGCGGCGCCATGCTGGCAGCGCCTTTGGAAGGACTGCTGCGTGAGATCAGCGTACTGCGTCCTTATGCCGGCGTAGTGTCGTATACCTTCGTCGTGGCACTGGTGACCTATCTCAGTTTGATCTTAGGCGAGCTGATACCAAAAAAAATGGCGCTCAACAACCCGGAAAAGGTTGCCATGAGCTTTGCCGGGTTTATCAAGGTCATTATCACCGCGTTTAAGCCGCTGACTGTTTTTTTAAGCGTTTCGACCAAGTTTTTACTGAAGGCGCTGGGGCTTAAGCCCAGTGACGAACCTCCGGTCACGGAAGAAGAAGTGCGCGTACTGCTGGAGCAGGGACGGCTGCATGGCGTCTTTAACGTCGGCGAGCAGAAAATGATCGAAAACGTTTTTGAACTGGATGACCTGCGCGTAAGCGAGATCATGACGCCGCGGACCAAGATCACCTGGCTTGACGTCAACGACCCGCTTTATAAGCACTTGGAGGTCATTGCGGAAAAACAGTATTCCTGCTATGTTGTGGCCGAAGAAGATCTGGAACATGTTCTGGGCGTTGTCTATACGAAACGGTTTTTAGCCGATGTCCTGGGCGCTACCGGCGCTTCGCTGCGCAGCTCGGTGCAGCAGCCGCTGTATGTGCCTGAAGGTATGTATACCCAAAAGCTGCTGGATATGTTCAAGGACACGCGGATCAAGGTGGCGCTGGTCATGGATGAATTCGGCGGGCTGGCAGGTATGGTGACCCTGCGTGATATTATTGAGCATCTGGTCGGCGACCTGCCTTCCTATGATGAAGAATTCAAACAGGAGATCGTCGAACGTGAAGACGGCAGCTGGCTGGTAGACGGCTTACTGCCGATCAGCGAATTTAAAGATTTCCTTGATCTGGATGAGCTGCCGCTGGAAGAAAAAACAGGCTTCAATACTGTGGCCGGTTTCGTCGTTACCAATATCGGGCATATCCCGACTGCCGGCAACTACTTCCTGTGGAATGGCTACCGCTTCGAGGTCGTCGATATGGACGGCACCCGCATCGACAAAATACTGGTCGAAAAACTGCCGGAAACGGAAGCGGCAGAGACGGATGCCAAGAGCGAATAACCAGAATAGCAAAGCCCCGGCCAGTGGTCGGGGCTTTAATTTTATACAGACGCTGTTTTTAAAATTTCAGGGATGCGGCACGGTCTAAAAAGCCGCGCAGAATATCGCAGGAAGCGGCAAACTTGGCTTGTTCTTCGTCAGTGAGTTCGACTTCTAAAATTTCTTCCACACCGTTTTTGCCGATAACGCAGGGGACGCCTGCCGCCACATCGTGCTGACCATATTCGCCGCGCAGCAGGGTCGAGCAGGGCCAGACAAGCTTCTGATCGTGGAAGATCGCGCTGATAAGCATTTTGGCCACATTGGCGATACCAAATTCGGTGCAGCCTTTGCCGTCGATTTCAATATCACCGGCTTTTTTGACCTGCGTTTGCAGATCTTCCAGGCTGATTTCTGCCAAAACCGGACGTTCCCGGCGCAGCTGCAGAAAGGGCTTGCCGCCGATAAAAATGCGTGACCAGACGATAAAGCTGGAATTGCCGTGCTCGCCCATACAGAAGCCGTGAATAGAACGACGGCTGTAGCCGGTGGTTTTGCTGAGTACCCGCAGCAGGCGATAGGTTTCCAGGCTGGTGCCTGTGCAGAAGCAGCGGGAAGGCTGCCAGTCCATCTGGCGGCGGATGTATTCGCAGATGATATCAGCAGGATTGGAAATACTGATCATGATACCGCGAAAATCGACCTGTTTCAAATGTGAAACAACTTCGTTTGCCATCTTGATCGAATCGTCGAACATATCCAGCCGGGTCTCACCGGGACGACGGCTGCGGCCAAAGGCCATGACCATGATATCGGCATCGTGCAGCTCTTCATAGGAGCCGGCGCGGATACTGACATCTTTGCCGCACAGCGAGCCGCTGACACAGTCATCCAGGTCCAGCGCCTGACCGATAGCTTTTTCTTTCAGGATATCTATCAGGACGATATCGTCGGCTTCACCGGATTGGATCAGTGCCAGTGCGACATGTGAACCAACGTGGCCGGCACCGACGATAACAACTTTACGGGTCTTGAACATAAATATTCCTCCTCTGCGATAAATGATTACTTATAGTATAACACTTTTTAGAAACATTGTTGAAATGAAGAAATTTACTGATTTTAGGAATAAGTTATTATTGGGCAGCAATCACAAAAAAGAACGGCAGCAATAGCTGCCGTTCTTTGATCATTATTTAAGCTGTTTACGTTATTGGATCACGCCGCCGGAAACAGTACCGATGATTTCTATATCCTTCATCGTAGCCTTATTGGCTTCGGTAACTTCTTCGGCCAGGACGGTAAAGTCTGCCCATTTGCCGGTCTCGATCGAACCGAGCCTGTCTTCCAGATGCAGCAGCCAGGCGGCATTTAAGGTGATGCAGCGCATTGCTTCATCAGCGGTCAGGCACTGGTCTTCACCATAAACTTTACCGCTGATGCCGGATTTGCGGTTGCAGGCGCACCAGGCGGAAAAGAGCGGATTGACCTCTGTGATCGGGTCGTCGGAATGCACGCCGAAGCGGACGCCGTGGCTGACAGCGCTGCGCATTGGCTCCATGCGTTTGACCTCGTAAGGCCCTACGGTGTATTCAGCATGGACGTCGCCCCAGTAATACAGATGGTTGGCGAAGAAATTAGCACCGATATTCAGCTCATGCAGGCGTGCCAGCTGGTTTTCAGTTGCCAGCTGCACATGCTCCACAGTATGGCGGTAAATGCTGGTCGGGTTTTCTTCCCGCAGGTGTTTTACTACGCGCAGTACCTGCTCGGTAGCGCCGTTGCCGTTAGTATGGATAGAGACCGAATAGCCGTGTTCCTCACATTCCTTCAGGATATCGAACATGGTATCGTCGTCATAGATCAGCTTGCCGTTTTTGGCGCCGCTGTAATATTCCTTATTCAGTAAATTGGCAGTATAGCCCTGGATCGAACCGTCGGCCAGAATCTTGGCGTGGTTAAAAATGAAACGGTCATTTTCGATCTGCTGACGCAGCTGCTGCAGGCCGTTCCAGCCGCCGAAGACACCAGCCATATTTTTACTGTAGAAAGGTTCCACAACAAAACGTACAGGCAGCTGTTCTTTTTTCAGGGCGTTAGTATAACCGTCAATAGCCTTCGGGGTCAGGATAAAGCCGAAAGCCTTATCCGCGATCGTAGTGCAGCCGTTGTGTTTGGCCAGCTTGGCGATATAACGGGTAGCTTTTTCGGCGGTTTCCGCAGCGTCGCCGCTGATCCTCATACCGCCTGCCTTTAAAACATAGGACATAAATTCGGGTTCGGCAACGTTGCCGTTGCAGCTGCCGTCAGGATAACGGCCGATATTGTCGTCGTGGACAGCATCGATGCCGGACAGCTCGATCGCGCGGGTATTGACGGTCATCAAATGGCCGGAAGCATGGTTCAGGCAGATGGGTACAGTGCTGGAAACCTGGTCGAGCCATTTGCTGTTGATGTTTTCCAGCTTGGCGTCGCCCAAGATCAGCGGATCGATACCATAAGTACTGAGCCAGTTCTGATCGTTATATTTACCGGGGTTCTTTTCTATTACCTCGCGCAGCTTGGCAATGATCTCTTCCGGCGTTTTGCAGCCTCGGGAAATCTCGCCGTCAGCAGTATGCCGGTCAAAGTAGCCGATATAAACATAATTCATATTATACAGGCCGCTTTGCTGAGCGTGCATATGGGCTTCGATAAAACCGGGATAAATAACATTGTTGATAAACGTATCATTGATTTGATAAGAAGCAGCATGCGCTTTAAAATAAGCCTCCATATCGATAAAATCACCGACTGCGATAATAGTGCCGCCGGCAACGGCAACACATTCTGCCCACGGCATCTGCGGGTTCATGGTCACTACCTTCTGCGCGCGGTAGATAGTAACCTGAGCGTTCTGAAAAACTGCCGGATCGGAAATCACCTGAAAATTTGCGGACATATACATAAGATCACCTCATTATAAATTTACTGATTAACAGTCAAAATCATTTAGTTATTTTTTCATTGGGCAGCGGCCCGGTGCTGAGCCAGAACAGAGCACAGATAAAGCCCAGGACATACAGGCCCAGCTGAGTGGAATTTTGGCGGGTACTGCGGTTGATAGCGGTCAAGACAGCGGCGTCATCGGCATTTGCCGCTTTATCCGCGATATATTTTGCGAAAGCTGCGTCCGGCATAAAGCCAATGGAATCCTGCTCGCTGATAACGGTTTTGGAAGTACTGCTCAGATCGGCGCTGCTCAAAGCGGCGTCCTTAAAAGTACCGGTGATGGAAAACAGCATGACTACGCCCAGAATAGCGACGCCGATCGCCTGACCGACATTGCGGGTAGCGGTCTGGATACCGCTGGACTGCTGTGCGTCTCGGGCATTGACTGCCCCGGCGATGATATTGGAAGACTGTGAGGCAACAAAGCCCTGCCCGGCGCCGAAGAAGAACAGGCCCACATACATCAGCCAGTTAACGCCGTAAGGATTTAAGGACAACGCCATCGGGATCGTCGAAAGGGCAACCATAGCGATACCCGTGCGGCAGATCTTTTTCGGCGAAGCATCGGGACTGAACTTGGGGATACCCATAGAGAACACGATCATCGGGATCGCCATAGCGCTCATGGCTATACCGGTCATAATGGCGCTGAAGCCGGCAACCAGCTGCAGATAAGTGATGACCAGGAAGAACGACCCGCCGAAGCAGAGGAACAGCATCGCTGTAAGATACAGTCCGCTGCGTACCTGCGGCGTCGTTAAGAAGGAGGAAGGAATAAGACAGGAACCATAGGTTTTTTCAACATTACGTTCGATACGGACCAGGAGCACCAGAGTGATAAGACCCAGCAGCGCGATAAACAAAGCCGGTGACATACCGAACAAAACTAACGGACTGCCGCCGATAACAGGCGGTGCGATCGGATCGATCAGGCCCCAGACGGGGATCTTGCTGATACCGATGATCAGTAAAAACAGACCGGCAACGGCAACGACCGTACCTTTCAGGTCAAAACGCACTTTTTGCTCGGGCAGCGGCACATCGCCTACCAGCAGCGAACCTACAAAAACGATAGTAAAATAAACGGCCATGCAGCTAAAGGCTATGCGCCAGTCAAAAGTATCGATCAAAAAACCGGCGGCGATAGGGCCGAGGCAGGAAGCGATACCTGTAGCAGCGCCGATAGCCCCGAAAGCGAAAGCGCGGTCATTGCCCTGATACAAACCGGGGATCAGCCCGAGGACAGAAGGGATAAGGAAACTGGCGCCGATACCGACCAGCAGACGGCCGCCCCAGGTGAACATAAAAATGTTGCCGGAGAAAGCTACGACAAGTTCGCCGACGGCGCACATCGCAGCGCCGATGCGGAAAGTTTTTTTCCAGCCGACGATCAGGCCGACCATACCGCCGACGATCATCAGGCAGCCGGCGCACAAAGAATAAATAATGTTGGCCAGCTGGATGTCTGACATTGTCGCATTAAGACTGGCCAGCAGGGAAGCTGTAGCCACGGTAAGCACCGAATTATCGCCGGAAGTGCCGATCTGGGCCATGACCAGAGGAAAGAGACCGAGAAACTTGTATTTACTGAGAGCAGAGCTAGTAGACATAATGACCTCCCCAAAACTTTAGAATTTAAATATCTTGCAAGATTTCTTCTTGTCTTTATTGTAAAACCTGGGGTAGAATAAGTATAATACTAGTTATTGTATGTACTCATAAGCTATTTGTTATGAAAGGTGACGGTCATGGATCTATTACAGCTCAAGTATTTTAAAGTAGTCGCCGAACAGGAACACATCACCAAATCCGCCAAACTGCTGATGGTATCACAGCCCTACCTGAGCGCTATCGTTGCCCGGCTGGAAGAAGAAATGGGCGGGCAGCTTTTTGACCGCGACGGACGTAACGTAGTGCTGAACGAATACGGCAAGATCCTGCTGCACCATGCCAACGAAGCCCTGCAGCATCTGGAGGACGCCAAAAAGGAAATCGCCGACATGCGCTCGCGCGATACTAAATACATTCGTCTTGGCAGCAGCAGTACCATGCTTTCCAAACGCTGGCTGGTGGATTTTCTTAAAGAACATGACGATATCAGGCTGGCGCATCTGCTGGCAGCGCATAACGAGATCATGGACGGACTTCTGAGCGGCCGCTTTGACTTTGGGCTGACAACGGGCAGGCTCGATCATCCTAAAATCATTTCAGTGCCGCTGTGGAAAGACCGTTATACACTGCTGGTCGGAGCCAGGCACCCTATGGCCCGCCGCCGGAAGATCTATCTGCAGGATATCCAAAACGAAAAGATCTGCGCCCTGCCGGAGGATCAAAGCAAGCTGAGGATCGTTGACGAGCTGTGTAAAAAAGCCGGCTTCGAGCCGGACTTTGTCCTGGAAGGCAATGTTGAGCTGCTGAGCGACTATATGCGCGAAGGGCTGGGCGTTTCTTTCGGACTGGCGAGCGTCAGAGATGCTTACCGTGATATCCGTTCCATACCGCTGGCTGACGAGATCGGTGAAGCCAGTATTTACCTGTCGTGGTGCGGTGAGCGTTATCTCACCAATTCCATGCTGACGCTGCAAAGCTATCTGCGGGACGTAGGCAAACAGATAGAAGCTGAAAGGTAAATTGCTGCATAGTATAAAAAAATAACGTATAAATAAAAAGACTGAGCTTAGGCTCAGTCTTTTTATTTATATTGCCAGACGTGTTGACCTTTGAAGCGGATTTTTTTAGCTGATTATGCATCTCGTGCAGTATAATTTTGTAAGCGTCTTAAATAATATTGTAATACTTATCTAAATGGAATAATATTACATCGTATTACAGTGTTATAAAAAACAATATTAATAAAAAACAATATCTACAAACAATATCTTTATTGATATTTTAAAAGTATGATTTTACAATATCAATAAAGAAAAATGTAACTTTTAAAACAAACGTATAGTTGTATAAAAATAAAATAGCGAGAAAGTATATGTGGAGGGGGACATGCGCTTCTGCTGACCTTTCATAAGAGACCTCCTCCAGAATCAAATTCTGTGGGAGGTCATCTTTTATTTAGTCAGAAATTAGCCAGTAATGTAAGGGGTGTAAGTAAGGTTGGAGAGATACCAAAATAGATGTAGAAATAAAAATCAACAGATAAAGAAAAGGAGAGAAGTATGTCCGAAATAGAATCAGTAAGTGATGAAGAACTGACTCGCATAGCCAAAGGAATGGAAGAGAAAAAAGCAGAAGCTGTGCCGCAGAAACCGTATATGGTTTTTGAAGCAGGTGAGGTAGTGCAGGAAAGCGGCCTGCCAGGTGTAAAGTATGACTTTAACTACGGAGCCAGAGTAACAGTGCCGCAGGGAGAATACAGGGTCAAGCTCATCGATCGCAGTGCCTGCCTGACAGTCTATGACGCACCAGCATCGGGGGTGATAGTGACCAGCAGCAAAAAGTATTTTGTTGATTTTCGTATTGAGGTTTATGAAAAAGATAAACTGATCTTTGCCCATGACCTGGATCTGAAGGGAAAAAAAGTGCTGATCAAATTTCCCACAGGAATCCTTGGAGATATCCTGGCGTGGTTCCCCTATGCGGAAGAATTCAGAAAGAAACATCAGTGCGAACTTTACTGTGCGGTAGCGGAAGACATGGCAGAACTTTTCAAGGCCGGATATCCAAATATCTATTATGTAAAACCTGAAGAACGTCCGGAAGGCCTATATGCCAGTTACTATCTGGGGATATTCTTTCCCTGCGGGGACAGGATGCACCAGCCGTCAGATTTCAGGGTACGGGGCCTGCACAAAAATGCTGCGATGATATTAGGGCTTGACGAAGGCAGTGAACCCAAAGATATCAGCATCAAATTATTGCCTAAAGAAAAAACGAGAAAGATCAAAGAACCGTATGTGTGCATAGCAGCCCAGTCCAGCAGCCAGGTGAAATACTGGAACAATGGAGCCGGGTGGCTGAACGTAGTAAAACACCTGAAAGAAAAAGGCTACAGAGTACTGTGCATCGACAGAGAAAATGTCTATGGTATGAACAGCCGCTTTAACATCATACCTTATGGAGCGGAAGACTTCACAGGCAAGCTGCCGCTGCAGGAGCGGATAGACCTTTTATACCATGCAGACTTTTTCATTGGGCTGTCGAGCGGGTTGAGCTGGGTAGCCAACGGAGTAGGCATACCAGTAATAATGATCAGCGGATTCACGCTGCCGCTTAACGAATTCCCGACCCCGTACAGGGTGATCAACTACCATGTGTGCAACGGCTGTTGGAACGATACGCAGGTAGTGTTTGACCATAAGGATTTTGAATGGTGCCCGCGGCTGAAGGGAACAGAACGACAGTTTGAATGCAGTCGGTATATAACGCCGGAAGCTGTGAACAAGGTGATAGACCGGCTGATGGAAGACTATGGCTTGAATCCGAAACAAAATAAAAAGATGAAGAAGGATGGCAAAAGCAGATGAGCCTTTGCTGTTACAAAGATATGTTTAAAGTAAAGAGATGGGATAAATAAAGCAAAGTAATAAAGGTTGGTGAACTAAATGAAGGAAAGAAGGTTAAGTAAAAAGAAAAATCAGCAGATATTGGCAACGCTGGCAATGGGAATAAATTTGGTGAACAGTATGATACCTCTGGCAGCGGCACTACGGGAACTACCGAATAAGAGTGATTTGCAGGTGCAACAGCCAAAAAGAGAAGTGAAAACACTGGAATATACTGTTTTGCCACACACATTAAACTTTGTGGAAAATATGGTTTTTGGAAAAGCAGAAGCTGCAGATTATTCAGTTGATTTTGGTGTGAGCAGTGGTGTAGCATCAATGAGCTCTGGAGATATAATGGTAATCAAAGGAGGAACAGGTACAGTAGATACAATGAGTGGTGGTGTTCAGTATATCTCCAAAGGAGGAACAGGTACAGTAAGCGCTTTGAATGGTGGCAGCCAGAACATCTACAAAGAAGGAATAGGTGCAGTAGAAACCGTTATTTCTGGTTATCAGAATATATGGAACGGAGGAACAGGCACTGTAAATACTATGAGCGGTGGTCAGCAGTTTATTTCCAGAGGAAGCGGTATAGTATATACCATGAGTGGTGGAATGCAGAATATTTTCAGCGGAGGAACAGGTATAGTAATTACTATGAACGATGGTAGCCAGGCTATTCGGAATAGTGGGTTTGGTACAGTAAGCGCTCTGAATGGTGGTACACAGCAGATATATGCCGGAGGAACAGCCTTAGATACCAATATTTATGGTGGTACACAATTAATAGGTGGCAGCGCAGTAAATACAACTATTGACGGCGGTGTAGCTGTTATGCTGGATGGTAATGCTTTCGTTTCAGGTTTGACGATGAGCGGTGGTGAATATATGTTAGGCGCAGATGGTGGCGATTATAACATCTTGGGGCAGTTTGAGTTTACAGGTGGCCGCCTCGACATGACCCAAAACAAAGATGGCGCTCAGACTGGTACCCAGGAGGAACTGACCATCGAAAATTTGGACAAAGCCGGTGGTACGTTTATTATGGATACCGACCTTAACAATGAAGAAGGCGATAAAATAACGATCAAAGAGGCCGCAAATGTAGGCACAAGTTATATCCAGGTCAACGATACAAGTTTGCTGAACGGTACTGTAACCGATCGTAAAAATTTGCTGCTGGTCAAGGATAACAGCGGTAAATTAACTTTTGAAGGAAAAGACCTTAATAATGGCGGCATTTGGACATTTACACCAGAGATAGAAAATGGTTTAAATGTTAAAGATAATGCTGGAAATGTGATAGGTAGTAAAGAAGAATGGTATTTAACACACATAGATAGATCTGTTAACAACGATACCCAAGTGTTATTGGATGGAAGTGATAGCAGTTATGCGATGTGGCGTAATACCAATGATACGCTGCGTAAGCATCTAGGAGACCTGCACTATCGTACGAACAAAAAAGGTGTAGAAGGAATTTGGGCGCATTACACAGGAGGAAAATTTGCCGGCAGTGGCTTTGACAGCAGCTATAATATGTATCAGCTTGGTTACGATAAAGCAGATAATGCGAAGAGCACATATGGTTTTGCATTAGAAAGCGGAACCGGACATGCTGATTACAGCTTGGGCAGTGGTAAAGATAAATTATTCTCTGGCAGCTTCTATGGTACCTGGACCGGAGATGACGGAAGCTATACGGACGTAGTAGCAAAAATAGGTCAATTTGATACAGACATCAAATCTTATGGAGATTACCCGGATAAAGCCAGCTATAAAAACAGAGCTTACAGTGTGAGTATAGAATATGGAAAAACTATAGAACTGAGTGAAAAAAGTGGGACTTTCGTCGAACCGCAGCTGCAGTTCATAGCGGGAAGATTGGAAAACAGTGAATATACAACAGACCGCGGCAATAACGTTTATGTTGGTGGTTTAAACAGTTATATAGGTCGTGTAGGCTTTGTTGCAGGTCAAAAAACGAAAGAGGGCAATGATGTCTATTTCAAGGCATCGGCGCTGCATGAATTTGGAGGCAGCAGGGATATCCATATGGAAGCAGCCAATGGAGAAACCCTGTCGATGTCAAAAGACTACAGCGACACGTGGTTTGAAGTAGGAATCGGAACAAATATCAAGCTCAGTAAAGCAAGTTATTTTTATGGTGATATAGAAAGGAGCTTTGGAGGAGAGATAGAAAAGAAATGGCAGATCAATGCTGGCGTAAGATTTGAATTTTAAAGAATAAGCTATTTTTTATGAGTTAGTAGATTTATAAAAACAGACTGCTTTTTTTAGCAGTCTGTTTTTTGTTTCTGCTGCAGTGATTAGGCATAGTTTTGGGACAGCAGCTTGTGAGCCGGTATAACTGTGCTGACTGGCAAAAAGTATGGGTAATAGAGTCTTAAGAACTGCGCAGACGCCGATAGTTGTAAAGCCGCTGGCGTAATGCGCTGGGCAAGACTCGCAGGCGTTTTACACAGGCTCAAAGTAAGTGTCTTGCGGGGGGGTACAAGTGTGCTATAATAGCAATAAATATTGTTATAAGAAATTATTTATATGAAAAATATGAAAATCTTAAAGTATTAAAAAAGCACGGGTTGGATGACAGAGCTGACACAGGTGATAAATACATCGGCTTGAGCTTCAATAACAGATATGAAGTAAGACGTATCAGGAAGCAGTATTTTAACAGCAAGGGGAGGCAGAAGAAAATTTATGGGAAAGAAAATGGGAAGGCAAAAAGAATTGAAGCTGGCAATGGTAGTAGGCTGTATTCTTACCAGCAGTAATGCCTGGGCTGCCGATATCACAGGCAATAACAGCAGCGGCAGCGCAAGTTTGAGCAATCAGACGCAAAACAGCGGCGGTGTTTACGGCTGGAAGTATGATGATACCAGCGCGGCTACAGGCGGCAGCGTAACGCTTACAAATGCTGATGTCAGTTACAGCAGCGGCAGCAGCGCTTCACCTAAAGGTGTCTTTGGCGGCTATGCGGCAAACGCCGCAGCGCAAAATAATACTGTCAGTATCACAGGTACTGTTGCAAGTGGAGGCTATGCTTTTGCCAACTGCAGCATTTATGGCGGCTATGCCGGGTCCGGCACGGCTGCAGGCAATACTGTAACGCTTACAAATGCTAAAGACACCAGTAGTTACGGCGGCTGGGCAGTTGCCGGCGATGCGGCAAATAACAGGATAATTATCAGCGGCGGTACAGGTACTTCTGCTACCGGTGGGCATAGTAATGCTGGTGCCGCCTCCGGGAACAATGTAAAAGTTACGGACAGTGAGATCGAATACAGGGTCGTCGGCGGTGAAATCTTCACTGGCAGTACTCCCGGAACTACTGCCACCGGTTCAGCCTCAGGAAACAGTATAGAGCTCGTTAATTCAGTTACTAACACTGTTTACGGAGGCCGTGTCGGCGGAACTTTTGATGTATCTACCGGTGATTCCAGCGCGGTAGCCGAGGGCGACGCCACAAATAATACGGTCACGATCGAGAGCTTAAAAACAAGTGCTGGTTCTGTCAAACTGGAGCAGGTATATGGCGGAACAGTAATTGGCAAAGGCAGTGCGAACGGCAACAAAGTCATACTGGGTAAAACCGGCGCTGGGACAGTGAGCATGACAGATGTTAAGCAACTGTATGGCGGCGGCAGTAAAATTGGCAGCAGCAGTTTAAAGGGCGGCGACGCCAATAACAACACCATCGAAATAAAAGGCAATGTAACGCTGGGACTTTCTAACACTAGCAGTGGCGGCACAACAATTTACGGCGGTTATGCCGCTGCGGGAGAGGCCAGCGGAAATAAGATCACAGTCGATCAGGGCGCGACCGTCAAAGCGTATTTTATTTATGGGGGCAATTCTTCGAGTAGTTCTGACAGCGGATTATCGCTGACTAAAAACAATCAGGTCATCATCAGCGGCGATGTTACCGTGGGCAACAGCATTGCCGGAGGGTTTGCTAACGGGAAATCCGGCGTGACCGGCAGTGTGGCGCAGGGGAATAAAGTTGAAGTAACGGTCGGTGGCAAAGTCACCGGCGCGATCCGCGGCGGGATCAGTGCATATGGCAGCGCTAACGAAAATACAGTGAATGTTGCGGGCACGGTAACCGGCGCGTTGGTTGGTGGGTGGTCCAATAATTTAGGCAGCGGCGTGGGTACTGCCAATAGTAATACGGTCACTGTCAGCGGCACTGCTGGCGATAATGTCATGGGCGGCTATTCTCTTAAAGGCGGTGCTGATAGCAATAGGCTTGAAATAACAGGTAGTGTCACCGGCTATACTTATGGCGGCTATGCAGGTGGCAGTCGCACTACAGACAATGCCAGCCAGAATACGGTCAGCATCGGCAACGGCGGCACTGTAGGCGGCAATATTATCGGTGGCGTTTCAGCTAAAGGCAGTGCTGATAACAATACAGTGCAGATCCAAGGCAGCGGCAACCTTGGAGGGTCAGTGTACGGAGGCCAGACAACAGCCGCTGCCGGCTCGGCAAATGGTAATACAGTAGAGCTGAGCACAGGCAGAACTGTAGGCGGCGTTGTTTATGGCGGTTATGCCAAAGGTGACGGCAGTACTTCCGGCAGTGCCAGCGGTAATAAAGTAATAGTCAGCGGGACAGTAAACAGCACTGCCACCCAATATACCGGGACGGTATTCGGTGGTTATGCACTTACAGGCACCGCCGATAGCAATGAAGTAACTATCAGCGGCGGTACTATAGCATCCCAGGTCATAGGAGGGTATTCCTCAACAGGAACCTTTGGTTCAGGTTCAGCCAGCAGCAACACAGTAAAGATCATTAACGGCAGCACTGTCAGCAGCGATATCTACGGCGGCTATACTGGTATGGGCAACACCAACAGTAACAGCATACTTATTGAAAGCGGAACGATCGGCGGCGATATCTACGGCGGCTATACTGGTTATGGCACTGCCAATAACAACAGCATCACGATCAGAGGCGCAGTAAATCTGTCTGGCAGAACCATCTATGGCGGCTCCAGCAGTGGCAATGCGAAAACAGGCAATACGCTTCGCTTTGAAAATACAGGCGGCAATATTAAAGCCATCAAAAACATCGATGTTTTAGGAGTATCAGCACTGGCCGATGACAGCAAAGTCCTGACCATTACTAACGGAGAGTCAGACGATCTGGCAAATACGACTGTCAAGCTTGTTGCCTCCGACAGCGGACTGAGAGTAGGCCAGCAGATAACGCTGGTGCAGGCCAACAGCGGCGTTATAACCGGTACGACTACCTTAGACCAGGCAACGCTGAAGAAAAACACTAATGCTTTTATCAGCTATGACTTTGAATAAGTTAAGGGACAGAGTGATAAAATCGTTGTTACAGTAACAGGAAAAGAAGCAGATACAGCTAATGCTCGCGCTTTGGCTGAAAGCCGCGCCGCCGGTGTGGCACTGCTCAATCAAAGCAGCGACCTGCTGATAGACCAGGGCTTTGGGGCGGTTAAATTCAATGGCGAAGACGTTGTAAAAGACACCTATGGCTTTGCCATTACGGGTGGCAGCAGCATTCGTTACAATACAGGCTCCTTTGTTAAAGCCAATGGTTTTAGCCTTATTGCCGGACTGGCGCAAAAGACAACAGTGGATAACGGCGTGTGGCACTGGGGAGCATTCTTTGAAAACGGCCATTCCAACTACAGCACCCATAATGACGGAGTTGACGGAGCTGTACGTGGTGACGGTGACGCTACTTACAACGGCGGCGGCATTTTAGCACGTTTTGATTCGGCCGGCGGTATGTATGGTGAAGCCAGTATGCGTGCAGGCAGCATCAAGAACAAATTCGGCGGTTTTGCTTATAACGGAGGAACAGGCAGTTACGAAGACCGCAGCACTTATTACGGAGCATATTTAGGCCTGGGGCAGCAGCGGCAGCTCAGCAAAAATACAAGCCTGGATATTTATGGAAAATACTTTTACACACATCAGCAGGGTTCGGATTTTGAAGTTTTGGGCGAACAGGTGACTACGGCAGCTGTAAAAAGCAGCAGGATGCAGCTTGGCGGCAGGCTGACAAAACAGGTAACTGCAGAAGTGAGTTATTACGGCGGCGTTGCCTGGGAGTATGAGTTTGACGGCGCTGCGGATATGGCGGTGGCAGGAGCTGATTTAGCGGCGCCGTCACTTAAGGGCAGCAGTGGGATAGTAGAAATGGGTATACGCCTGAAGCCTTCTAAAACTGATAAGATAACGCTGGATTTAGGAGCGCAGGGCCATTTTGGCAAACGGAGAGGGTTTAGCGGCGGCCTGCAGATAAACTATAGTTTTTAAAAGTCTGAGGTGGACTATGTACGAAGAAAAATGTCTGCTGCGGCTTGGCAGCAATATCAAGATCCTGCGTAATGCCAGCCAGATTACTCAGGCAGAGCTGGCCAGGCGTATTGGCATCAGTCAGACACATTTATGCAATATCGAGCATAATAACGTGCAGATCAGTCTGAAACTGTTGCTGCGGGTCGCCAATGTTTTGGGCTGCTCGTTGGAATGCATTATAGGTGTGAATGCAGTAACGATAGCGAAACGAGTGGAAGCACAGTGTAAGGTAAAGTCTGAACCGGTGAGGAATGAGGACAAGAATACTGTGAAACAGGAACTTTATTCGCTGGAGGAAATACGTCTGTTGTTGAAGCTGCTGCAGTTGTCTTAAACAAGCGTACTAAAATAAGTTCAGTAAAATAAAAAATCAGCGATATGAAGTAAGTTCCATATCGCTGATTTGGTTTGTTATTTTCTGCCTATGATGTAAGCCAAAAGGCGTAACCAGTGCAGGAGCTTTGTGTATTTGCTATTGATGTCGTACCTCGTTTCTCTGT
>ENA-USUE01000319-USUE01000319.1-human-gut-metagenome-genome-assembly--contig:-NODE-319-length-27631-cov-18.819337_pt1 | contig 27631 bp, 23 predicted proteins | sample MGYA00250060_ERZ773396 | MGnify/ENA primary metagenome ERZ773396 (study PRJEB29103, sample SAMN06111989) | human gut metagenome | biome: human gut; feature: ankylosing spondylitis patient; material...
TCAGGTTGCTGCCGATTATTGTTTCTATAAAAGAAAAAGAGACCGAACTCTAAAAAAATCTTTTGGGTCGCCCCCTTGTATAAAACAAATCAACTTAAAGGGGGTAAAGTAATTGTTTCTTCAGTTTCTGTCCAGTCGCTTACTTCAAACCCTGATCCTTCAGTTGTCTCTGAAAATATTATATTCGAGACCATTATTATCGACAACTTTGTTCCCGGAGATAAAATCGAAGAGAGGTGTGTCTCATATTTTTTTGTTTCCCCATTTTTCAAATCAATTTCTACCCTGAAATAAGGAGGTACATCTGAAGGCAATACCATTGCAGTTTTGTTGACAGCCTGCGTTCCAGAAATTGTTAAAGGAATCATTACTGTTTTTGTATAATTCTCATAATTTCCATTATATACATTTACTTTTTCCGCCAAATTTCCGACATACACTCTGACTGAATCAATAGAAGTAGCTAAAGAGCTGCTATCCTCATTTTTTAAAGTCACATTAATACCAGCTGTTTTACGTTGTAAAGCAACAGCTATATTCTCACTTCCTAAATCAACTTGTTTTACAGCAAACACATAATCGTATATCGGATAACAAATCGTATCTGAAGAATATTGTCGTAATCCATAATATTGCGAACTCATATCTTCATTCAACACAAGTGCAGGTTCTGTTGACGCAGGATAATCATAAGTTCCGTCTGCTCCTGCAGAGGCAACACCCCAATATAACAAAGTATAAGTGCCTACCGGCAAAAGTAGCGGACGAATATAGTTTTGTATAGAACCCGAAGCAATTGTATATACAGGATTCAAAGGACTCAATTGTCCGTTTCTATAATTCCCATAATAAGTAGAAGTTCCAGACACACATGGATAAATATCCAAGATTCCAGAATACGGAGAATTTGTACTCAACTCGGTTACAAATAATTCCGGGCTTGTTAGGTTGCTGGATTTAGGGTTACTTTCATTAAAACATTCATCGTCATTCGAACATCCTGCAGAAACCAACAAAGCTGAGAAAAAATAAAAAAACTTTTTCATATAAAAATAATTTATTAAATTAATATCACTCTTCAAGTAAACATATCTGTAATTTATAACAGAGAGGTACAACAAAAAGTTTAAAGAATAACATTAGGGATTTTTCAAATCCTTTTTACTACCCGAAGCCATATTATCAGTACATTTGCAGAATTATACAAATTAAAATTTTCTGAATGCAGAGATCATCCGATTCACTTTATCACATACATAAAACCAGAAAACCTAATTTTTGGGCACTCAGTCCTCTTTTTGTTTTTCTGGGCATATATCTCATTACCTCTCTTTTAGTAAACGATTTTTATAAAGTTCCTATCGCTGTGGCATTTCTCATATCTTCGGCTTTTGCCGTCATCATATCACGAGGAGGTAGCATAAATGAGCGCATAGCACATTTTTCCTCAGGAGCAGCAAACGGAAATATCATACAAATGATCTGGATATTCATACTTGCCGGAGCATTTGCTCAATCCGCTAAATCGATGGGAGCGATCGATGCAACCGTAAATCTTACGCTTCAGATATTACCCGATAATCTCTTATTAGCAGGCATATTCATAGCTTCCTGTTTCATCTCCCTTTCCATAGGAACATCTGTCGGAACGATCGTTGCCCTTGCCCCAGTTGCCATAGGAATAGCAAATCAAACAGATACGGAATTACCTTACATGGTTGCCATCGTTGTCGGAGGAGCATTTTTCGGGGATAACCTCTCCTTCATATCAGATACGACAATCGCCGCAACAAAAACACAAGGATGTTTGATGAAAGATAAATTCAAGGTCAACAGTATGATCGTTGTTCCGGCAGCTTTTTGTGTATTGCTTTATTATATATTCGCTGGATTAAATATTCACTCACCGTCGCACCTTACAGAGGTACAATGGATAAAAGTTATTCCCTATCTGATTGTTTTAGGAAGTGCCGTTGCAGGGTTTAATGTCATGTTGGTTCTATTACTCGGAATCATCACATCTGGAATTATAGGAATCGCAACAAACGGTTTTGATTTTTTCGGTTGGTTCGGTGCTATGGGAACAGGTATAACAGGAATGGGAGAACTAATCATAATCACATTATTAGCTGGAGGTATGCTCGAGATGATACGCTTTAATGGAGGAATTGATTACATTATTGAAAAACTGACTCGAAAGGTCAACTCAAAACGGGGAGCTGAACTTAGTATCGCAGGTTTGGTCAGTTTTGCAAATCTTTGTACGGCAAACAACACGATAGCTATTATTACCACCGGAGAAATAGCCCGTGACATAGCAAACCGATTTCATATAGATAAAAGAAAATCTGCCAGTATTTTAGACACTTTTTCCTGTTTAGTGCAAGGATTGATACCTTATGGAGCACAGATGCTGATAGCGGCTTCTCTTGCAAGTATCTCCCCGCTTTCTATTATCCGATATCTCTATTATCCTATGCTCATGGGTATTTTCGCACTGGCAGCTATTTTATTGCGATACCCCCGTCGCTATTCTTGATTTTCACGTATTATTTTTCCGGAATAGGTTTCACGAAAATTTGATACAAAACGTATTTCTTTAGGAATCTGATAAGGAGATAAGATAAATCTTACCTCTTTCATAAAAGAAGCTATCTTCTCTTGCGTCCAGTTTTGATCCTCGATTATAAGAACGGCTTTCTCTCCCAACCGCTCATCCAACACTCCTGTCACATAAAAACGTTTATCAGGTATCAATTCGGATATTTTCTTCTCGATCTCTTCAGGAAAAAGTTTTACACCTCCCGAATTAATCACATTATCAAAGCGCCCCAACCATTCAAAACTCGTTTTTCCCGAAAGCCAGACTATATCGTTTGTTATAAAAAACGTATTACTCAAATGCGGAGCATGAATGCAAAGACACCCCCTATCATCTTGTAAGAATGTAATATTTCCCAAAGCCTTATATCCGGAATAAGCGGTATTTAATTCCCGCAAAGCGATATGCGAAACAGTTTCCGTCATGCCATAAGTAGAAAAACAACGTATTGGAAATGCTGATAAAGCAGATTCTAAAGTCGAAGACACAGCAGCACCTCCGATAATCAATTGTTTTATATAAGAAATCTTATTCCGGGTTACCGAATCTGAAAGAGATTCTTGAACCTGCATGGGAACCATCGCTGCAAAATCGACACTACGATTTATCTCTTTTAATGGAGAAGAAGAGGGTTTTACGACCAATAAATTCGCACCTGCAAGAAGAGCTCTTACAATCATCATCTTTCCTGCGATATAATTCGGAGACAGACAAAGTAAAAGAACCGAATCGGTATCTATTCCGAAGAACTCGTTTGTCAGGCGAGCCGAAGCCTCCATATCCGATTTCAATAAATGAATTTTCTTAGGCGTTCCGGTCGATCCGGACGTATGTCCGACAACATATTCACGGTCATCGAACCATTCGGTCAAAAATGAAACGACATCGATATTATCCTCTGTTACAGAAATCTCATCGACATCCGAATAACATCTATCATTCAGCACTATTCCCATATTAACGATGATAAATCCCAACTCAACGAAGGGTCATACTGTATTGTAGATCCTTTCTGAACTAAAGGAGAAATAATATTATTCTTATATAATTGCCCGGTACCTAATCCCTGAGGAATAGAGGATTGTAGCATTGCTGTCCATTGAGCAATGGCATTCAGTCCCACATTCGATTCCAGAGCAGAAGTTATCCACCATCCGATATTTCGTTTCTCGGCTTTATCGATCCATTCGGCAGATCCGCTCAAACCTCCGGCCAATGCAGGTTTTAAAATTATATACTGAGGATTTATTACATCCAACATCTGTTCTTTTAATTTCGGATCATTAATTCCGATCAATTCCTCATCCAAGGCAATCGGAATCGGTGTATTCCGGCATAAAGCCTCCATCTCCCTCCACTGCCCTTGTCGGATAGGTTGTTCGATAGAATGAATGTCATACCGGGACAGCCGATCCAATTTAAACATCGCTTCCGACGGTAAAAACGCACCATTCGCATCCACCCGCAACTCTATTTCATCCTTTCCGTAACGTGAACGTATAGACTTTAACAACTCTAATTCCGAATTAAAATCTATCGCCCCGATTTTCAATTTGACACAACGAAATCCGGCAGTCAGTTTTTCTTCGATACGGCTATACATAGCTTCTTTATCACCCATCCAAATCAAACCGTTGATCTCGATCGATTGCTTGCCCTCATAAAAAGCTCCCGGACAGATTTTTCGTCTACCACCGTTTTTTAAATCGAGAAGAGCCGTCTCAACACCGAAACGGATCGAACTCCAATCTCTCAACGAAACCGTATCCAACGTATCGATCTGTTCGCAAATTTCTTTTAATTTTTCTTCATATCCGGGACAATCATCCGCACTCAACCCTCGAAACAAAGCACACTCTCCAATTCCGAATATCCAAGGTGTTTCATCATGCCATATACGGACAAACCATGTTTCTTTCTGAGTTAATATACCTCTTGAAGTACCTCCGAGCACTTTAAAATCAAGAATATACCGAGTATAAGCAGCTTTCATTTATTTCTTCTTATCCGGGGAATTTAGGAAATTTCTGAAAATCGGGATCTCTCTTTTCCAAAAAAGCATTTTTCCCTTCTTGTGCCTCTTCCATCAAATAATACATCAACGTTGCATCTCCGGCAAACTCCATAAGGCCACGCTGTCCGTCAAGTTCGGCATTCAACGCCCGTTTGATCATGCGTATCGCCATCGGGCTACGTTTTAATATAGTTTTGCACCAATCTACCGTCTCATCTTCAAGCCGTTCAAAAGGAACTACTTTATTGACCATACCCATCTCTTCTGCTTCTCTCGCTGTATATTGACGACACAAGAACCAAATTTCCCGAGCTTTCTTCTGTCCGACACAACGCGCCAAATAAGAAGAGCCGAAACCGGCATCGAAACTGCCTACTTTAGGTCCGGTCTGCCCGAAACGTGCGTTTTCCGAAGCAATGGTCAAATCACAAACAACATGCAAAACATGACCGCCTCCGATTGCATAGCCGTTGACCATCGCAATCACAGGCTTAGGAATAGAACGTATCGCCTTGTGCAGATCAAGGACATTCAAACGGGGAACTCCGTCTTTATCAATATAGCCACCGATACCTTTTACATTTTGGTCTCCTCCTGAACAAAATGCTTTATCTCCGGCCCCAGTAAACACCACAACACCTATATCACTCCGTTCCCGACAAATAGACATGGCATCCAACATTTCAAAATTGGTTTGCGGACGAAATGCATTATATACTTCGGGACGATTGATCGTTATTTTCGCTATTCCTTCGAAGAATTCGAATTTAATATCTTCATACTCTTTTATAGTTTTCCATTCTCTTGTTGCCATAATATTATTTTACATTAATTATTTATCGCTTAAAATATCCCCTTAAAATCCGATCATTAACAGTTCGAGGAGTCTCTACCGACAAAATAGCAGGTTTGTCGGAAATTCTAAAAAAAACAGAGAGGATTTTTCTCAATTCATCTTCAGAATCTGCAACATAGTAATCAAATCCATGTAAACGAGCAAAACCTTCGACATCAACTTCCTGTGCTGTTTCAAAGTATTCTTCCAATTCCGGCAATTCAGATGGGCCTTGTATAAAACGAAATATTCCTCCTCCGCCATTTTTCATCACGATAATTTTAAGTGTAGGCGGAATATATCTGTTCCACAAGGCATTGGAATCATATAAAAATCCCATATCTCCGGTAATAAAGACCGTAAGTTCTCTCCTCACGCAAGCAGCCCCTACAGCAGTAGACGTCGCTCCGTCTATACCGCTTACCCCACGATTACAATCCGAGCGTTCTATCTGGTTATATTCAAATAACTGAGCATAACGTACAGGCGTACTGTTCGACAACTGCAATGCGCTTCCTTGCGGAATAGCAGGAAATATCAGCGAGAATGCCTTTAAATCACTCCATTCGACATTCGCAAGATAATGCTCATGCCGATCTGTCGCTTCTGCTCTGCGATCTATCCATAAATTATGATAATAACTATCCGAAGGGTGTATGTGATCTATAATTTGAGAGAAAAAGTCAACAGGATTCATCCGTATATGCCGGGTCATACACTGCATCGTATCTGCAACATGAGTATTCTCATCCAGACTCCAATGCTCAGAAGGAGAATATTTTCTTAAAAACTGCTTTATCATGCGTGAAACAAGAGACCCACCAAAAGTAATTAATAAATCGGGGGTAAATTTCGATTTTTCTTCATCGGAAATTACCGATAAAACCCTGTCGATAGTCGAAATAGAATCGTTTACACACAAATTCGAAATCGTCTCGGTAAGGACAATCACTTGAGGTAATGATGACAATCGATTTAACAACGATGATAGCATCGAATCCGGCTTACCGAATGATACCAAAATCATCACCTTTTTGCTTCGGGAAATTAATCCGGACAACTCTTTTACGATTTCTTCATTAAGGCAAGTATTAATGCTCACAGATGTAATTACCTGCTCTGAGCGACTGTCGCGAACTTCTCGCAAACAATAAAGAGGTTCTCTTAAGGGAACATTAATATGCACAGGACCGGGTTTAGACCGAACAGACAAATTAACAGCGTCATTCACCAAACGATTTACCCACCAACGTTCGTCATCACAAGTAATTTCAGGAGGCAAGGAGTAAGATGCCTTAACGAATGGGGCGAACAAATTTTTCTGTCGGAGCGTCTGGCTATCCTCTTGGTCGATCCATTCTTCAGGCCGATCGGCAGAAATGACAATCAAAGGAATATGTTGGTAATATGCTTCAGCAACAGCCGGAGCATAATTTAACAAAGCCGTTCCTGAGGTACAAACCACGGCAACCGGTTCTCCTGATTGCTGGGCTATCCCCATTGCCATAAAAGCTGCACTTCGTTCATCTAAAACGACAAATTTCTCAAACTCCTTACGACGAGCAAAAGAGACGATCAAAGGTGCATTCCGAGACCCGGGAGACAATACAATCCGTTTCACTCCCTTGGCAATCAGCAAATTCGCTAATATTGTACAACATTCTTTATCCGAATCCAACATATTCATCTATTTTGGTATATATTCGCCCTTAAGTTATCTGACAAACCGATTATCTACTTTTATTTAATCATTCTATCAAATTCAACAAAGTACGGGATTTTATTTCTGTCTCGTTCCATTCCGAATCAGCATCGGATAAAGCCGTCAAACCTCCACCGACATGTAGTTCCACCCTATCCCGAAAAAGTTCCATACTCCGCAAATTTACAAATAAATCAAATTGTCCGTTACCATAAACCGGTCCTAAGTATCCGGCATAATACCGACGTTCTCGGTTCTCGGTTTCACAGATTATTTTTAAAGCCTCCCGTAATGGAAATCCTCCCACTGCAGGCGTAGGATGCAAGGCATTTATTAACCGAGATATTTCGCCCGGAGATAGCGATTTATTCAACGTAAACATGGTACATAAATGTGAAACAACCCCAGCTTGCCTCAATTCCGGACCGGATATCAGAGGTTCTGTTCCAACTATATTCCGGAAACAAGATTCTATATATTCCGTTACAATCCGTTGCTCCTCCCGATCTTTTTCTCCCCATTCAGAAAAATCGTCTTTTCTCTTTGTTCCGGCCAACGACATAGTTTGAATACAGGAAGCAGAACAACGTAGAAAAGTTTCCGGGGTAGCCCCCATCCATAGAGTCTCTCCGGGAATCGAAACCAAAAAGACAAAAGCATCGGGATAAGTCTCGCACAATCCGTCAAACCATTCCGGAGCTTTTTTATAGGGATCACAAAAAAACTGTCTTACTCTTGACAATACCGCTTTTCGAATTTTCCCGGATCTCAGTGCAGAAATAACCCTCTCTGCCTGCTTTATATAAATACCTTTTCCTATCTCACCTACCGGAACAGTGTCCGGCACATTTTTCTTCGGCGTAACTTTCAATATATCCAAGTCTCCAGCCTTCGACAAGTCAATATCATTCCGAAGGAAACGTACAGGAGAGTTATTTGCCACATGAAACGGAGAAAACAAAAAACCGGAATCTTCGAGAAAAACAGAGGGACTACAATTTCCTGCAACCTCCCCCGATATTTGTGCTCCAAAGCAGAAATTTCCACTATCAGGTAAACGATATGCAAAAAATGGGATGCCTCTTTCCAAACATATCCGCTGAGCCTCTTTGATTTCTGAAATTGTCACATCTTTACACATGATTATAAAACACAGATATTCTATAAAACCTCTCCGAACAAATCAAATGTTTGGGCATCAGTAATCCGAACGTTATAAAAATCTCCAATAATCAACGGCTTTTCTTTTCCAATCAAAACTTCAGGATCAACTTCCGGCGAATCGAACTCTGTACGTCCTATATAATATTCTTCTTCCTCCCGATCGATAATCACTTTCATTTCCTGTCCTACCTTGGAAACATTTATCTCGGCAGCAATCTCTTCTTGTATAGCCATCAATTCATCCAACCGCCTCTGTTTCACTTCTTCCGGTATATCATCCGAATAATGTTCAGCCGAAAAAGTCCCTTCTTCTTCGGAATAAGCAAATGCTCCCATACGTTCAAACCGAGCTTTCCGGACAAACTCTTTCAGTTCTTCAAAATCAGATTCTCCCTCTCCGGGATGCCCAACCATCAGAGTAGTGCGGATATGTATTCCGGGCACTTCTTTCCGAATACGGGAAAGCAGTTCATAAGTTTCTTCCTTGGTCACATGTCGATGCATCATCCGTAACATATTATCGCTAATATGCTGCAATGCAATATCGAGATATTTGCAAACGTTAGCATGTTTACGCATTACGGGTAACAGATCATACGGGAAACGTGCCGGATAAGCATAATGTAATCGCACCCATTCTACTCCGGGAACAGAAGCAATGCGATCTACCAATTCGGCAATACAAAATTTTTTGTAAATATCCATCCCATAATAGGTAAGGTCTTGAGCTATAATCTGAAATTCTTTTACTCCTTTCCGTACCAACATCTCAATCTCTTCAATGATATCTTCCATAGGACGAGACTGGTAATGTCCCGTTATAATAGGTATAGCACAATAAGAACACATCCGGTTACAACCTTCAGCTATTTTTATATATGCATAATGAGAAGGCGTTGTCAATATACGTTCCAAACGAAGGTCAGGCACATATTCCTTTCCCAAATCATCCAGCAATTTATTCCAATCGAACTTTCCGTAAAACTTATCGACTTCAGGAATCTCTCCTGCAAGCTCGGTCATGAAACGTTCAGACAGGCATCCCATTACATAAAGCTTTTTGATTTTTTTCTTTGCTTTTGCCGCAACAAAATTCAAAATCATATTGATCGATTCTTCTTTGGCATCGCCTATAAACCCACAGGTATTGATCACCACGATCTCTCCCGTTACTTTTTCTGCATCATGCCGGACTTCATATCCGGCCGCTTCGAACTGCCGCATAAGATGTTCCGAATCCACCAAATTTTTAGAACATCCTAATGTTATTATATCTACTCTGTTCTTTACCATTTGTTCTATAATTAAATAGTCTTCCGACCTTTACTGTACAGAAATCGCGCAAAGCGATATAGGTCTTCTCTGCGCGATCTTGTTCATGCGAAATATCGTAAATTACATATCTTATTCGTCTCCGAAAAGAGAATCTACAAATTCTTTTCTGTGGAATACCTGTAAATCTTCCATTCCTTCTCCCAAACCTATATACTTAACCGGTGTTTTAAACTGGTCGGATATTCCGATCACTACCCCGCCCTTTGCAGTACCATCAAGTTTGGTAATTGCCAATGCATTTACTTCTGTCGCAGCGGTAAATTGTTTCGCCTGTTCAAAAGCATTCTGTCCGGTAGAGCCATCCAATACGAGCAACACTTCATGAGGTGCTCCCGGAATAACCTTGTCCATTACTTTCTTAATTTTAGAAAGCTCATTCATCAAACTGATTTTATTATGTAAGCGTCCTGCCGTATCGATAATTACGACATCCGCATCATTAGCTTTAGCCGAACTTAGGGTATCAAAAGCAACAGAAGCTGGATCAGCTCCCATTTTTTGTTTCACAACCGGAACACCTACTCTTTCACCCCATATTACAAGCTGTTCTACCGCAGCTGCTCTAAAGGTATCGGCTGCACCCAAATAGACTTTATTTCCGTTCTTCTTATATTGATAGGCCAGTTTTCCGATTGTTGTTGTTTTCCCTACACCGTTTACACCAACCACCATTATCACATAAGGACGTTTACTCTCCGGAACAGTAAATTCCCCCTCAGTTTCATTATCGTTTTCTGTCAATAAAGCGGCAATCTCTTCACGCAACATTCCCTTCAACTCCCCGGTAGAAATATATTTGTCCCGTTCGACTCGCTTTTCAATCCGTTCGATAATACGCAAAGTCGTCTCCACTCCGACATCCGATGTGATAAGCACCTCTTCCAGATCGTCCAAGATATCGTCATCAACTTTCGATTTTCCCGCTACGACACGGGCAAGTTTCGAAAATACCCCTTCTTTGGTTTTGGAAAGACCTTTATCAAGTGTCTCCTTTTTTTCTTTAGAAAAGAAACCGAATAATCCCATATCTATTTTTTATCATTGATTACAATTGCAATTATATCTTTCAAACTCTCTGCTTTCCCGGCCATCGGTTATCGGATATGAAATGAAGATTTCGAGGTACTTTCCAGCATATCATACAATCTTCAAAGCACAAAATTACAAAATAAAGCGACAAAAAAAAACTTCCTTACAGAATTGTAAGGAAGCTCTTTATATTAAGTATCTGATATTCTCAATTATTTAGCGAGCACTTCATTTACTTTTTCATTAGGAACCATTTCTTCCTGGAAAATATAAGCTCCTGTCTTCGGTGATTTTACCATTTTAATCACCTTTGAATAAGTACGTCCATCACCTTTCTGAAGAGACGCAACGGTTTTCTTTGCCATAGCTCAATATTATTTAATTTCTTTGTGAATAGTTACTTTTTTCAAGATAGGATTGTATTTTTTCAATTCCAATCTCTCTGTGGTATTTTTTCTGTTTTTAGTGGTAATGTATCTCGAAGTACCGGGCATACCACTTGCTTTGTGCTCCGTACATTCAAGAATAACTTGTACTCTATTACCTTTAGCTTTCTTTGCCATCTTCTTAACTTCCTTCTAATTATGCGTTTAAATAACCTTTTTCCGCAGCTTGTTTCAAAGCTGCATCCAATCCCATTTTATTAATGGTACGGAGACCGGCAGCTGATATTTTCAGGCTGATCCAACAATCTTGTTCTACCCAATAGAACTTTTTGGTAAACAAGTTGACATTAAATCTTCTTTTTGTGCGTCTCTTTGAGTGAGATACGTTATTGCCAACCAATGCTTTTTTTCCGGTAATTTGACAAATCTTCGACATCGCTTTATCTATTTTTTTATTGATTTTCTACTGCTTTCACAAACAGAGTGCAAAGTAAACGTTTTTAAGAATACCTTCCAAATTTTTTTCTATTAAATACTCTTTTTTTTAGAACTCTCTATTCCTGATCATTCACTTAAAACAGAGATCATCTGCAACAGTGCCGTATGCGTAAAACGATTTATGTTTATCGCCCGTGAATTTTCAAAACAATATTTACGACTGACTATCCGATCTCCGACAGCTACAGCAATACAAACCGTACCGACAGGCTTACTGGGTACTGCCCCGTCCGGTCCGGCAATACCCGATGTAGCAATAGCACAATCGGTTTTCAATAAACGTCGTACCCCCTTAGCCATCTGTTCCACAACTTCACAACTCACGACTCCGTGTTTTTCTATTGTCGAAGGATCGACATCCAGAACCTGCACCTTCACTTCATTGGCATAAGATACCACACTCCCTTTATAATAGGCCGAACTGCCGGGTATCAATGTAATTTCATGTGCGATATTTCCTCCGGTACAACTTTCTGCCGTAGCAATTGTCAATCCTTTATAGGATAACAGCAACCCTAACGCCTCCGCCATAGTAGCATCTCGATGACAGAATATATGTTTTCCCAACAAATCTTCTAAACGGGAGAAAGAGTCGTCCAACTGCCGAGATAAAATTTCCTCGTTCTCTCCCCGTGCCGTCAGCCTCAACCGGATAACTCCCGGAACGGGCAAATAAGCTAATTTAATTGATGCCGGTAATCCGGCTTCAAAATCCGAGAGAAATTCAGACAAAGCCGATTCTGAGAAATCTTTCACAAGGCAAGTTTTATGCAAAATTGCCGTATGATCAGGGTAACGCTTTCTCAATCTGGGTAGCACCTCCGCTGTCATGGCTCGCTGCATCTCTGCCGGAACTCCGGGCATCGACACTAATACTTTTCCATCCTTTTCAAACCACATAATAGGAGCTGTTCCTACCGGATTCTGTATTACGGTACAACTGTCCGGCACCATCGCCTGTGTACGAGTGGAGTCATTCATTTGCAATCCCCTTCGTTCAAAAAAAAGATCATTATTTTTCTGAACTTCAGCATCAAAGATCAATTTTCCGCCAAAATATTCACAAAGCGTCTGTTTAGTAATATCATCTTTCGTAGGCCCGAGTCCACCTGTCATTAATACGACATCTACTCGATCGAACGACTGGCGGATAGCGGATATAATTTCAGCACGACGATCACGCACCGTCGTAATTTCCATTACCTCCCAACCGATTTTATTCAAGTTACGAGCTATCCAAGACGAATTCGTATCGGTTACCTGCCCGATCAGCAATTCATCTCCGATTACTATAATCTCAACATTCATATCATTTATATTTTTGCAAAGCCGCCATGCGTTGCAATAACGTAGGGTGAGAATAATATACTTTTACATATAGAGAATCGGGAGTCAAGTTACTTAACGATTTCACGGAAAGTTTTTTCAGACCACCTATCAAAGCATTCGCTAAGCCAAAAGATGCGGCAAAAGCATCTGCCTGATATTCATTTCGACGAGAAAGAGCATTTATCCCGATCCCTGTCAACAGGCCCAAAGGGGTATATAACAAACCGAATGCAACCAAAGCTAACGGAAAAGAAGGCGTACCTCCCCCCATCGCCTCAGCCAACACCGAACTGTTCAACACCAAAGACAACAAAAAAAACATCAGAACCGTATTCATTACCGATACCCCCATCATTTGCCATGTATGTTTATGTTTATAATGGCCTATCTCATGAGCAAGAACTGCAACAATTTCTTCCGTGCTCAAATCATCTATCAACGTATCATAAAGTACGATCCGTTTTTTAGGTCCTAATCCGCTAAAATAGGCATTTGCTTTTGTAGAACGTTTAGAACCGTCTATCACATAAATATTATTCAGTTTGAAACCGGCACGATTAGCAAACTTCTCTATCGCATTTCTCAATTCGCCCTCTTCTAATGGCGTCTGTTTATTAAATAACGGAACGATCCATTCCGAATAGAACATATTCATCAACATACTGAAAGCCACGACCACAATACAGGCAACCCACCAAAAAGAAGTTCCCAACCACAGATATAACCAAAGAATCGCAGCCAAAAGTAATCCACCTATAACTATACCGAACAGCCAAGATTTCAACTTATCGGCAACGAACGTTTTACGAGTTGTTTTATTAAATCCGAAACGATCCTCTATAACAAATGTATCGTACCAATCAAAAGGTATAGTCAACAGATCATTCACCAAAAAAAGAACGAAAAAAAAGAATAATGTAGCCGGAATCAACTTTTCAAACAATGAAAAAGCCCATGTATCGAGCCATCCGAATCCGCCCAAAAACAGCATCAACAAGACAAGCAAAGTCGTATATGTAGAAGTTATAAGACCGAAACGATTGTTGACTTTGAAATAATTTTGCTGATCGGCATATTTCCGCTCATCGTAAAGTCCCCGCAACATTTCCGGCAAAACCGGAGATGCAGCACGACGGTTTCTCGATGCCAACCATTGGGAAAAAATATATTCTCCCACGACAAAAAACACAATGATATAAAATACCCAATTATACATTTTATAAACAGCTTACAATACTACTCGAGAAAAAGGAGCTTCGTCGATCGAACAAAAATCTTTGTCCAAATATTTGTAATATCCCGTTATCGCCACCATAGCTGCATTATCGGTCGTAAAAGAAAATTTCGGCAAATGAATCTTCCAGCCATACCGACGGGCATGATCTTCAAAAGCGTTTCGCACTCCCGAATTAGCCGACACCCCCCCGGCTACCGCCACTTCGGTAATACCGGTATCCTTTACCGCTTTACGCAATTTATCCATTAATATATCCACAATGGTAAACTGTAAAGAAGCGCACAGATCTTGTTTATTTTTTTCTATAAAATCAGGATCTTCTTTAATGCGGTCACGGAGTAAATAAAGGAAAGAAGTCTTCAATCCGCTAAAACTGTAATTATATTCGGGAATATGCGGTTTATTCAAGGTAAAAGCTTTCGGATTCCCTTCTTTAGCCAAACGATCCACTACCGGTCCGCCGGGATACCCCAAATCCATGACTTTAGCACACTTATCGAAAGCCTCTCCGGCAGCATCGTCTATCGTCTGCCCGATTACCTCCATATCCTTATACGAATTTACCCGAATAATCTGGGAATTTCCTCCGGACACCAATAAACAGATAAACGGAAACGACGGTTGATTATGGTCATCGTCGCTCTCCTTGATAAAATGCGCCATGACATGTGCCTGCAAATGATTTACATCGATCAGAGGAATATCCAAAGCGGTTACAAAACCTTTGGCAAAAGACGTACCGACAAGTAAAGACCCCATCAATCCCGGTCCGCGAGTAAACGCCAATGCACTCAATTCGCTCTTATCGATTCCTGCACGTTTCAATGCTTCGGACACTACCGGTATAATATTCTGCTGATGCGCACGAGATGCCAGTTCGGGAACAACTCCTCCGAAAGCCTCATGCACAGCCTGGCTGGCTATAACGTTAGACAACATAACGCCATCTCGAATTACAGCTGCCGACGTATCGTCGCATGATGACTCTATTCCTAAAATAGTTATATGGTTCATATAATTGATTTTCTCACAATATTTCTGCGGACGAAATTAATCATTAAAAAGGGAATATAGATGAGAGAAGTATTTTTTTTAATAAAATGATTCGGTTTTACGGCCTTTATTCCATTAATCGGTCAATATCATCCGTTTCGTATCCACCTCTTTACCATCAGCAATCAAGGTATAAATATACATTCCTGCTTTAAGTTCTCTTCCATTAATCGTTATAACCCCGGCACCTCCGGAAAGACCGGATATATTCTTTATCTGTGTCCCTTGCATATTATAAATATATAAATTGGCGTTTACAACATCTTCAGACAAAGTATAACGAATCTTCGTATCCGAAGTAAAAAAGCTATTAAAAGCAGATATCAACCCCAAAGCCATATTCCACGACTTGTACATTCAGAAACCTAATGGTGAGTACACGTAAGTAGATGTAGCTGTTGCTACAAAAACTGGCATTATAGTGTTTGACGTAAAGGATTACAGTGGTTGGATTTCCTGTAACGAACATCAGAAATATTGGACACAATTATAGCGTATGGTAAAAAACATCGACCGCAAGGCAAACCCTCAGCGTTATAGTCTGTCATCCGGTGCCGAGCTTGTCCGCATCAACGTGTCCAACTACCGGAATCCGTCGCTCCACATCTGGACACGGGCCGGAAAGGAACTTTTTGAGGACACCAAATTCCAGATAGACTATGATGTGGCCCAAAGACATTTCAACGGTCAGATCACGAATGAAGAATTCGTCAATGCCGTATTCGAGCCGCAGGAACAGGTAAGCGCAAGACAGGCTGAACTATTGGATGCGGCGTTCACTCTTGCCGCCGGTGGTCCGGCAGAGGTTCATGCCGGTACTGGTGGTGGCGGGTCGTCTTCGGATTTGCCGTGGAGAGATAAAGATAAATATTCCAAGAAACAAACAACCACAAGACGATGATCAAAAGACAAGTGAGGTATGGAGTTAAAAAAATAGTGTTCATGAGAGCAAACAATTAGCAGAAAAGATAGGCATGTATCGAAAAATAATACCACTAAGACCTTTGTTTTTCAGAATAAAAAAGGTATCATATATCTAAAAATGGTATATGGCTATATCCGTGTTTCCACAGACAAACAAACGGTGGAAAATCAACGCTTCGAGATAGAGCGTTTCTGTAAAAAAGAAGGTCTAACTATAGACGGATGGATTGAAGAAACTATCTCTGGTACTAAAAATTATAACAAACGAGCACTTGGTAAACTTTTGAATCGAATTGTCAAAGACGATTTGATAATTTGTACGGAGCTGTCTCGGCTTGGTCGTAACCTTTTTATGATAATGGAAATACTCAACATTTGTATGACCAAAGAAAGTCGCGTGTGGACTATTAAAGATAATTACCGTCTTGGCGATGATATTCAGAGCAAAGTCCTTGCTTTTGCTTTCGGGTTGTCAGCAGAGATAGAGCGCAATCTGATTTCTCAACGAACAAAAGAAGCTCTTGCTCGGTTAAAAAAGGAAGGCCATCAAATAGGTCGGGGGCAGGGTCAGCGTAATAAACAGTTGAATGCAAAATGTGTGGCAAAGCATAAATATATTGAGACCCAAATAGCAAAAGGAATAAGCATACCACAAATAGCCAAGAAATTGAAGATTGCAAGGGGTACGCTGTATCGCTATTTGGCATACACTGGTTTAAGGATTCCAACAAAATCAAGAAATGGCAGGTGGGAACGTGGTATCTATTAACCGTCCCATAAATGAGATTAAGCGTGCGCAGATACAAGTCTTTCAATTCCTTGAGGTCATAAGATAACTCAATAGGGTCCTGTGGAATAACCACCTCAATCTTTTGCTTTTTTAGGTCGTCTTTATATGTGTCAATCTGCTGTAGGTCAATGCGTGAACGGCGGATAACCAGAGGCCCGATAATAGAGCGAATTGTGCGGGCTATCTTAGCAGTTTCGTTTTTTACGTCTTGCTTGGAGAGTTTACCTTGACGCTGCAATTCGCGTAGTTCCTTGTACTGGTTAATAAGATCGCGAAACTCAATACTAAGATTTTCCACTGTTTTAAGTGTGGACTTGGTAGGTATCTGAAAGAGTTTCAACATAGAATAGATGTCGGCAGGGTCGTTGTTAAACGGAGTTGCTGTCAATAGCACCACCTTATTACCTTGACAAAGATTGTGCAGCATGGCATAATCTTCTGTGTATTCATTGCGGTAGCGATGCGCCTCGTCCACTATAATCAGAAACTGTTCATCAGGTTTCTTCAAATCATTGTAATGCGTCAATGCTTCCGAAATTTTACCGCTGCTAAATACTGTGCCTGTGAAACCGAACTCGTCCTTATAAGCGTCCCATCCTGACCTCAAGTGTGGGGGTGATATAACAATAGTACGCAAACGAAGGTTGTGGGCAATGGTAGAAGCGATTATACTTTTTCCCAAGCCAACTACATCTGCTACAATCGTTCCGTTATGGGTTTCGATAGACTTCAATGCAAGTTGAATGGCATCAGTTTGATATTTCAGGTTGAAGAACTTTCCATCGGTAATATCGAAAGGTGTACGCACATTTGTTTTGGACGGAATGTTAAAATACTCGCTGAGCACGCGTAGATAAAGTTTATATGGCTGAAAGAGTCGGTCAATCCAAATTTTACTCTCGACTTTTTCTTTCCAACGATCAATAGTGCTTTCGTCCACAATTGGAATGGCTTTTGACCAAAGTTCGTCAAAGATTTGTTTTCCCTCCGTATATTTCCCCTTGTCTGTAAAACGTACATTGATTTCTGTTCTACCTTGCAAACCTTGATAAGAAAGATTACTTGATCCTGTGATTACATCACCGGGTTGTTCTCCATTTTCGTTATTGATGTTATTATAAGCAAAAAGGTACATTTTCGCATGACACGGGTCTTCGGTCTTACGTATTTCCAATGTACCATTATAAATTTTATGTTGAAATTGACGAAATATTCGGATGGTTTCATCTGTATCGGTATTATCCGTTTCATTAATGAGTCTCACTAAGTTGTTGAAATATTCCTCACGAACCTTACTACGGATACGTTGCCATTCCACCAACTCTTCTATCTCACGGACACGGTTTGAAATCCGAGTGTCTATGTCAAGCCCGACCAAAATACGGAGATGTTTATCAGCGAGTTTATCGGCAAGCTGGACATATCCCGAAAAATAGAAATAGCCCACAAGAATATCTACGGCATCCGACTTGGGCAAGATACCCGTGATAATGTCGGAAAGTAGACGATCTCTATTGGTTATGAAACTATGTACCATATTAAACAATGTTTTTGTATTCTCTATCAATCAAAAATATTAGTTTCGTTTATACGAACATTTATGTCCGCCATACCGTCAACGATTATTTTCCCATTCCAATGTCCTAAATTTGTTCTGCAACTCACTCAATCGTTCCATAATCTCATCGAAAGAAGGTGCATTGGCATAGATGAAGCCGATTTGCATCTGCTTATAGTCGTCCCGCAAAACATCTTCGATACTTTTAGGAGGCAGGAACGATATTGTGTGTGGAAGATGACTCGTATAGTCCAATCCACTCCAAGCCGTGAACTTTTTACGATAAGACACAATGTCCTCGTATAATTGTACATCCCGCATTGCTTCCATAGCAAACGGTTTATCCATCATCTTTACAATGTCATACATGTGTCGTGTGATACGTTCGATATGCGTACAGCCATTGGGACGGTTAAACTCTTCATGCAAAAGAAAAACCTTTTCCAGGAATGTTCGTCCTGGCACCACGGTAGGAACAGTGAATATCGGTAATGAGAACTCTTCACCTGGATAAGCCTCTTCTATCATAGAACGCATTTCCACATCTTCTGACGGTTCCATGAGTGAACGACAACTTATCTCAACTTTGACTCGTTCGGGTATATATTGCATTTTCGTTTGCAGCACTGAATTATACTCGACAAACAGGACTACAGGATCAAGATCGCTGACAGATGTCTCCGGAACTATGACCTTACAGCACTCTGATAGACCAAACTCTTTTAATCTGTTCTCAACATCGAGCGCAAAAATGCCATCTATGAATTTTTTGGAGTCTTTTCGTAATTTAGTCCGTTGACTTTTAGCCTCAATATTTGTGAAGCCGAGATATTTGGGATCTATTGCAAGGTCAATATCTTCTGAGAACCGTTCTATTAATCCCCAACCTTTGCTAAGGCTTGTCCCTCCTTTGAAAACAAAAGCTGCAGCATACGGCAAAGAAAATATAGTGCGTAACACCATACTGACCCAATAATCCTTTTCTACGGCATTATCCACAATCCCTTTATCTTCGGCTACATTAGCCAAAATGGTAAGTTGTTCTTCTTTTGTAAGCTTAGTAAAATTCATAATGCAAGTCTTTGTTTAATCCATTGCGGGGCAATGCTATAATCGTATTTGATTTCATCAGGACTACCATATTTTTCAATGGCTCGTTTTATGATTGTAACCTGCTCATCTGTCACGTTATCTTTCCCTAATTCTTTCATGGCAGCGACGATAAGTGGGAACAAGTCTGTCTTGTAGGCAAAATTGCGAGGTACGCTGCGCTTGAATATGATTTTACGGTTCCCGATAGTAAGTTCCCTTGCTGTAGCATCTGTCAAATAGACTGCATTCATCGTGACCTGAGTGGAAAGTCCCAATTTATTCAGTGCTGTCAATCCACTAGGTATAATACGAGCCTTATCCTTTTCCGCTATAGCGTATGCGATATCTTCTATAGAGGGACGAAGTACACCGAACTTATTCCGTAATGGATATAAATATAGACCTTGAGAAAGACGAATGAGCACACCCTCTTTTTCTAATCGGGAAAGCGCACGAGTAACTAGCCCATCATTATTCAGATGGGCAAAATCACTCACCATATAAAGCCTATTCGGTCCGTTTCGGTCTATGATGTTTCGTATTTCCTTCGTCAGTATCATCTTCATATCCACAATGATTCTAGTTGCAAAGATACGATATTACTCTTGATGGAACAATAAAATGTCCGAAATTCTTGAAGAAAATCAGACATTATAGAATGCTTTGCGGCTTGATACCTCAATCAATTTAATACATTAAGTTAGGTTCAGATAATCCATTAAGAGGTCGTTTCAACCGCACCTATTGTGGAACATCAACATCAATACCTCAAAATGACGAGTTTTTTATTAGACAGTGGGGTAAAATAGTGATAAAAGCAAATTGAGGTAATTTGTGATTACTTTGGGAAACCGATGTGATAAGGGAACTTTACGGTATCAAATTAAAGATAAAACCTAACATATAAATTGATTATCAGATTTATAGATAATCATTATCGGTTCAAGCGTGGAACTGCAAATGCCACGTCTGAATTGGAGGTCGTAGGGAACCTATACACACGAATGTAGTAATAGCAGCCCACGCTATAGCGTGAAAACCACTATGCCATCCTTGTGTGTAATTGTGAAATTTCCTACGTTTCCAATTCACAAGATAAGCATAACGCTTCTTTTTTATCTATGTCTTGAAAAGGGTTGCCCCTACTCATTTGTGAAGGTACTCATTTTTCTGATAAACTCTCTTATAGGAGAAAGATTTTTTTTACTTTTGAGATTCTATTTTGAAATGATATTGAAGAAATGGTATTGTTAAAAAGACATCCATATAACAGACTATATTTTCCTATGTTTGTACACCCATTGAGTCTTTGCCCATCCATTAACATTAAGTCTAATAATACCAAGTGTTTTTTGCCTTGTATCTATTCAATAAATCACCAACTTTAAAGACTGACCCAATAACAAGATAACCAATGTTTAAAGACATTCAAACTTATTTAATAAGATGAATAATGGATTTATATAGGAACAAAAAGGGAACAATGAGTGCAAAATAAAATCAGATGATCGTTGATATTCACCTACTTAACCAATATTTTAGTAACCAGATCCGGGATATCCGCCGGACGAAGCATACAACGAATCGTTGATCTGAAAATCGGAAGACGTCTCTACATTATCGGTAGGCACAGACGGCTGTGCAGGAACAATACGGTAATAACCCGGAAACAATCGCTTAGAAAGATGCACCACCTGCACTCCCGTCACCCGGGCATCGACAGGAATCACATACGACCGGGTTACATACAGCAGTTGCGGACAACCGATCTCCGCCATAGGCTGAGATTCGGGAAACGAAAGCGAAACATACGGTTCGTATCCCGATTCAAAAACCTCCACCTCCGGCTCTTCGATCCGGAAACTGCCTGTAATTTGAGCAAACGAATTGTTACAAATACAGAACAGTATGACCGTCAATAAGCATAAGTTTCTCATGATATAATAATTATATTAAGGATCATATTTTCTGTTTTTCCCTTTCTTGAAAGGAATAAGGAAGTGTCAGGAACTATCGCACCACGATTTTATCACTTTTATAGACCTTATCTCCGATTAAGCGATACAGATAGATACCCGGAATTACTCGTAATTCGATATGACTTTCTGCTTCTCGAATAATTTGAGATTGCATTATCTGTCCTGACAAACTTAACAATTCAAATCGTAAGGGTAGATTGTTTTCTGAACTTTGTATAGATAACCGCCTGTTACCTACTTGCAGTACTGTTACCGGAATTACAACATTTTCCGATACATTCAAGACTTCCATACATTCTTCACATCCCGGATCTTTATAACGAATTTTATCTCCTACTTTTAAGCACATTAATGCACTACGTTGACCATAGGCCATATCAATCCATTTTTGTTTACCGGTAGGAATAGAAGAAGGCGGAAGAAATAACCCTAATAAACTTCCGACACCCTCTATCCATGTATCAGATCCTTCAGACTCACAATATCCTTCTGCACTTTCAAACTTTAAATCAACACCAAATTCACGTCCCAGTTCACTATCTCTTACGTCAAATACCTGCAGCTTTGTATTCTTAATATCAGAACCGGTTAAATTCTCAAATGTACAACCCCAAACCATCGGTCGCATCCCTCCAAAAACTTCGTCCCCCACTTTCGCGGAAAAATCATACATCAGGAATTCTTCCAGTAACTTTCCTGTTGCCGTATCTGTCGGGCGCATATATACTTTCTTGCCCGATACCCGGACTCCGCCGACATAAACATTCTCCGGATTTTCTCTCAATACAGAATCTTTCAGCAGATACAATTTGCGATAGCTTAATGCATCGAAAACCGTATCTCCCACAAAACCGTAATAATGGGACGTGACCATTGCTCCTCGTTCCGGAATGTAAATATTCCAAATCGCATCTTTCGTCGGAAAAACCTCGTCCTGCGCAGAACTGCAAAAAGGGAACAAAATACCTGAAAGGCATATAATAAGAACAGAGTACAGTTTTCTCATAGGCTTTCCTCCTTTTATATTTCGGTTTAACTTAATCATATAAAATTAAATACTATTTTTTTAATATCCAAATAATTCGCGACTTTTCTCTCTCGAGAGTAAACAAAAAGATGGATAATAAAAACTATTTCACTACAATTTTTTCGCTTTTATAAACTTTATCGCTGATTATTCTATATATATAAATGCCCGGAACAGAAACTTCCAAATCAATTGTCATGCCTCCATCACGAACCGTATTTTGTTGTAATACCGTTCCGCTCAAATTCAACAATTCGAATTGCAAAGGCAAATTATACACGGAAGGCACTCCTATTTTTCAGGATTGACTCTTATAACCACTTTTACGATTTCAATTACCAAATCAAGAATAAATGTTGCATGATCGAAAAATTCGACAACGCCAAAGATTTATTCTCCGAAAAATAATAAATTTGTACCACATTGTCATGAAACAGATATTCAAGATTTTCAAATACATAACAATCAGCATATTAACGATTTTAATCATCGTATATGCCGGACTTTATTTATTGTTGAGCATACCCGCTGTTCAACAGAAAATCAAGAATATAAGCGAACGTGAACTATCTCAAGTATTAGAAACGAAATTAACTATAAAACAGGTACAGGTTTTCCCATTCAATAAAGCAGTATTGGAAGGGCTTTGTCTATATGACCAGAAAAACGATACATTGCTTTATGCTCAAAAACTAACTGCCGGATTTTCCCCTTTTGCTTTATTGGAACATCAATTGATATTTACAACGGCCCAACTTTTCGATTTCAAAATCGAAATACAACGGGATTCTTCAAATTCACAAACCAATCTCCAATTTTTAATAGATGCTTTTACTCCTCGAAAAAAAAATCGTTATAAACCATTCGATATACAGCTTAATACTATCCTGATTCGCCGGGGAAGTATTCGTTATGATATTTTATCCGAACCGTACAAAGATCCGGGAACTTTTGACAAGAACCATATCCTTTTGGACAAAGTAGTATCTACCGTATCACTAAAAGCTTTACGGAAAGACTCTATAAACATCAATGTCAGGCGCATCAGTTTTGAAGAAAAATCGGGCTTTTCATTATCAAAATTGGCATTTAAGTTACAAGGGAACGAAGATAAAGCGACATTGTCTAATTTTCGGCTCAATCTTGCAAATTCACACCTGAGTATCCGAAAAACAGACATCGACTTGTCAAAGACAAATACGCTGAAACAATTCTGTGACAGTACGGATTTGAATTTCAATATTGATGAAGCTCATGTCGTATTAAAAGACATTGCTCCTTTCGCTCCGATCTTACGGAACTTTTCTACCCCGATAGATTTGACATGTAATATCGGCGGAACTATAAACAACCTACGACTCGAACACATGAATTTATCTTATGGAGAGAAAAGTATCCATTTGAAAAGCAAAGGTAGTCTCGATGGCGTTACATCACCACAAAATGCGTTCATATTCGGTGAAATACAAGAATTGAATGCATCTCCCAAAGGAATACAATCTTTAATCAACGATTTATCTTCGGTCCGCAAAGATGTGAACCCGATTCTTGCTCATTTAGGAACAGTTAGTTTTCACGGTGAAATATCGGGATTTATAACTCAATTGATCACCTTCGGAGAATTTGACAGCAATATCGGAAAGTTACGGGCGGACATGATGATCTCCCGGAATGCAAAAGAAAATCTGGCATATAAAGGAACTGTAGAAACTTCAGGGCTTCAAATCAGGGAGCTTCTGCCCCAAGGGAATCCCTTGGGAGAAATCAGTTTTAAATTTGACCTCGATGGACACCACCCGCATAATGGAATGCCCGAAGGTAAAGTCATTGGAGATATAGGCCATATCGACTTTAAAGGATACACATACGAGAATATCAGCCTGAACGGGAACTACAAAGGTTCGAAATATGACGGCACTCTCAATATAGACGATCCGAACGGGAACTTGCAAATGAACGGAACTATCGATCTATTAGATAAGCGTCCGATATTTCAATTAGTAGCACGAGGTGAAAATATACGTTTACAGGAACTACAATTAGCCCCTCAATACTCAAACTCGACTTTAGGATTTATTCTCAGTGCCAATTTCGAAGGAAATAATCTGGATAATGCAGAAGGAGTCTTATCGATAGACACCCTCTCTTTTAACAATAACGGAAAAATATTCTCAACTCGAAATTTTCATATCGAAGCTCACAATGAACAAACTCCTCAGTCAGTAAGCATCGAATCGGACTTAATATCAGGAAGAATATCCGGCCGATATTCTTTTAATACACTAAAGGACTCTTTCACTCGAATGTTAGCATCTGCGCTACCTTCACTCATTCAGCCACCTACCTCTAAACAAGTAGCACAAAACAACTTCACTTTTAACTTCGAGATTCAGAACAGCAATCATTTATCGGATGTTCTCGAACTGCCTTTTATTTTAAAAAATCCGGCAAAAATATCAGGATTTTTCAGTGATGAAAACCGCAATTTCAGGATAGAAGGAAATTTGCCCGAATTTCAAATAAAAAACATGCGCTTTGCTTCGGCGGGAATCTACGCAGAAAAACAAAAAGAAAATATTTCTTTCCAGCTTGGAGCTATGCTACTTAACAAGCAGGACAAACAGATTCATTGGAATGTAGCTGCAAAAGCTCATGACGACTATCTTGACACAAAAATCAACTGGAGCAACTCCGGTACGGCAACGTTTTGTGGAGAATTATCATCCCAAAGTAAATTTATCAAAACCGAAAAATCTGCCGATGCCGACATACATATCAACCCGACCCAACTGATACTGAATGACACAATATGGCAAGTCTCCCCGTCCCAAATCAACATTAACGATGGTAAAATACAAATCAGCCATTTCGAAGTAAGACATGATTCTCAATTTTTACGTCTTGATGGTAACATATCAAAACTTCCTGAAGATGAATTGACTTTGCAACTGAATGACATCAACCTTGATTATATTTTCGGATCACTGAATATCAAACATGTCGTTTTCGGAGGTCAAGCCACGGGTATATTCAGCATCGCCGGATTACTGAATAAAGAAATCCGCCTGAGTACAAAACAGTTTGATGTAATTAATTTTGCATACAATCACTCTTTATTGGGAAATCTTCATCTATTCAGCCAATGGGAGCGAGAAACAAAAGGTATTTTACTACAAGGTAAAATATCTCAATCGAATACAGATGATACCCGGATCGAGGGATATATATTTCCGACCAGAGATTCGCTACATCTGTCATTCGATGCAAATCGGCTGAACCTTGAATTTCTCCGTCCGTTTATGGATAATATTTTAAGCAATGCGACAGGACGGGCCACCGGAAAACTGGATTTTTACGGGAAATTCAAAGCCTTAAACGTAACAGGAGATGCTTTTGTCGATAATTTTACTTTCGACATCGGATATTTGAACACGTCATTTTCCGTTACTGATACCGTACACATGACTCCTACTTCGATATATTTTAATGATGCCTCGTTGCGCGATCGAAATGGGAAACTCGCTAAGGTCAAAGGTATATTGCATCATAAAAACTTCAAGAATCTCAGCTATGATATCGGGATTTCAGGATTACAGAATTTTCTGGTATATAATATGACAGAAAAACTCAGCCCTATTTATTACGGCACAATATATGGAAGCGGAGCTGCAACTATCAACGGGGATCTTGTAAAAACGAATATAGATGTCAATATGAATACCGGACCGAACTCTAAATTTACCTATGTTCTTACGGGAAACGAAACGGCAAGCGATTACCCGTTCATTACTTTCATAAATAGACGTGCATTGAATTTTGAAAAGCAGAAATTACAACAGGATAGCATCAATACTCCGATTTCTACTCCAGTTATTGAAAAAAAGAATCATTTATTAAATATAAATCTTCAAATCGATGCTACTCCCGATATAACGATGCAACTGGTCATGGACCCGGCCACAGGAGATATAATCAAGGCAAACGGAACTGGGGCAATGCGTATAGAATATAATACGTTATCCGACATGAAAATGTATGGTACATATACCTTGGAAAAAGGGAATTATAACTTTAATTTGCAAGATCTTATCACAAGAGATTTTGCCATACGTTCAGGGAGCAGTATCTCGTTCAGAGGTACACCTCTGAATGCCGAGCTCAACATCGAGGCTTATTACGCACTGACAGCAAATCTACAAGATCTGGATGAAAGTTTTGCTGATGATAAGGAACTGGCAAGAACGAACGTTCCTGTTCAAACGGTTTTACGTCTTACCGGAGATTTACAACGTCCCGATTTTAAATTCGATTTGAATTTTCCGACTTTAAGTCAGGATGTCGACCGACGGATACGTAGCATTGTCAGCACTGACGAGATGATGAACCGGCAAATCATATATTTGCTGGCACTAAACAAATTCTATACTCCGGATTATATGAACGTGGGACAGGCCCGAAATAACGAACTTGTTTCGGTAGCCTCATCGACCTTATCCTCACAGTTAAGCAATATGCTCGGGCAAATTAGCGACAAATGGAATATCGGTACAAATATCCGAAGTGATAAAGGGGATTTCTCTGATGTAGAATTTGAACTTGCTTTATCGAGTCAACTGCTCAACAATCGATTAATATTTAACGGAAATTTCGGATATCGAGATGACGCCGTAAACAGCAATACATTTATCGGTGATTTCGACTTAGAATATTTACTCAGCAAAAGCGGAAATTTACGCTTAAAAGCATATAATCACTACAATGATAAAAACTACTACATAAAATCGGCCCTGACAACTCAAGGCGTAGGAATCATGTATAAACGTGATTTTACAAAATTTCAGGAACTATTCCAGCGCATAGGAGAATCGATACATCGTCTTTTCAAAAAAAAGAGAAACCCGAAAATCAAAGATAACACACAAACTATCACAGAACAAGAAAAATAATTCTTTATATAAAATCGAAAGACTTAAAAAATACTTCCAAAAGTCTATTCAATCTAGGGACATTCAGTAAATAGTATAAAATTAGCCAACTAATTCATACACAAAGTTTTGCGAATTAGCTGGCTTTTTTG
>ENA-USUE01000334-USUE01000334.1-human-gut-metagenome-genome-assembly--contig:-NODE-334-length-27149-cov-45.214059_pt1 | contig 27149 bp, 29 predicted proteins | sample MGYA00250060_ERZ773396 | MGnify/ENA primary metagenome ERZ773396 (study PRJEB29103, sample SAMN06111989) | human gut metagenome | biome: human gut; feature: ankylosing spondylitis patient; material...
ATCAAATCCTTCAAATCGACCTGCAATATCTCTGCTATCTGTTGCAAGGTCTCTAAATTTGGTTGAATCCTATTACAGGCATAAGCATTTACCATACTGAAACTCTTGTCGAGTTTCTTTGCCAACCATGTTTGAGAGATACCTTTTTCAGATAATACAGCCTTTATTCTATTCAGTTTCATTCTTTGATGCGATTTTATAATGCAAATATAGCGAATTATATTCGATAATAGTGTATATTTGCATTAAGAAAAGTCAGTTCTTAAATGAGTTATACCTCAAAGTAATTGAATTTTGACATATTTATGGGAAAGACTGTAACAACATATTTAATTGACGGAGATCCTAAAGGAACTCAATACGCATTCATTAGCAACAAAATTTGCCAGATGTTTGTCGTACCACGTTCTAATCTCTCCTATTTGAATACACAAGAGAAGTTACAAAAACCAGCATTCTATATATTACTGGGGGAAGATGAATCAACAAAACCGCAAGCATATATAGGTGAAACGGAAAATTTCAAAGAACGTGTAAAAGACCACGACAGCAAAAAAGCGTTTTGGCAAAAAGCACTCATATTCGTATCGAAAGACGCCGATATGACTAAAGTTGATGTGCAATACCTAGAACATAAAGCGATAGCCGAAGCCAAGAAAGCAAACGCTTTTGTTTTAAGCGACAATAAACAAATCCCTAAAGCACCGAATCTACCAGAGCATCAACAGGACTCAATGGATGAATTTTTCGAAGATGTGAAGTTTCTGGCATCGTTTATCGGTTGCAATATATTCGATGTATCACAACCCAAAGAAGAACATCTATTCTACACCAAAGGTAGAGGGTGCAATGCAAAGGGCTTCTATAGTTCCGATGGCTTTACAGTCCTAAAAGGAAGTACTGTTGCCAAAACAATGGTTCCGTCTTTCAACTGGAAAGAAAAACGAGAAAAAAATGCTTCAAGATTACACTTCTACTGAGAACGGAATATTGGTATTGACGTCAGATAAAACTTTTTCAAGTCCCAGTACTGCCGCAGATTTCTGTATTGGTAGCAGTAATAATGGCTGGTTGATATGGAAAGACAAAGATGGAAACACATTGGATTCAGTTTATAGAAAACAGCTGGATTAATAACATATCAATTGGAAGCATATATGGAAGAAAAAGGATTGTTTGGAAATTAGCAGGAATGTAAAATATACAATCAATTGAAAATCAATCTATGTCAAAAGCAAAGCTAAAAAAACACTTGTTGTCACTTACAAAAGAACAGATAACCAATATTGTTCTTGAACTATACGATGCACGTAAAGAGGCAAAAGATTATCTGGAGTTTTATCTTGCCCCAGATTGCAACGCTGAATTAGAAAAGAGCAAGAAAGCTATCCGAAACGAGTTCTTCCCAACTCGTGGATTTTTCGAAAAGCCGTCATTTGCCAAATGTCGAAAAGTCATTTCCGATTTTCAAAAGCTAAAACCGGAGCCGACCACTGTTGCCGATTTAATGTTGTTCTATATCGAACAAGGATGCGAATACACACTTGAATTTGGCGATATGTGGGAACAGTTCTATACAACACTGGAGGGAAATTTCGACAAGGCTATGCGCTTTATCTTTCTCAACGGATTGTTAGCCTGTTATTACGAACGGATTGAAAAGCTTATTGATAGCGTATCGGATTGTGGCTGGGGATTTTATGATACATTACAAGATATTTATTCTGAATATCGGTAGTGGTTTTTAATCTTTGATAAAGTCTTGCCCTACACAAAAAGTAAGGAACTGAACCTGTACGCATAATGGCACAGATTTAGTTCCTATCTTGTCCCTTTAAACTACTCCATTGATTCCCGAATAATACGCAAAGTTTCTTTCTTATACTCCTTGCGGTCATATTCAAATCCTCTGCACATCCAACAACTACAGGGAGTTCCTGTCGTTTTGTAAACTTGTGCCCATTTGTCTTTTGCCAACTCAAACCAATGAGGATGTTCATAATAGCTTCCATCCTCACGAATGATGCAATGACCATAAGCGGCATACAGAATCATACGAGCCTTAAACACACGAGCCATTTGTTGGCGTCTCCACAATTTGTTTCTTTTGTCCATCGTCTCTTTCTATTAAAGTTAGGATGAACAATGATGTTACTTTGGTGAGACTTAATATATCCATAGCATAATACCTTTAATGTTATACCCTTTCGGACACAAAATTAAGACAAAATATCAACAATATACCAGTAAGGGTATAATTTGTTTGTATTTTTTAGAGGTACAGTATTTTAAGCGAATAATTCAACCTTATTACACTTTTTCCAACGAATATCACCCATTGCTCTACACTTTTTTAAGCGAATCAAACGTAAACAAAAGTTTTCAGGTTTTATGACCGATTTTCTATCATCCAATACCTTCTGGAAAATAAAAAACACACCGCAAACCACAGAAATTCCAAGAAAACCACTACCTTTGTATTCAACAAGCGTTCTGTAACATACCTGCGGAAATGTCCTATCATTCAGCACCTTGTATCTGATAGCGGACATTCCACAAAAGGGCTGAAAAGAGGCGGTACAACACGTATATGCAAAGCCATGAAATCCAACGATTTGCATTTGTCCCTGCATTCTGTGTATTTGTCAAAACAGAGGTTGTACCGATTAAAATGAATGGTCACTGATAATCAGTGATGTAAATATGCTGCATCGTGAAATAAAGAATAAAATAATAGAAATGAGGCATGATTATAAGGATTATGCCTCATTTTTTTATTTATATATATGACATTTATGAGTAAGGAATTTTTAAGAAAGTCAAAAGAGGATAAACCAGTAGTAGCAATATGTTACGACTTTGATAAAACGTTGTCTCCTGATGATATGCAGGTTCAAGGGTATATTCAATCGGTTGGATATGAAGTCGAGTCTTTCTGGAAAGAATCGAACGGATTAGCTGAAGAAAACGACATGGACCAAAGCCTTGCCTATATGTTTACAATGATTCAAAAAGCTCATGGAAAGTTTGTTTTTAACAGAGAGGCCTTAATGGATTATGGAGCGAAAGTAAAGTTATTTCCTGGTGTAGATACGTGGTTTAAAAGAATCAGAGAATATGGAGAAAGTAAGGGGGTAATTGTGGAACATTACATCATATCTTCTGGGCTGAAAGAAATGATTGAAGGAACTAAGGTTGCAGATGAATTTGAGAAAATCTATGCTAGTTCATTTTATTATGATAAAGATGGTGTAGCTCAGTGGCCTGCACAAGTTATAAATTATACAAGCAAGACACAATTTCTTTTTAGAATAGAAAAAGGAACATTGGATGTAAATGATTTCGCCGTCAATGATTATTTTGAGCCCGAGAATATTCGTATTCCTTTTAGAAACATGATTTATATAGGTGACAGCGACACTGATATACCATGTATGAAACTTATTAATACCAATTCCGGCTATTCAATAGGAGTTTTTAATCCGGAAACTCAAGATAAGAGAAAAGTATACAAAATGATGGAAGATAAAAGGATTAAATATTTTGCTCCAGCAGATTATACAGAAAATTCAGAATTGGATATTCTCGTAAAATCCATAATTGAACAAACGGCTTCAAATGAAAAACTTGTGTCTTTTCATTATAAAAATCAAAAGGAGCAGCTCAATCAGAATATAAATGTAGAGGTTCAAGAAGTTAAAGAAAAAGAAAAACTCATATTGGATTTGGAAAACAGTAATAGTTTTGCGCGGACTCATTTTGTTATTTCAAGATTGAAGGCTTTCAATAACTGGAGTGATAAAGAAAGACAACAATTAAAGCAAATAGCAGAGAAGAATAATCAAGTATCTTACATAAAAGATGACGAAGATATAGCGTCTTTCTATTCGTCCCTTGGGTAGTTTATTATTCTATTTCTGTGTCATCCAAGAATTCGTCATAATATAAGACACTGTCCAAAATTTTCCATAGCTTTCACCATCGTATTTCTTCACTATTGCTGGAAAATGGATGCCATTAAATATTTAATGGGATATACGAATGTCAGAACCACGTGGATTCATATGTTCATCGTACATGATATCAAGTAGCTCATTTGCAAGTTTTCCATCTGTGATTTTAATAATGTTATCTTCCTCTGTTACATAGCCAAGTATATTGATACTGCCATACCAGACTGTGGACCTATCTATGATACACGAGGATAAAGATAGTTTAGGTACAATCTTTACATATAATCCCAAACTTTTTAGATAATTCGTCTGACTGCTTTCCTCTGATGTAAGAATTGCAACTTGAACACCACTTACATGAAGCTCTCTGAGCATTTTAACAAATGTGTTTCGTTCTGTACGATAGAGTTTTGGAGAGGATATGACAATAGATTGTCTTGAACTTTTCAAATTTTGCATAAATATCAAGCGGAATGTGTTGCCATTGAAAATCCGTCCTTCAAACGATGATATATGTAAGTCATCTGTATTGTCAAACAGCGTCTGAGTATCTTTTGACAGTACACGATAACCGATGGCAGAGTATCCTTTCAGGCGTTTACGATACATGTTCTCACAAACAGGTTCGTGTATATCAATATAGTCATAAATACGAACATCTTTCTTGCTCTCATTCTCTCGCTGCAAACGTCCAGCATATTGTGCCACCAATCCTTTCCATGAGATTGGTAGTGCCAAAAACAGTGTATCAAGTCGTGGATAGTCAAATCCCTCTCCCACATATTTTCCTGTGGCTACTATTACAAGAGGGGCATCTTTGGGTATATCCTGTAACTTTTGCAGTGTTTCTTTCTTGTTTTTTGCTGTCCCTTCTCCTGTGAGTTGTATGATGTTGGCTACATGCTGCTTCAACATTTCGGCAAGCAATTCTACATGAGAAGTTCTGGCAGTAAGTATTATAGGTGTTCGGCCTGCAGCCACGACATTAAGGACATCCTCTATTATAAGATTATTCCGTATTTCCGATTCTGCGAGGGATTGTGATAGTGCCGTAAACGATTGTTTATCATCGGTAACAGGTCTGTAAGATGTAAATCTCGGCACAAGATAACGCTGGAACGACTGCTGCTGTATCTGTGCCTTGGCATCGGCAAAAAAACGAATCGGACCGCATTGCATGAAGATAATAGGCTGCAAACCATCTTTGCGGATAGGAGTGGCAGTAAGTCCATAGACATAATGTGCCGTAACGTGTTTTAATACATTCTCGAATGTGATGGAAGATACGTGATGACACTCGTCCACAATGACCATCCCGTATTCTTTTACAAAAGGCTTGACTTCGTCATTGTCAAAACATGACTGTATAAGAGCTATATCAATAACGCCATGCAACGTGTTAGAGGTAGAATCAAGACACTCGACCGGAGAAAAAGCCTTCTTCCTGCCTCGTTTCTTGGAAATCTCCTCTTCTGTAAAATCTATGTCAAGAAATTCAGACAGACATTCATGCATTGCATAAGCAATGCCTTGGAGTGTACCAGAATAAGTGTATTTGTCTTTCTTCTGGCAATCAGAGCCGCGGCTGTAACAGTCTTTCCAAAGGCTGTTGTTGCAGACAACACTCCGTTGGAATATGGCATGAGGGCATTAATGGCATCCAACTGTTCATCGCGTTCCTTTCCTTTGAATATTACGCCAATAGGTTTACCATGATTTGTATTATTAACTATTTCATAATCAATTTTGAGGGAATACAGTATGTCGATAATGGCATCCTCGCACCCCCGAGGCATTGCCAGATATTCATCGGTAAAATCTGCACGGCAGATAATACGAGGAATGTTATATGTGGAAATACGCATCGCTTGTTTGCTGTAAAATTCAGGATTTTTGAACGCCGCAATATGTTTCAAATGATTACTAGCCTTATCTGAAATAGACTTTAAAGGAATATATATCCTGTCTGATTTATGTATTATAAGTCTGCCGTTAAAGTCTTCCTGGCTCACATCTTGTACGACTGGTATTTCCCACGGTTTATTTTCTGAAGATGTGGCCAATGTTCCAAAATCTTCCTGCTGATGCTGTGTCAATAATGCATCTACGGTACTTTCATCTATTTTTCTTACATTGTATAGGTATGCCCATTGATCCTGAAACGGAAGAAACTGATCATCTACAAAAACGCTGTTTCCTGCTTTCCTGGCTTTTCCCTGCAATGGTAATGCAATGAGATTGCCGAATCCGCCTTCTGGTACTTTATCCTGATTGGGAAAGAAACGATCGTATGAATCGAATGTAATCCGTCTATTGCGCTTCATGGCTTCTGTAAGAATTGTATTGCCTAATTTCCTTACTTTGCAGGCCGGTATGGGTTCATTAAAGAAAGTCCACACATGCGCACCATTGCCAGAGCGTGAGCGTTCTATACTGAACGGAATTCTCCACTCTCTACAAATGGAAATAAATGCCAATACGTCGTTCTTATATCCATGAGTGCAATTTTTGTCATCAAAATCAGCACACAAGAAAGAACATTTATTATCAGAAGTAACGACATACAGACCGATAACATCACATCCGTTCTCATCTTTACCTTCCAGATGTCGGTATATGTCTTGATTGGTTAACGGGGCAAAATTGCGGTTGGGACACTCTGCGCATTTATGCTTTTTCTTGTCACATATTCCTCTACGCCATTCGTTGATGCAGACAGGTTGATAACCACCCTTTTCTGTGGTTTTGCTGAACCATCGTCGTACAAATACATCATCTCGTCCCTTGAAAAAGTTACGGAACAATGCAATTTTCTCATCAATAGAGAGTTTGATTGGAGGATATATTATGGAAGAAAATGCTGTGCTTTCATCAGCACATTTGATGGTGGAATACACTATACCATGCTGTGAAAGTATTGACTTCAGTTCTTCATTTTCGGCAAGCAGAGCATTGTATTTAATGACAAGCGCATTGTATTTCTCTTGAAAACTGTCCATCTGTTATTTTGTTACCATTAAACCACACAGCAATGCAATTCCAAAACTTAGAAACGTTCCGGCAAGGACATACTCTGTTTTTGCTGTATCCGTGTCTTTGAATCGAAGTATGGATTTTGCCGCTATGATAAAACCGATTGCTTCATATTGCCCAAGGATAACGAATATGATGGTAAGAATTCGTTCTAAATTTCCAATTAACGCTCCTGCATTTTTGATGTTTTCACAGGATTGTGTTTCTCCAACTTGATATTTTTTTAAGACCAACTTAATCAGGATGTTTGCAGGCTTGATGCACAATAATATCGCTAATATGAACAGAGGTATTGAGAAGCTGCCATTGCAATCCATTGATTGGATTGGTAGCTTTGTTGTAGTGTCAAAGGAAGATGTCACTATAATCAATATCGCCCAATGAACAATCTGATCAATCACAAAATTCCATAATCCTTTTGGGCTATATGTTTTGATAACATCTATCACCAGATGGGAAAAAGCAATGGCAAGGGCATAAAATCTGAATTCATAAACAGGAACAACTACCCATGATACCACACCGATAATAAGCGAATGCACATACAGGAACCAGCTTTTGAATTTCCTTTCCTCTTTCTGTGTACAATATTTATCATTTTGCAGGTAGAAGTCGCCTATGACATGTGCCAATATCAGACTTAAGAATAACCAACTATTCATATTCCTCAAAATTTACCTGTTCAAAATATTTTATGGCTTCTTCTATACAATACCATTTTGTGGCTGTAGAAGCATTATTTACACTGGCTTGGGATATACCCAATTTCTTAGCAATGTCTGCCTCTTTGAAACCAAGCAATTTATAGTAAACGACTTCACTTTGGCGCACAGTCATATCATTTAATATGGCATCGGCCAATAGGGCTATAGTTTGTAATGGGGCAGATAATTGCTTGTTACTTGTTTGTACAGACATGGTTCCCTTATTTAAGGAACTCATTTCCTCAAGTGCACGTCCTGACAGATATATGGCCTCACCATCCCAAATGCCTTGTTCGGTATCCACTATTCTCATATCTCCGATACCAATAGCCATCCTTATTCCGTATGTATGGAAATTTTTCGTCTTTTCATTTTTAGCTGTGGAAAAAGATTTGATGCAGGATTTGATTATAAAGGCTATCCGGAATACGTTTGATACACTTTGCATTACGCACTCTATATAATCCCCTTTGATTTGGCGACCTTCAAAATCAGGATAACTCACTTTTAGCAAGCCAAATAATGATTCTATCCTTTGCTTTAATCCTATAGTTTCATTCACAGACAAGGAAGTGGATGCTACTATATCTGCTGAAATTGTTGCAAACATATTATGGTTCATTGATTCGATGGCAAATGTATGAATTTTCTTTTATTTCGCCAATGATTATAGGTAAAATAATCTATAATAATAAAATATAGATAAATGAATCTATAATAATAATTTATATACAATATAGCCTATAATTGAGTAGAAAGAAAATTACTTGGTTTTTCCACTTACTTGATTCACTATAAAAAATTTTACCGGATAGCTAAATCTTTAATGTGGCATACAAACATTAGCCCCCAGATTTATATGCCCATCGTGAACGAACAGAAAGAAAAAGCAGCTAATACATTACACATCGAAAATTTGACTTTGTAGGTCATGGTGGAAACTTCCACCCTTGAGCATCAATGACTTATAACAAAGAATCATAAACACATCATAATTTACCCCTCATTAAGCACCTGCTTTTTGAGGGGTATTTTGCATCATAGACACTCTCAATGGAGAGCATTTTACTATAAAAAGAGTTTGCTCCCTCTTTTATTATCCTTTTGTGTTAATGAAAATTAAATCTATCGGTGGTGAATGAATGGGTAATTGGTGGCTTTCAAGCACCTATTTAGCACCCATAAACATACATATACTTTTGCGGCATTAACTCTAAAATACGAAAGATATGGCTTATAAAGTAAATTCGTTGGAAGAGATGCCAAATGCATTGTCCTACCTGATTGAGTCCGTAGAGGCTCTACAATCTAAAGTAAATGCCCTGCAGAATAAGCAGGCAAGTAATTCACCCAAGTGGATGGATATAGACGAGCTTTGTGCTTACCTACCATCGCATCCTGCCAAGCAAACGGTTTATGGATGGGTTTCAGCCAAACAAATCCCCGTACATAAAATAAATAAGGCTCTGGCTTTTCTGCAATCAGAAATTGATGACTGGTTGAAGAACAAATCGCATAAGACACAGGATGACTTGATGGAGGAAGCCAGACGATTTGTTGAATCCAAAAAGATTATCAGATGATGGGAACGACTGATTATTGTTTTTCATTCTTTCGCAAACCCATCCAGAACATCGAACCGATAAGAGCTGTAGGTATTGTGGATGTGTACCGCTATATCACCGGGTATTATGCACAACCACAAACCGAAGCCTTGCGTCTGATGGCAACTTCTCCTGAAGCCAAAAGGTACAAAGCCACCCATTTTGACTATTGTACCTTTTCTGGACTATTCCGTAAGCGGAATGAGAGTGAACTGATAATGCACTCCGGATTGATATGTCTGGATTTTGATCATGTGGAAAATATTATGGAACTAAAGCAAAAGTTACTCAACCATGAGTATTTTGATACGGAACTGTTATTTGTCAGTCCATCCGGTAATGGATTAAAATGGATAATACCCGTTGACTTGAAAGGCTGGGAATATTCCCGGTACTTTAAGGCTGTTACCAACTGTATCAAAGCAACAGGCTTGCCGTTGGTAGATATGTCCGGAAGTGACGTTGCTCGTTCATGTTTTTTGCCACATGATCCACAAGCATATATTAACCCTAAATACAAAGATGATGTCAAAGAAAATATTTTTCGCCCAAGATTGGGAGAATGTCCCTTCTGAAATACAGCAAACAGATATGCCAAGTATTACTCCACTATATAATAAGGTGGAGGAAGATGTGGAACATATTGTCCGGGAAATAGAGCAGCGTGCCATTGATATAACACCCAATTATAAAGATTGGGTAGAATTGGGCTTTGCGCTTGTGGACGGATTGGGAGAAAATGGACGAGAGTATTATCACCGCATTAGCAGGTTTTACCCTAACTATCAAAGGGAAGAAACCGACAAACAATATACACATTGTCTGCAATCCAAAGGACAAGGTATTACCATTCGTTCTTTCTTCCATCTTGCAAACCAAGCCGGAATCTCGCTGGCTCCATTCAACAAAGAACATTTATCCATTTTGCCAAATATCCAAAATGGGAAAACGGGTAAATGGATAAAAGTCAGAGGAAGAACTTCCGGCATTTCCTGAGTGTGTATTTGAGCATCTTCCCCCTTTTCTAAATGAGGTTGTCAACAATTCTATATCGCTGGATGACCGTGATACAATATTGATTGGGGCGATTGTGTGTTTGTCTGTCTGCTTTCACAATATTTGTGGAGTGTACGATGAACGCATCGTTTATCCGAACCTTTATCTGTTTGTAGTAGCAGATGCCGGTATGGGGAAAGGTGCATTGACTTTATGCCGGGAACTTGTAGCACCTATCAATCGCAATTTGCATGAACTTTCAAAACGATTGGAGCTGGAGTACAAGGAAGCAATGAACGCTTACATCAAAGGCAAGAAAGATGGTGGAATGACCATGCCAACTGAACCGCCTATGCGAATGCTTGTCATTCCTGCCAACAGTAGCGCAAGTTCTTTCCTGAAGATATTGGGAGATAATGACGGAATCGGACTGCTATTTGAATCGGAAGGTGACACATTAAGCCAGACTTTGAAGTCGGACTATGGTAATTATTCAGATGTATTACGAAAGGCATTTCATCATGAGTTAGTCAGTTTAAACCGCCGCAAGGACAGGGAATATTGCGAAGTCAGCAATCCAAGAGTGTCAGTCGCTTTGGCTGGAACTCCCGAACAGGTAAGGAAATTGATACCTGATGCGGAAAACGGTCTGATGAGCCGTTTCTGTTTTTATATCATTCGTTTCAAGAGAGGTATAAGAAACGTGTTTGCCACAAATGATATTTCCCAATCCAAGAATGCCATGTTCAAACTGATGGGGGATAAATTCTGCCATCTGCATGAAGAATTTGTCAGACAAGGTAATTATTCCTTTTCTCTTCCCTCTGATTTGCAGGAACACTTTATAGAATATCTAAGTCAGGTGAATGAGGAATGTTGTGACGAAGTAGATAACAAGATGCAGGGTGTAGTCCGACGTATGGGACTGATTGCCTATCGTATAATGATGGTGTTGACCGCTGTCCGGCATTTGGAGAATATGACTCACGAATCATATTCCTCTGACAGGACTATACAATTGATTTGCCATAAATATGACTATTCCATAGCCATGAGTATCTGCGAAACCTTGCTTTGCCATGCAGTGTTCATCTATCGAAACTTGTCAGGAAATCAGCCCAAACGTTTACAATCCCTTTCACAAGAAACGGGTATTTACGCACGAAGGAATACCCTTTATAATATGTTGCCAGAAACATTCACCAAAAAAGATTATGACGCAACTGTTTTAGCTTTAGGTGAAAATGGAAGTACGGCAAACAAATGGATAGAAGCCTTTATCAAAGATGGCAAACTAAGCCGAATAGAACAAGGTAAATATAGGAAGATTTTTTGAGTGGCAAGTTTGTGTTTTAGTGCCACTAAAACCTATGCGGCAAGCGGATAGAACTGCCGCTCTCAAAAAATCAATTTATGCACATCAAAGTTTATATAAGTATGAAGGAAAAGAAACTTGGTGGTCGCCCAAGGTTGGCGAGTTACCAGAAACGCACAAAATGTTTCCGGGTAATGTTTACCGAGAACGACTATATCTATATACAATCCAAAGCCCAACAGGCAGGATTGTCTGTCAATGAATTTTGCCACCAGGCTGCAATGGGCTGTGAAGTTGGTCAGCGCATCAGTCCGGAAATGGTGTCGGCAATCCGTGACCTTTCCGGTATAGCCAATAATGTCAACCAGATCGCCCATCAGATGCACATCTATGGTTTGGAAGCAGTGAAACAACAATGCTTTTCTATTATATCAGAAGTCAGCAGAATTATCACCCAAGTAAAAAATAACAATCATGATAGCGAAGATTAAAACAAGAGCCGATTTTGGAGGAATAGTAAATTACGCCAATGACCAAAAGAACAAGAAAAAGAGTGCCAAACTTTTGGCACATGAAGGTGTTTGTGCTATCAGCAATAAAACCATAGCAGATTCTTTTCAGATACAAGCCTCTATGCGCCCGAAAGTAAAAAGTCCGGTGAAACACGTATCACTTGCTTTCTCTCCGCAAGATACCATCTGTTTTCCCTATGACGAAAAAGGAAATGCACTTATGGTGGAGATTGCCAAGAAATGGATGGAGCAAATGGGGATTCGCAATACCCAATATATCATAACCAGGCATCATGATACGGAACATCCACATTGCCATATCGTATTCAACCGGATAGACAATGACGGTAATCTCATTTCTGATAGCAACGAACGGATACGAAATGCAAAAGTCTGCCGCGCTCTAACCAAAGAGTATAAACTTTACTTTGCTCCTAAAAACAGCAAAGCCAGAAATAAAAGCCGTTTACGTCCTCATCAATTACGTAAGTATAATCTTCGTTCCTCAACTCTTGATGCGTTGGCGGCATCTCGCTCATGGCATGACTTCTTCCATATGCTCAAAGAGAAGGGAATAGATGTACGTTTTAATCATGCAGAAAACTCTGATAATATTCGTGGTATATCCTTTTGTATGGATGAATTTAGCATTGCCGGTTCTAAACTTGATTCAGATCTAAGTTTTAACCGTCTTTGCGCAACATTGGGTAATGTGGCAACAGAACTTATAGTGCAACCTCATCAAGCAATTGTTCCTAGTGCTGGCGGAGGAACTAATAACGAACAGGGATGGCGGGATGATAAAAGCAAGGATAACCAAAGAAACGAACCTTTTTATAAAACCTCAAAACGTAGAAGATAATGAAAGAAGATGTAGTAGCTGCAAATCTCGCAAATTTGCGTCAAAGTATCAATGAATTGAAGGAATGCGTTAATAGGCAGAATGTAACTCCAAACCAACCGGAGCAACATATAAAGGTGGATTTGGATGAAAAGACCATTTATAATGGAGTTGCCAAAAGCTTCTGTACTTGCTGGAATGATGCACTGTCAGTAGTGAAGAAACATGTTTGGAAACAACAACCTGATACATTACCATTTTCACAATGGTTTCCAAAACTGGTCGAACTGTTTAAGCAAAAATCTAAGTTTCTTGAATACATATATAGCCACGTTTGTGATTACAATCTCAATCGCCTTAATATTGAGATTAATACAGAAAATATATTAAAACAGCAGGATGAAATACTTTCAAAAATCAATGAGCTGAAACATCCAATAACCGTTATTCCACCCAATATCAATGGGATGTTTATACGTGGGCATCATATTAAACTTCGATATGTTGTGGCTATTGTAGTAATTATTTTGACGTGGGCTGTTGCTGCTTCAGTTAGTAGTCTGAAATATAAGGAAGAATCTTTTGCGCATTATTCCATGTATCGGGCGGTAAAGGAACAAAGTCAATCTTTTATTGAAAAAATGGACAACGATAAAAGGAAATGATTAGGATATGATTAAATATTTCTTACTCTAGTGTTTGCTTTAATATCCTTTAAACTTCTGATAGGTCGCAAAGTATTATATGTTACAGAAAATGAAAAATAGACTACCAAATGCCTTCATAATTTTGGAGGCATTTGGCTCTTATCTAAAAATATACGTTTTGTATGACTACGCAAGTAACCTTATGAGTAATAAGAACTAGTGTTACCATGTAATGACCTTATCGACAATCTCCTGCTGTTCGGCACTGCTACGTCGCAAATAAATACGAGTAGTTTCTATACTTTCATGCCCCATCAGGTCGGCAAGCAAAGAAATGTCATTGAACTTCTCTAAAAAATTCTTGGCAAAGCGATGGCGGAACGAATGAGGATAAACCACTTTCTCATTCAATCCGTATTTAATAGCATAATTTTTTAATTGTTGCGCAATTCCTCTGGTGGTGATGCGCTCGCCAAAGCGATTGAGGAAAAGATAACCGCTTGTACGCTTAGTTTTACCAAACCATTCTGTGGCTTCCTTACGTAAAGTCTTCGGAATATAGATGCGGCGAATTTTACCACCTTTGGTGTAAATGTCAAAATATCCTATTTGTACGTGTTCCACCTTCAGCTGAATAAGTTCGCTAACTCGTGCACCTGTGGCAGCGAGAAAGCGAACAACGAAATACCATTCTTGATTTTCTTCCTTTTTCAGTTTGTTCTTTAGGAAAACATAGTCGGCATTGCTGATTACATTTTCTAAATAACTACGCTGTTGAACCTTGACGGATTTTAATCTTAAACGAGATTTCCCCATACAATCAAGATACTTGTTCATCGCCTGAATGCGAAGATTTACTGTTTTAGGCTTGAATTTCTCAATGAGATAGGTTTTATAAACAAGCAGATTGCGTTTGTTTAATTCCTTGTGTCGGGAATAATACTCTTTTACGGCATAGAGATAAGCTGCAATCGTGTTCTCCGCCATATTTCCTTGACGCAGAAACATTTCAAAATTTTCAATATTCATGTCTGATACATTATTAGTTAAACAATTCGTTTTCATTAATAAATGTATGGTTAGTGCAATTTCATTGAGTTCCTATTATGAGAAGTTGCTCGTCATCGCATAACAATATAAAGCGATGCACACACTATCACAAAAATTAAATAAGCTTTTATCAGACAGAGCAGAACTTGACCTTTCTTTGGCACGGAATTTACAAAAATCAATTCTGCAAGAAGCAATACAAGGCAAGTTAGTCCCTCAAATAGCAGATGAAGGAACTGCCGAAAAGTTGCTTGCCGAGATTCGCAAAGAGAAAGAACGCCTCATAAAAGAAGGTAAGCTAAAAAAGTCAGCATTGTCTGATTCTATTATCTATAAAGGTGACGATAACAAGTACTTCGAGAAGATTGCAAATACAAAAATGGATATTACTGACGAGATTCCATTTGAAATACCTGATAGCTGGAGTTGGGTAAGACTTAATGATATATGTTCTTATATCCAAAGAGGTAAGTCTCCCAAGTACTCTCTAATAAAGAAATACCCTGTTGTAGCACAAAAGTGTAATCAATGGAGTGGATTCTCAATAGATAAAGCCCAATTCATAGATCCAGACACTTTATCATCATATGGTGAAGAACGTATTTTACAGGACGGAGATTTAATGTGGAACTCTACAGGATTGGGAACATTAGGACGAATGGCGATTTATTGGAGTAGCTTAAACCCGTATGAATTGGCTGTGGCAGATAGTCATGTTACTGTTATAAGAGCAATGAAAAAGTTTGTTATGCCCCAATACCTTTATTACTATTTCACGAGCAATACGGTACAATCTGTGATAGAAGATAAATCGGATGGTAGTACAAAACAAAAAGAACTTGCAACTGCTACTGTAAAAACTTATTTAGTACCTATTCCGCCTCTAATGGAACAAGATCGAATTATTTCAAAGATTAAGCAATTAGCAAGTATTATGAGAGGATAAATGAGCAAATCGTTGAAATTGAGCTTCCTTTTGAATATCCTAATAGCTGGGTTGTATTGCGTTTGAAAGATATATGCCAACTGACCGATGGAGAAAAGAGAACCGGAAAAGGCATCTGTTTGGATGCAAAATACCTGCGTGGGAAATCATCTGCAGTCGTTATTGATAAAGGTAAATTTGTCTATGCCGGAGATAACATCATTCTTGTAGATGGTGAAAATTCCGGTGAAGTTTTCTCCGTTCCACAAGATGGATATATGGGAAGTACATTCAAACAGTTATGGCTTTCTTCTGTTATGTGGAAGCCATATATTTTGGCTTTCATCTTATTCTATAAAGAGGAGTTGAAAAATTCAAAAAGAGGTGCGGCAATTCCACACCTCAATAAGGAGCTATTCCACAACCTACCTATTGGTATTCCACCTTTTGCGGAACAGCAACGTATAGCAGAACGAATAACCGAATTATCGCAGTTGCTCAAATAGTTTTTCTATTTGGGTAACAATGCGATATTGCTCTTTTAGTGGAGGTAAAGGCACAAGAGTATTATGTAGAGCTTTGGATGAAAAGCCTTGAATACCTATGCCTTTACCTCCTATCAATCCTGCCAAATTGTACAGATTGAAAATATAATAAAAGAATTTTGTACATAACGGAATATATGGACGCAACTTGTGTATGTGGTTTTGCAGCATTATCGGAAAGTCATAATTCCAAATGCAAGAGCGTCCTATATCTCCACCTTCGCAGACTAATAAATCTCCTTTGACAGCCATACAGCGATCTATTTCATTATTTTCAAATGGCATTTCCTTTAGGTTATCAAGAACAAATCCATCCCAATAGAGATTGGATGTTGTTATGTATTTCATTAACTTACCTTTGGAATTTCCTTTATTAAGTTGTTTCCCGTTGTTGTGCATGAATATTGTTCCAATTCTACACCATTGCCATTTGTTTGGTAAATCAAAGAGAATATCTTCTGTTATTTCTTTGTTTTCCTTATCTATCTGCTCATAATACTTGTTATCGTCACCTTTGTAAATAACAGAATCTGTCAAAGCAGACTTTTTAAGTTTGCCTTCTTTGACAAGTTTCTGCTTTTCCTGCCGTATCTGTTCAAGCAAATCTTGGGCTATACCTTCCTCTGCTATTTGTGGAACGAGTTTTCCTTGTATTGCTTCTTGGAGAATAGACTTTTTTAAATTATGCCATATTTCTTTATTTATTTGATTGAGTCTATTTTGACTATTTCCATATTGATTTATATATGGGTATAACTGATTTAATTTTGTAACAATGCGTCGTTGCTCTTCTTGTGGTGGAATAGGTAACAAGCAATGCTTAATAATGAGTTGATTTATGTTGGGATCTTTTCTTGAACCTGCTGCAAAATCCACCAATTATCCCAAGCGGGTCTAACCATCGGAAATGAAAGGATAGTAAGGTGATGTAATATCACTGATTTACAGTCTATTAGGAATGAAAGCCGATTTTGGATTGGTTCGTTATTCTTTCCTAAATTAGCGGATTGTTTACCCACTTTTGTCTCGTTTTTGTCCCTCGCTGTATTATCTTTGTATCGCAAGCTAAATGCTTGATAATCAGTAATAAAAGAATATATTAACATCAGAAAAGAAAGGAAATAAAATGGGACGAAAGAAGAAAGAAATCCGTTTGAAGGAGCCTGTGCGCATCCGAGAGAAGAAGATAGCAGGTGGCAACATCAGCCTCTATCTTGACATTTACCAGAAGGGATTGAGAAAGAAAGAGACGCTGAAACTCTATCTTGTGCCAGAAATCAACGCTGCTACCAAGTTGCAAAACGCCAATACAAGAAAGTTGGCAGAGCAAATCAAGGCGCAGCGCATTCTTGACATCCAAAGAGAGGGTCTTGTGGATTGGGACAAGGTGAAGAAGTCACGCATGACACTTACCAAGTGGATGGATGACTTTGTGAAGTACAATGCCGAGTTGTCTGAGTCTTCCATGAAGACAAAGCGAAACACTCATGCTCGCATTGACCAATACCTATTACATATAGGCAAACCAGAGTTTCTGTTGAAAGACGTGGACAAGGAGTTTTGCAAAGGCTTCATTACTTTTTTGAAGACTTGCACCTACAATGATGGAAAGAAACAACTCAGCACCACCACTTGCCGTATGTTCGTCAACTATTTCGGCTCGTCATTGGCAAAGGCAGTAAGGGACGGACTGATTGAGCAAAATCCATTCTTGCTGTTGGAGGCAAAGGAGAAGCCACAGAAGCGAGTGGCTGAGCGTGAGTTTCTGACGATAGAGGAAATAAAGAAGGTGATGAACACACCATGCCGTTATGAACTGGTGAAGAAAGCATTTCTATTCTCCTGTTTCACCGGTCTGCGATATAGCGACATGAAAGCCTTGAACTGGAGTGAAATCCACAAGGCTGCTGACGGCAAGACAGAATACATTGACCATATCCAAGTCAAGACCAAGGATAGAGTAACCATCCCCTTGTCGGAAGAAACAAAGAAGTGGATGCCTAAAAGAGAAGAAGGCATAGACAACATCTTCCACAACTTGACAATCACATCTACAACTGTAGAAGTGGTGCTGAAAGAATGGATGGAGGCAGCAGGAATAACCAAGCATATAACCTACCATTGCTCACGACATACGGCGGCAACGATGCTCCTGACCCTTGGTGCAAGTATCTATGTAGTAAGTAAGATACTCGGACACAAGAGCATCAAGATGACGGAGATTTACGCCAAGATTGTTGACAAGAAGAAGTTGGAAACCGTGAACCTCGTGAACGGAATGTTTGACCAAATACCAGTAATACAATGAAGATAGAAATCAAGGAACGTAAGCTGACGGAAGGCAAAAGAGCCTTATATCTGGAATACTACGAGACTGGCTTCCGCAAGAGAGAAAACTTGCATCTCTATCTCTTGCCCGATGATGCCGTTGGTGCAGCAAAGCACAATCGGCTTACATACAACAAGGCTATGGAAATACGAGCAGAGCGCATCCTCACCCCTCCTGTATTGGAGAAAGAGAATGCCAAAAGCGAAGAACAAGGCAACGGCTTGACTTGGCTGCAATGGTGCGATGACTATATCAAATGGTCTGTTGATTGCGGCAACTGCAAGAAGATGATAGGTCATAAGAATGTTGTCCGCAAGCGTATAGCCACTTATCTGCGAAGAGTAGATAAGAAAGACATCCTGCTGAAAGATGTCAGTAAAGATGAAATTTGCGGTCTTTTTGATTATATGCGCAACAAGTATCGCAACAAACGCCAAATCAAGACCAACGGAGGACGGTTGGCTGATTACACATTACTGTTGTTTGAGGAAACAGTCAAAGCGATATTTAACAAGGCTATGCGTGAAGGACTTGTAAAATTCAATCCTGTACACAGTCTAAACAAGTTGGAACGCTTCCATGCTCCTGACAAACACAGAGAGTATCTTACGCCCGAAGAACTCACACGTTTCCTGGCGGTGGAAGCTGAATGTGAGAATGAACGAACCGTACAACTGGCATTTGGCTTGTCATCCATGACTGCCCTTCGCCTTGGCGATATGCAGCATCTAAGGTGGTGTGATATTAAAATGATAGATGGCGTGCCGACAATCAGCATCATACAGCGAAAGACAAAGCGTCCTGCCATTATTCCGCTCAATGAAATGGCGCAATCGTTGTTGCCACCTCGGACAGATGACAATCCGGAAAGTCTTGTGTTTCACCTTGTCAAGAAGTCAGACAACGTATCGAAATACGTAAGAAGACTTAAAGAAAAGGCTGGCATAGAAAAGGATTTGACCTACCATTGCTCACGGCATACGACAGCATCGTTGGCTATCTCAGCAGGAGCAGACATATCAGCAGTGAAGGATGTTTTGGGACATGGAAGCATCACTTCAACCGAAGTTTATGCAAAAGTGGCTCTTGAAAAGAAGATAGAGGCGGTCAATCTGTTTAATGGCGTGTTTGATTGAGACATACAGCAGAGTGCGAACAACGGAGAAGTCTTACTTCTTCCCTTTTGTTGGGAAATTGCCGTCAGGCTGTATTCAAAAAACGCTTGTGTTCAAATAAATCTGCAAGACTTGTCTGGACACAGGCTTTTTCATGTTCAATTTAATCTTTGATATAGATGAAAACAGGGGTAATATACGCTCGTGTCTCCAGTATTGGTGACAGACAGAGCACGGGAAGGCAGGTCAAGGACTTGTCGGAGTATGCAAAATATAAGGGTATCGAAGTCTGCAAGGTCTTTGAGGAATACATCTCTGGCGCAAAGAAGAATGATGAGCGTCCAGTGTTGTGTGAGGCAATGGAATACTGCAAGGCAAACCGCATTGGGATCCTACTTGTCAGTGAATTGTCAAGATTGGGTCGCAATGCGTTTGAGGTGCTTGCCTCTGTCAAGGAACTCATTGACTGTGGCATTAACCTCTACATTCAAAAGGAACAGCTTATATTATTGGACGATGAAGGACATCCGTCCCTCTTTGCCCCGATAATGATAGCCACGCTTTCAACCTGTGCGCAATTGGAACGTGAAAATATCTCATTCCGATTGCAGTCAGGAAGGAAGCGGTATATAGAGAAAGGAGGAAAACTCGGACGCAAGGTAGGCTCTGTAAAAACGGTAGAACAGATGAAAGCCGAATATAGGGAAGTAATAAGTCTGCTCCGCAAGGGATATTCCGTTCGGGATGTGGCGAAGTTAAGTGGAAGGGGCGTGAGTACGGTGCAACGAGTTAAGCGATTAATAAAAGTGCAATCACCGCAATAATACTATTGATTTTACGTTCTTTTCAAAGAAAGGGGTTGTGCAATAGTGGCTTAAAGGCTAAAAGCACTACCTTTGAATGCTGTTAAATATGGTAATGTTCAAAGTCACTATTTGTGATATTGGAAAAATGAATATAAATATGACAGATAAAATAGAAAAAAGGAGGCAACCTTTGCAGTACCGTACAATGGCGATGACAACAACGATTATGTCGATGGTAAGGGCTTCTGCTGCAATGACGGCAGCTTGGAACCTGCGCAGGCACGAGCTTTGTCGAGAGCTGCAAAGAATAACTTCCAAGAGGGCGACGCATACGAGACGATGCAGTTCTACTACCACCCAGACCATTTGGGTAGCAGTAGTTACATCACCAACCTTGACGGCGAGGTGGTGCAGCATATTGAGTATGTGCCTTTCGGTGAAGTCTTTGTTGAGGAACGCAACAACATTTGGAATTACACCTTATCTTTTCAATGCCAAGGAATTTGATGAGGAGACGGGCATGTACTACTATGGAGCAAGGTACTATGACCCGAGGGTGAGTTTGTGGATTAGTACGGATATATTGGAAGAGAAGAATTATGGAAATTCAAGTTATGCGTATACCTATAATCCAATTACTTTTATTGATCCTATTGGCACAGACACAATAAATATATCCTATGTTAATAAAAAATGGAAGATAGATGCGCCCATAATAGCTGATGGAAATGACGTCTTTAATGTCGCAAATGGAGATAAAAAAGAAACCTATGAATTTTCACAAGGAGAGCATGGGAAGCGAGTGAATTTGTTAAACTTGGAAATAGGTGAAACAAAAGACAGTTATACACTAGGAGTGTATCATATATCTGGAGAAGCAGATAATGGCACAGGGTTCTATGTTGCTCCAGGAGGAGAGCCAAGTACAAAGAACGGAAGTGGTCGAAGGATTCCTGATGGAACATATCCAATAATTAATCCGACGGCTGGATCACAATGGATAAAACCTGGAGTTGGAGGAAACGTAAGTAAGCGAGGAATCAGATTCCACTATGGAGGAACAAATCCAAGATCTTGGACAGAAGGATGCTTTGTTTTATCCTCTGGGTATTCTGTTAATGGAAATACGATCCATTATAATGCTGATGAATCAAAAACGGCATCAAGAAACTTTGACAATGCTTTGGGAGCCATAGGACATTTTTCGTATCGACCTAAAAGTAGGACCTATAATAGAGAAGGGGCAACTTTTAATGCTCCAATTAAACATACCCTAATTCTTAAATCAAGGAAAAAGTAATAATGTTATGTAAGTCTGTGTTATTGAAGATTTTCAATAACACAGACCTTTAATTAACTTTTGAACACTCTAAAAATGAAGAAGTCCTTATCTTTGATATTGTATGTATTTATGTGCAGCTGTTGTCTTGGCTCTTCGAGAGTCTCATTGAATTATAAAAATGATGAATCAACAGACGCACTAGAAGTAAAGTCGCCAATCTGTAGTCCTCTAAATTCTGAAGATAATGAACTAACAGATTCTATAACAACTAATTTTTCTCAGAGCAATGTAACATATTATGGTATCCGGATTTGGCCCCAAGACGAAGAATACTACCAGAAAAGTGTAGAAAACAGGTTGTATCTTGTGTTAGGGATTAATGATACGTTGGTAGTTATATCCGATAACCCAATATTTTTTGGGGCGAATATATTATCAATAAGATCAAAAAGTAGAGCAAGGAAGGTATATTCAAGGTACAATCTTAATTTTGACAATGATCTTCCAATAAGATTTTATGCCACATCTTCATCAGATACTCTTATTTATGAAAAAATACCAATAAAATCTGCTCCGTATCAATTGTCCAAGGGTATATTGAAGACAAATAGGTTAATTGGTCTCCCCATATATGTGGGTATGCCTATCAAAGTGCTAAATAGAAAAGTGGGGATAGAGGGAATAATCCCACTTGAAACCTTAACAGAGTATAAGGTAATGTGCGTCATACATCCAGAAGCGGTTCGCTCTCTTTGGGTAGATAAACAATATATCCAATCATTGAAGCAGTTAAGTCACTGTGATATAACAATGATCATATTAAAATTAAAAGATAACAAGATTGATACCATTGAGTTTACCAATTTTGGGAAATATAAAATGACGGATGGAATGAGCGTAACATCATATTTAAAATTTAGATAATGCGGTAATGGCCAAAAGACGTAAAGAAATTCCAGTAAGCGAAAGAACTGTTATTTTGAAAGGATTACGAAAATGAAAAAAACATTACCCGTTGGCGGAATTAAATATGGAATAAGATGGGTAATGCTTCAAATCGGGAGTTGTTGTAATAATCATCTGATTATCAATGCTATCTGACAAAATGAAAAGTGTGAAGGCTGGAATTAACGCTTTGCTTTCGCATTATTTCCGACATTACAGCATAAGCACATGAGCAAAGATATTTTTTGGGTACTTTAAGCTCCAGATTGGAAGTTATCAAAATTAAAAGAACAACAAATATGGCACGCAAACGACAAGTCACAATAGTGATAGATAACTGTATGACATTAAAACAGCAAGAATATGGCAAACAGACCGTTAGTCCATATATAGATTGCTTGAACTTACCCATACAAGGGTAACAGGCAATACCCATATAAGGGTAACAGGCAATAATTTTAATAATAGGTAATTTTACAACTATGAATAAGTTTATATTAGTGATAGCTATGGTTTGTTGCATAACACAATTATGTTCACGATTTAATGCGATATATGGAACAAAACATCATATTGATATGTTAGATTCAATATCGACAAATTTTGCAAGGGAAAATACTATCTATCGCGGAGTTCGATTGTGGTCTATGTTTAATAATCCGAATAAAAATTATTTGTGTATAAAAGTAAATGACACGCTAATCATCGTTACAGATAGTGAGTTATTGTTTGACACCCCTTTATATTCAACGACAAAGGAGAGGCTTGCTCAAGATTTTAGCCAGGCAAGCATCGTATACTGCACTGATATTCCATTCCGTGCATATGTTGTTGCAGAAGGGGATACCTTAATATACGAAAGAAATTCCATTACCTCCCCAAAATATAACTTATCTCGAGGAATTGTTAGGAATAACATTGTAAATCCTAATAAAAATTTATTTGTAGGTGATTCCTTGGATGGACTATTAAAAAAAATTGGATTATGGGATAAAAGGGTATTAGACTATGCCGATAAGTCTAACGTGTGTATATTTATAAATACCGAAGCAATCAAATATCATTCACGACTTAGAGATGAATCAAATTTTATATTAAAATGTGAATTCAATGCAGTTTTTGTACAAATAGTTAATAATAAAATTTATGGTGTTGAATATGGACTTTTTGGTAGATATGAAATGAAGGAAGATTTAAGTCTTAGAGAATATATGGATGCCATGTGATGAATGATGGATATAACGAGTTCGGCATGGATGAGCGCAAATTCAGACAGTGTAATACAAACTGTGTCAAACTATAACCATTATAGTTTAACACAGTTAATTTGCACTTCATTATTTCTTTCTCAGTGTATAATTCTTCCTATCCTCATTTTTGGGTTCATTACCAAACGAATCCAGCAAAACAACACTTTTATCCTCCCTCACCTTATAAAATATATTGTCCCCACTTGAAGGATGCACAAGCATCAGGATGTTGTAGTCAAGCACTTGGAAAGTTCCTCTTAACCTTTCCTGTTTGTTCTACTTTTCATTGTATGACTGTATCAACAAATAGGTATCATCAGCATTTACCATGAGTGTTGTTTCAACATCAGACGGTAATACACCGTAATATGTTCCAGTAATAGAATCCAAGCTGGCTCTATTTCCCAAAACTGCCGTATATTCTTCAAGCTTATCAGCACACCTGCCTCCAGCGTAATGAGGCTGGCGAACGAGTGTCGTGCAACGTGGTAGGAATAGGTAAGTCCGTTCTCTTTTCCACAAGCACATCGAAAGCCTTTCGGATGGAAAGCAACAACTGCTTGATGTCCTTGTTGGTCTCCACGGCTTCCTTGCTCTTGTTCTCCTTTGGCTGCTTTAGTGCTTTATGTTAATCGAAGTACAATCATCGCAATAATACTATTAATTTTACGTTCTTTTCAAAGAAAGGGGTTGTGCAATAGTGGCTTAAAGGCTAAAAGCACTACCTTTGTACGCAATATAACAACAATACGTTTAAGGTCACAAATCGTGATTTTGATAATTAATATAGAATATGAAAGCTATAAATTTTGTTACTGAAATATCTAAAATCAAGCCGAATAAATTAGAGATAAAGAAAAATACTGATTTTTCGGATGAATTTATAGATGCTTATATTAATGATTTGCAAATTGTAAAAAAGAGCACTAATGTAAGTATCTCTGCAGATAATGCCATAATTGATTTAATATTTAATTATGATTTGACGAATTTAAGAATATTAACTGTATCCTTTAATAAAGATACAGATACATTAGAAGACGATAAGTATATTTATGTAGGATGGGCTGAAGCCTTTCCTTTTGCCATATTGAAGGAAACAGGTGAAATTGTTGAACTTGACTGGGAAGACCCAACCTATATTATAAGCTATATGGCTAAAGATCAAAGCTCATTCTTAGACATTTTAATAGAAATAGAAAAGTTGAACCAAAAGGATGTTTTTGGCTCAATAACAGAAAAAGAAAAGAAAGAAAATCTCAAGCAAATTAGTATTATAGCAGGTGGAGATAAATATTCTTGGTTCCTATCAAATTTTGATAATGAAGAAATATGAACTATCAACAAAACAAGGCTATAAACCGCCTTAAAATTCAGTTGGGCTTATCAGAGGATAATTCCCTTATATCTTTGAAACATTTTCCATCTACAAGGTTCAAACACTACGGCATACAGCGTCTTGTCCGTGTCACCGACACGGAGGGCAATGTAACGACCTCTACTTACGACATGGGTGAAATGTGAATGAAAGACCTCAAACTGTAAATGTAACCATAAAATGAGAAATCACATTTTTTTAATTACGCTTTACGCTTTTACCTATATTTTATACTCTTGCTCTATGGAGCAAGAGTATAATTCTTTCAATATAATATATTGTAAAGAAGTTTCCTCAGGATTACAATGTAATAATTCTTGTGGAACGATAGAATATAGAGGGGAGAAATATACTATAAAAAAGAGTGCTTATTATGTTAAAAAGAAACTGCAAAATGTAGATGTGTATAGGAGTGATGGTATAATATCCTATACTAAAAGTGAAGTAGAATCTGATAAAAAACTCGCAAACTATTTAGGGATTCCTTTGGTTAGAATTGTTGTGATTAGTAAGGATAAACTTTTGGATAATAATACATTATTTTCTTATGAAGCAAAAGGAGATTCTATATTTGTTAATCAGGCAAAAAATCTTGTCATTTACGTAAATTCTATTCAAAAGTAAACTCTATGGGGAGTTTTTTATTATGGTTCTACAAGAATTAGTGTTTGAAACTGGCTGAGTCGGAAGAAGACTTACTCGAAGAGCTTTATTAGAAGGGCGTACCTTCTATGTTTTTTCTTGTGGAATAATCATAGAAGGCACACTTTTTTATCCTTTCTTCTTCAGAGTATAATTCTTCCCATCCTCAGCTTACTTGTCTATGTAAGATGCTACAAAATAGACAATCGAAATGACCATATAAAGGAAACACGGCAAGAATATCCAAAGCAAAGTCTTTACCCAACCATTCGACAACCAAACACCTTCATTCCTTGACATCATATTAGACATATCATAGAAATGGCGAGTGAGGATTTCCTTATTCGCCTTTCGGTGGTCTTCAAGAAGTTTGGACTCATCCTCAATGAGTTTCTTCCTGTTGTTGATTGCCTGTTCAATATCGGCATCATCAACCTTAGCTTTGACAGTTATGTCTTTAACTTTGCCGATGTAGGCTTCAATAGCTTTGGTGACAGTATTCGCTTTATCTGAGGCTTCACTCAATTTGTCTTTTGCTTCATGCATGGAAGCAGTAGCCATTTCAACGCCACTTTTTGCCAAAGTCAAACTATTGCCAGCATCCTTGTAGGCTTGAAGCTGTTGGTCAAACTTGTCCGATGCCTTGTCTGTTTCGATATTCTTGTCAATCGTATTCTCGAAAGATCCGAAATCCATATCTGAGATTTTACTTTTACCTATTGGCATAATATCAGTGCTGTTGGTTGAACATTCGGTTATCTGCCATATCCTTGCTTCTTGCGAGGTCTGCACAGGCGATTAGCCATCATAGCGCAACGATGCGCCCATGACAGTTCATCCTCGTCCTTTTCTCGTCCCCAACCAGAGGTTGCACCACCTCCGCCACCGCCAGACTGGGCGGCAATGGTTGTGGCAGCATCAATGTACTCAGCAAAGAGAAGAATGGCGGTCTTCTGCACATCACCAATCTTGGCAAATACATTGTCGGCATCCAAAGCTATATTCTTGTAGATGATATCCAGACAATTCTGAGGAATATCAACAGGGTAATGATGAAACTCGTCCGTATAAAAGTCGAAGTGACGTATCTTTGGAGTGTTGTCCGCAGTAGGCATGGGGTTGGGCACAGTCATAATCTTAGGCTGTTGGGTATTCTTTGTTGGAGTTGAAACTGGTTCCTCCAATTCTTGATGATGCAGCTTTGCCCAAGTACCTTCAATCTTTGAGGGCATCAGACAACGACCTTTGCCAAGTTCCGAGGACTTATAAATGGAGTT
>ENA-USUE01000385-USUE01000385.1-human-gut-metagenome-genome-assembly--contig:-NODE-385-length-25043-cov-5.919611_pt1 | contig 25043 bp, 10 predicted proteins | sample MGYA00250060_ERZ773396 | MGnify/ENA primary metagenome ERZ773396 (study PRJEB29103, sample SAMN06111989) | human gut metagenome | biome: human gut; feature: ankylosing spondylitis patient; material...
CTCCAGTCCTTCTCCCTTAGCTGGCAACTCATTACTTGCCGCCACGAGAAGTTTCAGAGGAAAAACGGGCGTTCATCTTATCATTTCCACCGGTAGCGCTGACGGAGTTTGTATAGTTCAGGGCTGTACGGAAGAAATCATCGATTATATTTTTCTGGGGTAGCATGGCGTACTCTTTATAAGACTCATCCCCGTAGAATTCATTACGCCAATTGGGAATGATTTGTCCGGTCATTTTAGGTCCCCATGAACCGGTAGCTTCAAGCGCATATTGTCCATTGGTTCCTTGTCCGTATACATCTTGAAATTCATAAGAGTCATAGGCTTTGGTCATAGACACATAACCGTTGTATTCCAATTGCAGTTTTCCTTCCTTGCCCTTTTTCGTTGTAATAACGATTGCACCGCTTTGTGCTCTCGAACCGTATAGGGCTGCCGCGTTAGCTCCTTTCAAAACTGAAATACTTTCAATATCGTCAGGATTGATATCAGCAGCTCCCGAAGAATATGAAAACTGTGTATTGCTGTTCGAACTATCCAATACGGGAAGTCCGTCGACTACCCAAAGTGGAGAGTTATTACCGCTTAAAGAGTTAAGACCGCGGAGAACCACGCGGGTAGGGCCGCCTACACCGCTACCGGATTGTGAAATCTGAACACCTGCCACTTTACCCTGCAATAGGTTGGACACGCTGCTGGAACGGTTCTCAGAGAACACATCCGTTTTTACTTCTTGCATGGCATAGCCCAATGCTTTCTTTTCTCTCTTAATACCCAGTGCAGTTACTACTACTTCATCCAGCATTTCTGTGTCCTCTTTCAGATTGATGGTGAAAGAACTTTTTCCTTTTATCGATATCTCTTGTGTGACGTATCCTACGAAGGAAATGACTAGTGTTCCATCTTCCGGCGCATCAAAACTGAACTTTCCGTCCATATCGGTAATGGCGCCTATGGAAGTTCCTTTTATAGATACATTTGCACCGATGACCGGACCGAAATTGTCATTTACCACACCTGAGATTCTTTTGTTCTGTAAGATGCTTTCAACGGATTCCGTTCCTTTCATTAAAACAGGCTCATTTGCTGTTGCATAACTGTGGAAACAGCAAGCACCGGTCAATAACGAAAGCATTAGCATTCGTTTCATGTGTGTTTTCTTGTTCTTCATAATACTTTGGATTAATTAATAAATTACTTTTATTATATTATACAATAAGTATACTATTTTATCTTGCCGGTAGCTTGCGCAGGCCTGTCTTTCATCTCCTGCACTTCCCATTTACCGTCAAAGCTGTCATATAGGATAGAGGAATTTTTGTCCTTACTTTCGTACACTTGGCCGTTTATGACCGGTTTCTCTTTTCCGTAACTGAATGTGGCTTGCGTTTTACTGTTCCGGATGTATAGGTTTGCCGGGCGCTTGGTGTTCAGTTCCGCTTCAATCTTCCAGTCGCCGCATTGAAAACTGTTGCTGTCGGCATGCTTGATGTCTACAATCCGGTTCCCGTCCGCTTCCACTTGGATGATGGTAAGGATGCGGTTGGTCTTGCTGGGCGCATAGCTGGCTGTCAGCGACCAAGGGGAGGTAAAATCTTCACCGCGCACGCCTGCCTTCGTATTCGGTTCGGCGGCAAACTTGTCTGTTTGGCTGATGGTGCACTTCTGCTCACTGAACAGGCGGGCAACAGAGGTGTATCTGCTCTTTTTGTTGCGGGTTGTCAGTGTGGATGTCGCTTCGTCTATTTGGAATTTCACCGGGCTGTGCAGCATCCAGTCCCAGCGGACAGCCTTGCCGGCTTCCAGTTCATCGTAGATCACTACGATATTGGGATGCAGCAGGAATATGTGACGGCGGTATTTCTTTAGCGGAGTCTCTCCAAAACCGTTTTCACGCGACTGTTCGAGGTTGTGGTTGGCGAAGTTCTTCTGCCACATGGGGTATTCGCTGATGCCGCAATAGGCATTGGACGCGTCACCCAGAGCGTAGGAAATGTGCTCACCGTTGAACATGCGGACGATGTCTCCGTAGGCGCGTGTGGTGAACGGCTGACCGATGCCGTCTACCAGCAAGGTGTTGTGGGCGCGTGTATTGCGGTAGGACAACAGATTGTGCGGATCGGAAAAGTTCATATAATGACCTACTGCATGATAGATGGCTTTGCCGCCGTAGTGCAGGTTGAAGGCGTTTTGATTGGAGTGTGTGTGGCTGCCGGAACCGAACGCGCCGGAACGGAAGCTGAGGCTGATATTATGCTTATAGTTTTTCAGGTCGTTGTTGGCTATCATTTCGCCGGTGTCTTTGAACCATACGGCTTTGGGGGCATCCGATGGTAACTCGGCTTTCGGGGGGCGTTGCTTGCCGCATGCCATGCGGTAGAGGCGTGTTTCGGATTCCGTCTTATAACGGTTGTTGATGGACGAATACCATGCGGCATAGGGGTCTCCGGTGGTACGTGCCATGAAGTCGGCAAAGGCGCTTCGGATACGCAGGGGTTTGCCGTTGTTCTTCTCATGTCCGTCACCGAAACCGGCGCTCAATGACCGGGGTTGCCAGCTATACAATAGGGCAAGACCGGCGTTCTTATACCAGGGGTGTTGCATGAAGTCCGTTTTCGTCAGGTAGCTGAATAAAGAGGGAACGTAAGCCAGAGTGACGGCATTGGCGCTGAAATAGCTTGTTCCGTTGTGCCATGAGCCGTCGCGGTTGAAACCGGATGCCGGAGCACGCGCCGTCCATAGCTCGTAGCTATATTCCAGATATTCTTTGGCAAGCGGGTATTTGTCGTACATCACCAGTGCCGCTTGCATGAAGTGACGGAAAGCGAATTGCCAGAAGTGATTGTCGAAGATATGGGTTTCTTCTTTCTCTATCATGTGTTTTTTATAATAGAGTGACAATACGTCCATAATGATGCCTTCCATTTGCTTGCGCTCTTGTGGAGTGAAGCGGTCGTAACAATTTTCGTAGGTGCACGCCAGAGTGTAAATCAGTTCTCCGGCATTGAAGTCATTGTTGATGACTTTCTTGTCGGGTTCCACTGCCAGCAGGCAACGTACGTTCTGCACCATCTTATCGGCATACACGTCCAGTTGCAGCATTTGATAAGCGGTATTCAGGTTGTCACATTCGGCAGCCATGCGGGTGATCTGCCTGTATGGCTTGGTGTCGTTGGTGTAATTGGAGCCGAGTGCATTACGCGAATCGTTGATCATATTCTCGAATTCCGGATTGGAGCGCACTTTCTTGCGCGCCTTTTCCAGATTGCCGTTCAGGAAGCAATAGATGCGGGGGTATGCCTGAGGAATGTTGTTCAGGAAAACATTTGCTTCGGGGGTGACGAATTGAGGTATGTCATCGGTTACAGTGAAGCTGTAAGTTTTGCTCCAAGGGAGTTCTTTGCCTTCTTTGCTCACCGAACGTACGCGCCAGTACCATGTGCCGCTTTCCAGCACCTTGTGCGGGTTGAATATGCACCAGGGTTTGGGCTGTGACAGGAGGGTACTTGCGTCCGAAAAGTCTTTGCTTCGCGACAGGTTGAATTGCAGGTAGTCCGACTGCTTGGTGCTTTGGGGCACTAACAACGGGGCAGGGTTTATATATAAGGTATGTCCTTGCTGTGGATACGGAGTCTCGCGTACATTCTCGTGTATGCAAATTATGTTTCCGGCCTGTGCGGCAATCAGTGTCAGGCAGAATGTCAAGAGAATAAAAAGCTGTTTTTTCATGTTATATTGTTCTTGAAATAATTCTAAGTCAACGATAGCAAAGGTATGGGGTTGGCATGAAAACAGCTTGCAGTAATGTCAAATGAATTATTATCAGGATGTAAAGTACTTACACTCCTGTATAAAGTACTTTCAAATTTGTGTAATTCATAAAAAGGTGAGACAAATGGCAATTCAGTCTCACCTTTTTGTGAATTAGTATTTTAATAACTTTCGAATGACTATTTTCCGTACTCTGACGGCAGGCAACCGAAGTATTTTTTAAAGCTGGTGGCGAAGTAGGATGGGGTGTTGAAACCCACCATTCCACTGATTTCCGAAACTGTGTATTTCCCTTCTTTCAGCAGCTTGCATGCCTGGTTGAAACGCATCTTGCGAATGAAGTCATTGGCAGATTCTCCCGTCAGTGCTTTCATCTTGATGTGCAGGTTGGAACGGCTCATGCACATTTCGCGGGCGAATATCTCGGTGGAAAACTCTACATTGTCCATGTGCTTCTCCACAATGGCTATTGCTTTCTTCAGCAGCTCTTCGTCCAACGGATTAAGCGCTACTTTTTCGGGCTCTACTTTCAAGGAATTGGAATAGTGTTCGATAGCCCGGTAGCGGGTGCGGAACAGGTTCTTGATCTTGGTAGCGATCATTATCATTGAGAAAGGTTTGGGAATATAGTCGTCCGCACCTACTTGCAGTCCTTCCAATTGTTCTTTCAGGTCGGTTTTGGCAGACAATATGATGACAGGTATATGGCAGGTGCGCAGGTTCTGTTTTATCTGTTTGCATAGCTGCAGACCGTCCATAACGGGCATCATGACATCCGTCAGTATGAGGCCCACCTCTTGCTCCTTCACAATGGACAACGCTTCCTCTCCGTTTTCTGCTTTCAGTATATGGTAGGTTTTGCCCAACTCCTCACATAGGTATTGGCGGATGTCCGGATTGTCTTCCACAATCAGGATGCTTTCTTTGTTTTGTCCGTCTTTAGCTGCCGTCTCGTCCGGGGTTGTTTCGCCTTCCGAAATCTCTTCGTCTTCCGTATCGATGACATACATGTCCCGGTTGTTGGTGGTGTAGACTCTCTGTTCCTCGATGGATTCGGACTCAACCAGTTTCTCTTCCGGAAGGTATGCCGACTCCTCGGTGGGCAGATAGATGGAGAAAGTGCTTCCGACGCCTTCTTCGCTCTCCAGTTCGATACGCCCATGATGCAGCTCCACGAGGCGTTGCACCAGTGATAGCCCGATGCCGCTGCCCAAGTGCTCGTTGTCTGCCTGATAGAAGCGTTCGAAGATTTTGCCCTGTTTGTCAATGGGGATGCCGCTTCCCGTATCCTTTACCTGAAGGAGCAACTCGTGATTCTCTTCCTTCAAGGTCATTGTGATGCTCTTGCCTTCACCTGTGTATTTGAAGGCATTGGAAAGCAGATTGTTTACAATCAGTTCCATATAATCCGGATCACAGAATATCTCACGTCCTTCTGCATTGGAACTGAGGTTATAGGCTATCCGTTTGCGTTGAGCCAGACGTTCATAGAACAGGAAATTCTTTTCGACCACATTGTGTATCAGATTGAGCCTTACTTTCAAATTGAACACACCTAATTCGGCACGCCGGTAGTCCATTAGTTGGTTCACCAGATGCAATAGTCGGTTGGTATTCTTCTGTACATGTTCCAGTTGCCTGTGCAGCCACCGGTCGCTTACTTTGTCCAGCATTTCCTGTACCGGGGCGAGAATCAGGGTGAGTGGGGTGCGCAGCTCATGGGAAATGTTGATGAAGAAACGCAGTTTCATTTCGCTCACTTCTTTCTGTCGCTCTTTGTCCACGCGTTCCATTTGCAGTTTCGCTTCCATGCTTTTGCGCAACCAGAAATAACGGAATATAAAAATGGTGATGGAGACAAAAGCGATGACGAACAGCAGGATAGCCCACCACGTTTTGTACCAGACAGGAAGCACCACGATTTCCAGTTCTGTGGGCGTTTCATTCCATTTCCCGTCGCTGTTGGCGGCTTTTACAAGGAAATGATAGGTGCCCGCCGGCAGGTTGGAGTAGGACACTGTGCGCAGGCTGTTGGAGTAGTACCATTCTTTGTCGAAGCCTTGCAACATATAGGCGAATGTGTTGTGATTGCCTGATATGTAGTTGGATACGACGAAATCCAGTGAAAACATGGACTGTTTGCTCGACAGTGTGATGCTTTTTGTCCCGCTGATATCTGTCTTCAATATGCCAGTGTCGTCATTGGGAAAGACCCTTCGGTTGAACAGGTGCAGTTGGGTGATAACAACCGGTGGAGTGTATGGATTGTCCACTATCTGTTCCGGATGGAACAGAGTGATGCCGTTGATGCCGCCGAAATACATTTGTCCGTCTGATGTCCGGTAATGGGCGTTGTTGGTGAACTGGTTGCTTTGAAGCCCGTCGCTGTCTGCATAATTGCGGAATTTTGCCGTATTCGGTTGGAAACAACTCAGCCCTTGATTGGTGCTTAACCATAAATTGCCCGATGAGTCTTCCAGAATTCCATGTATGACATTATTAGGCAATCCATGTGCTGTGGTATATTGTCTGGTTTCTTTTTTGTTTTCGTCAAAGCGGAAAAGTCCGCTTCGTGTTCCAATCCAGAAGATTCCGTTACGAGCTTCATGTATACAGTTTATGGGCTTATAGTTAAGAGGTGAGTTTTCCGGTATTATCATCGTGTTTAGCAAACCGTTGTCTTTTTCCGTATATACCGACAGTCCTTTTTCTCCGCCAATCCAAAGGCGTCTTTTGCTGTCTCGAAGAAAATAAGTGAACTGATCCTCTGCCAATGGCTGTCCGTCTATTTGTGAGTTTATGGATTGGAATGTTTTGTTCCGGGGATTAAAACGGACAAGCATGGACATGCCGGTCATCCATAACTCTCCGTTTTCGGCAGGTTCTATGTCATATATGTTTTTTACTTCTTCATTATGGAATATTTCTATTTGTCCGGATTTGCGGTGCAGAATACCGAGTCCGCCCGTATGTGTGCCTATATAGACCAAATCATTGGCTTCATCTATATATATGTCTTTTATGTCATTTGACATGAGGCCTTCTTCCCTCATGTAATGCGTAAATTGCTGTGTATGAGGGGTGTAATGATTCAAACCGCCGTTATTTGTTCCTATCCAGATTCCTTTTTGAGCATCTTCTTTGATACATCCTATTGTATTGCAGTTCAACGAGTTCTTCTTTGCTGTAAATTGTATGTTATGGAAACGGTTTTTAAGTGGATGATAATAATTCAGCCCTCCATAATAGGTTCCTAACCACATGCCGCCATGGGCATCCATGAAAATGTCGCGAATGGATGTTTGCGATAAACTTCCGCTGATTTCTATGTTGCTGGTATGGTTATTAAATGAATCATGCTTTTCATCATATATACTTAGTGAATTGAGGGTACCTATCCATAACCTGTTTTGCGGATCAAGTGTGAGTGAGCGTATATAATTGGAACTTATGCTGTTTGGGTTCTTCGGATTATTGACATAATTGGTGATTTCCTGAGTCTGTAAATTAACTTTGTATAATCCATGTCCCTCTGTCCCTATCCATAGAAGAATAGGCGATTGCTGTAAAATGGAGAGAATTTGTTTGCCTTTTAGTTTATCGGGCATGATGCTTTTTAAAGTCTTGTCGGAGATAGAGTAGGAAAACACGCCTTTATAGCTCCCGATATAAATATGATTGTCCTGCTTTGCAATAGCAGTCGGCAGGATATTCAGTAGTGAAGGGTGCAGAGGATTGTCTGAAAAACAGTGTGTTTCAGTATCGAATGTCAGCAGGTTTTCATTTTGGTTTGTGTAGAGAAGCAACTGCTTTTCATTTATTTCGATGATGCCGTTGATGGCGAGCGTCTTTTTATTTTTGGAATATCTGAAATTATGAAATCTGTCTTGTTCGGTATCGTAAAGTGATAATCCTTCCTCTGTGCCGGCCCATATTCTTCCTTGGGTGTCTGTAATGCATGCTCTGACGATCACGCTGCCAATGCTATGCGGGTCCGACTCATTATGCCGGTAGATAGTAAAATCGTAACCGTCATATTTGTTCAGTCCGTCATAAGTGGCAAACCACATATTGCCTTGTTTGTCTTGGGTAATATCGAATACTGTGTTTTGCGACAGCCCCTCGTTGACTCCGATATGAATAAAGTTAATTGACTCTATGGCCCGCACACGAAGCGGGTATATAAATATCCAAAGTAAAATGGATAAGAAGACAGATTTTGTCATGGTTTGTTGATTTATATCATTAATCATCCATTGGCCCTCATTTGTTCTTGATATATTCCGAGGGTAAACAACCGAAATACTTCTTGAAACTGGTGGCAAAGTAAGACGGGGTACTGAATCCTACCATTACACTGATTTCCGCTACTGTGTATCTTCCCTCTTTCAAAAGTTTGCATGCTCTGTTAAAACGTATCTTGCGGATGAAGTCATTGGTTGACTCACCTGTCAGAGCTTTCATTTTCAGGTGCAGGCTGGAGCGGCTCATACACATTTCACGTGCAAACTCCTCGGTAGAGAACTCCACATCGTCAAGGTGCTGTTCCATAATTTCCATAGCCTTTTTCAACACTTCTTCATCCAGAGGACTGAGGGTCAGTTTCTCCGGTTCTATCTCCAGCGAATTTGAATAGTATTGGATAGCTCGATAGCGTGTGCGGAACAGGTTTCTTATTTTCGTTGTCACCAGTGTCAGGGAGAAAGGTTTGGGAATATAATCGTCCGCACCCATATGCAACCCTTCTAATTGTTCTTCTAAATCGGCTTTGGCCGATAAGATTATGACTGGAATATGACAAGTGTTTAGGTTCTGTTTGATTTGCTTGCATAGCTGCAGGCCGTCCATTACGGGCATCATGACATCCGTCAATATAAGATTTATTTCCTGCTCTTTCATTATTTCCAATGCGTCTTTGCCATTTTTCGCTTCCAGAACATTGTACAATTTGCCCAGTTCTTCACAGAGGTACTGGCGGATGTCCGAATTGTCTTCTACAATCAGGATGCTTTCTTTCTGCCGAGGTTTTGTTGGTTTTTCCGGTTCTTCTTCCGTTTCTTCTTCGGAGGCTTCTTCGGCGTCTGCAACATACATTTCCTGTGGATTGACAGAGTAGCTTTGTTCTATTTCTGCTATGGTGCTTTCCTGCTGAAATTCTTCCGGACGATAAAACTTCTTGTCAATAGGCAGGAAAATGGAAAAGGTGCTTCCAACGCCTTCTGCACTGTCCAGTTCGATATGTCCATGATGAAGTTCCACCAGGCGTTGCACTAACGAAAGTCCGATACCGCTGCCGGTATGACTGCTTTTGACTTGATAGAACCGTTCGAATATCTTTTTCTGTTCTTCCAAGGGTATTCCGTTGCCGGTATCTTTGACTTGTAAAAGAAGGTTGTTTCCGGTATCTTTCAATGATACAGTGATACTCTGCCCTTCTTCTGTGTGCTTAAAAGCATTGGATAACAAATTATTCACAATCAGCTCCAGATAATTGGGATCACAGAGTATTTCTTTATCTTCCACTTCCGAGCAGAAGTCATATTGTATTCCCTTTCGTTGTGCCAACGCTTCATAGAACCGAAAGTTCTTTTCAATAATCCGGTGTACTTGGGACGGTTTTACTTTCAGACCGAAGACTCCCAGTTCGGCTTTCCTGTAATCCAACAGTTGATTAACTAGATGCAACAACCGGGTAGCATTTTGTTTCATCAGTTCCAGTTGCTTGTGTTGCCACCGGTCATTCACTTTGTTGAGCATTTCATGGAGCGGAGCCAGTATCAAGGTGAGTGGGGTGCGCAGTTCGTGGGAGATGTTGATGAAGAAACGTAGCTTCATTTCGTTTACTCCTTTTTGTCGTTCCTTGTCTATCTGTGCCATTTGTATCTCAGCTTTCATGCTTTTCCGAATCCAAAAATAGCGGAAGACGAAAACTGTGGCGGCTATGAAAGCTGCTGCAAACAAGAGGGATGCCCACCAGGTTTTGTACCAGGCAGGCAGAATGATAATCTCCAGCTCGGTGGGTGTTTCATTCCATTTGCCGTCATTGTTGGCTGCTTTTACGAGAAAACGGTAAGTGCCTTGCGGCAGGTTTGAATACGAGACCACGCGTTGCGAGTTTGTATAATACCATTCCTTGTCGTATCCGTCAAGTTTGTAGGCAAAGGTATTATGAGTGCCTGAGGCGTAATTGGATACCACAAACTCCAACGAGAACATGGATTGTTGGGCGGTGAATGTAATGCTACGTGTTTCATTGATGTTTCTCTCCAGTATTCCTGTTTCATCATCCGGAAAAACGATCTTGTTGAAAAGCCGTAACTGAGTGATGACAACCGGTGGTATATATGGATTATCTACCACTTCTTCCGGGCGGAATGTCGTAATGCCGTTAATTCCGCCGAAATACATTTGTCCGTCAGCGGTTCGTTGGCAGGCAGCCGTAAACTGATTGCTTTGTAGCCCGTCATTGTTAGTGAAGTTACGGAACTTTCCGGTAGAGGGGTGCAGACAACTGATACCTTTGTCGGTACTAATCCAAAGTTTTCCATAAGAATCCTCCAATATCCCATGTACTACATTATTGGGCAGTCCATGCGCTGTTGTGTATAGAGTGACTTCCTGGCTTTTTTCATTCAGGCGGCAGATGCCGCTTCGAGTACCTATCCAGAATGTTCCATCGTGTGCTTCATACAGACAATTGATGAATTTACGGCTGATGGAGTCTAATGCAGGTATCGGGTAGTTGTGTAATTTTCCGTTTTGCTCGGTATAGGCAAACAGTCCTTTTTCGCTGATGAGCCATAAGCGATGTTTGCTGTCGCGAAAAAAGTTCGAAACGCGTTCCCGGAGAAACGGCCGCCCGTCTGATTGGGTGGTTATGCTGGAAAAAGATAACTGCGAGGGGTTGAACCTGAGAATGGAACTCATGCCGCTCATCCAGAAATCTCCTGTTTCTGTCGGCTCGATGGCATAGATATTTTTTTCCCTGCTGTTTCGGTTGTAGGTCTCTATCTGTCCTGACCGGCGATGAAGAATGCTGAGACCTCCGGTATGTGTACCGATGTAAACCTGTTTGTTCGCTTCATCTATGTAGATGGCTTTCACATCATTCGATCCAAGCCCTTCCTTTTGGGTGTAGTGGGTGAATTTCCCGGTTTGGGGGTTATAGTAATTTACTCCGCCTCCATTAGTTCCTATCCAAAGGCCTTTCTGTGCATCTTCCCGGATGCAATTGATGATGTTGCTGTTCAGCGAATTGGGTTTGGCGGTGAATTGCAGATTCCGGAAGCGGTTTTTCAGCGGATGATAATAATTGATTCCTCCGAAATAAGTGCCCAGCCACATTCCACCCTGTGTGTCCATGAAGATGTTACGTACGGACATTTGCGAAAGACTTCCGTTTTCCAGCGGGTCGCTGGTGTAAATGTTGAAGTTGTCTTCTTGCTCGTTGTAAATATTCAGGGAGTTGATGGTGCCTATCCACAGCCGGTGCTGGGAGTCGAGTGCAAGTGAACGTACATAATCGGAGCTGATGCAATTAGCCGTTTTGGACGTATGACTGTAATTTTTGATTGTCCCTGTTTGCGGATTGTATAGAAAAAGTCCGCCTCCTTCGGTGCCTATCCAAATCCGGGTGGGTGATTGCTGCAGAATGGCTGTGATATTTTTATCTTTCAGATTGTCACTTAATACGAAGCTGCTCAGTGTGTTTGCTGCGAGGGAATAAGTATAAACTTTGTTGTTGCTGCCGATATAGATGTAATCTCCTTGCCGGGCCACAACCGTAGGCAAAAGGGATTCTAAGGAAGATTCCGGCATTTTACAGGAGAACTGCGAGGTTTCGGTGTTGAACAGTAACAGTTTTTTTTTGTTGGAAAACAGCAGTAATTCGTGATCGTTGAACTCCACGATGCCATTGATGGGTACTTGCTCCCCTCTGTCTTCAGAAGAGAAGTTTTCAAATCGGTCTTTGTCGGCATTGTAGAATGAAAGTCCGCTATCGGTTCCTATCCATATCTTGCCCAGCCTGTCGGCGGTACAGCTGCGGATTATATCGTTGCTAATGCTGTGTGGGTTGTGTTCATCGTGTTGATAAACGGTAAAGTCGTAGCCGTTGTATTTATTCAGCCCGTTATAGGTGGCGAACCACATGTTTCCCTGTTTATCCTGTGTGATGCCGAATATGGTACTTTGCGAAAGCCCTTCATTCAGACCGATGTGGACGAACTTGATCGGTTCTACGTTTTGTGAACGAAGGGGCGCGAACAATATGCAGCACCCGATGAAAAATAATATATATTTTGTCATGTCCGATGAAGAATAAGGTTATTGGGCAAAGATATGGAATTATTTTTCAATATGATAGCTTTGCGGCATATTTGTTCGTGCCCGTTACCTACGGATTTAACGGCTTGAGGCGCGGGTTGAAAGCGGCCGATGGTCTGCCTGTTCCATGACGAGGTATTCTCCATTTATCTTATCATAGAGTATAGACGACCTACGGTCGGCAGGCACATAGGATTGTCCGCCCAGCACAAGGGAGGCGTTGCCATAGTGAAAGGACGACTTCTTCATGCTGTGCGTTACGTTCAGCATGGCAGGTGAAGAAGCATCCAGCCCGGCCTCTATCGTCCAGTAACCGCAGGTCAGGATATTTCCGTTACGTTGTATCTTGACGGGAGTATCGTTGTCGGGTTTTATCTGGATGACGGCAAGTATGCGTGTTTTTGCTTTTCCGTTGATGCAAGCCGTCAGGTGCCACTGGTTGGGATAGGTAGTATCGGATGCTCCGGGAGGCGGTACGGTGAAACGGTCGGTTTGCGACAGGGTTATCTGTTCGTTGCTGAACAGGCTGGTAGTGGCGGTGAAAGCTTTTTCCGTATTGCAAGTGGTTACCGTTTGCCGGTTGCTGTCGATGCTGAACTCGGTGGAGCTGTGTAGCAGCCAGTCCCACCGTACGGCTTCTTTAGCCTCCAGCTCATCGTAAATGACGACGATGTCGGGGTGCAGCATCAGTACGTGGCGGCGGTATAGAGTGAGCGGTGTGGAACCGAACCCGTTCTCTGGGGTTTGTGTGATGCCGGCTGCTTCGAAAGCTTCCACCCACATGGGATCTGTGCTGATGCCGGAGTATGCTTTGGAAGCGTCGCCCAAACAGTAGGAGAGGTTGTCACCTCCCATGGCGCGCATCACGTTGCCATAGCCTTGCATGGAGTAAGGCTGTCCGATGCCGTTGACCAGTATCGTGTTGTGGGCGCGGGTGTGGCGATAAGACATCAGGTTGTGGGCATCGGAGAAGCTGGTGTAGTAGCCACTGCTGCGATATATGTTTGCGCCGCGGTAGAGCAGGTTGAACGCATTTTGGTTGGAGACCGTATGGCTTCCCGAACCGAATGTGCTGGAACGGAAGGCCAGCGCCAAGTCGTTCCGGGGATTCGTCAGGTCACTGTGTATCGCTACTTCACCCGCATCTTTGTACCAGATGAGTTTCGGGCAGTCTGCCGGAAGTTCCGTTCCATAGGAGAGCGTATTGCTTGCCATACGGTAGAGACGCATGTCGTTGTCGCGGACTAAAGTCTTTGCCGCTTGCCGGGCATACCAGCCTGCATATCCGTCTTCCGTTTCTCGTGCCAGAAAATCGGCGAAAGCCGCATATTGGTAGGTTGACGTGGTATATTTTTCACTATTATCACCGAAACCGATATTCCTGGATTCCGGCGGACAGGTGAAAGTGAGCGCCTGTCCGGCATTTCGATACCAGGGATGCAGCAGGAAGTCTTTGCGTGTGATGTGCGAGAGGAGCATCGGCATATAAAACAGTGTATACACATTGTTGTTAAAATAGCCTGTTCCGTTGGCCCACATTCCGTCCCGGTTGAAGCCGGAAGCCGGTGCGCGGGCTGTCCACAGTTCATAGTAATATTCCATTATGGGCAACACTTCATCTTGCAGGGCTTCATTATCGTAGAGCAGGAAAGTGGCTTGAAAGAGTACACGCAGGTTTTGTTGCCAGAAATGATTATCGAAGATGCGGTTTTCCTGCGTACCCTGTTGTTGCGGATAATAAAAGCGCAGTACACGCATCAACAAATTTTCTACACTTTGGCGTTCTTCGCTGCTTAGTCGTTTGTAGAGCAAATCGTAGGGCTTGAGGAAGCAGTAAGCGATGTTGGTGCTCCCGAAGTTGTCGGCAAACAGGACGGCATCGCTCACAGGGGTGTTGAGCAATAGTTGCAGCAGTTCGTGCAGGCGTTTGGCATAGGTCTCCTGCTGTGTCAGATAGTAGGCTTGATAAAGGCTTTGTACGTATCTTTTGATGACATTGATTTGGCTGTATGGGTTGCCGATGGCAGTCAGGTCTGCTTTGAGGGCATTGGCGGCGTTTTGGATCAGTCGCTGGTATTCGGAATGTGAGCTTGCTTCTTGTCGTGCTTCCTGAATTCGGTCGTCCAGAAAGCAGTAGAGGCGAGGGTAAGTGTGGGGTGCATATTGTCGGAATGTTTCGAACGGCGGGGTAACGAAAACGGGAGTCGTTTCTTTTACTTCGAATGGATGGATCTCGCTCCATGCTTCTTCGGTTCCGTCGGCGGAGATGTTGCGAAAACGCCAGTACCATGTGCCGTTTTCCAGCTTTTTATGGGGGTTGAACATACACCACGCTACGGCTTGTGAGGTGACGGTTTCGGGTGTATCGAAGTTTTTGCTGCGTGAAAGGGAGAATTGCAGCTTGGCGCCGGTCTTCATGGTTTGTGGAACGATGAGGGGCGAGGGGTTCAGATAAAGTTCATTGTCTGCTTTGGGATAAGGCTTTTCTCGTATCTTGTCATGATAGGCATCAAGTGCTTCGGGGGGTTCGGTGTCGGTGGAAGCCGGTTGTTCGGGCATTGCGTCGTCATGGCAGGCGCAGAACAACAGTAGGACAGCAAAGAGATAAGGCAATAACCGTAGGCAGGAACTTTGTTTCATAATGGTATATTCTATATAGTTGCTAATGCTTTGAAAATAACAGCTTGCGATTCTTAGGCGTTTTCATGTAAGGAAGCCGTCGTTTTTGTTAGAAAGCTTTTTCTCTTTTTTAATTTAGGGAAATGTTGATATTTAGCTTTGTCATTCAGAACGAAATGGAAGAATTACTTATTTTTATGAATAGTGAGAGAGGAGATTCTTCGCTACGCTCTGAATGACAAAACTTAATGAAGAAAGGCAAGGATGAAGGGGGCTTGCCTTTCTTGGAATTGATATAAGGCCGTTAATGGGAGTTAGAAAGTCAGGACGGCACGAACATAATATCCGCTATTTGCTTTTTGAGCTCTAGCAATCCCGTAATTATTTGTTTTATTAGCTTTGTCTGCTTCTTTGAGATTGATCCCTAAAGGAGCATAGTTAGATTCTTTGTTCTGGTATAGAGTACTACTTAGATATACTCCTGCATTAACAGCTGTACCGCTTGCTGCTGTTAATTTATCGGTAATAGTTGTCTCGGCTTGATATATTCTTTGAAGTTGGGCTATTGAGGGAAGATACCAACCGCTTGTTGTATTGCTGGTTATTTGGGGGGACCAATTGCTACATCCTGTATTAGCAGGGAACGTTTCTGTACTAGTTGTTGCAGTTGCGATAGCTTTTGAATTTTTATATCCTAATAATTCTTTGGCTATGGGATCCTCACCTGTACTTGTTAAGACTGCTACGCCTTCAATCGTATTTATTAAATTATTACTGGTGAGATTAGATGTCCCGCCATACCACTGAACGGATGAAATATCGTTCAATGCCACTACCCATCCTCTTACTTTGTCTTGCAGGTTGCTTCCTTCGTAATTTTCTAAAACGTCATCCGCTGCCAAGTCAAAAATAACACCGGCTACGGTCTTTTCACCATTTAGCTCTGTGGACCAAGTGCCGTCAGTGTAGAAGTAATCTCCTACTTTCGGTGCATTTGGATCTTCAGGCTTACCGTCAACGGTTACATCCACAGTAATATCTTGTTCTTTAGAGAGGTTGGCTTCGCCATTAATTTCATTATTCGGTTTAATATTAAATCCTCCTTTGATAGTTCTTGTTACTGTTTCGGAAGTTTCGGAGCCCGGTTTGACGAAACTTATTTTGATATCATCATTGAACTTTGCTGTTTCGGGATTTTCAATGAACAAGAATGTTGAGAAATAAGCGTTTTCAACTTTGGATACTCCGGTTGCTTTCACGAGCGTCTTGGAACCGGCAGCTTTACCTGTCAACATGTTGAACTCTCCCGGCATATTAAATTCTATATCCATTGCTGTGATTTGGTTTGCCCATTCATCGCCAGCCTCAGGTTTCAGGTTCAGTTTGGCAAACGGACGCTTCAAAGCAATGCTCGGCGTTTGAGAGTCGGCAATGTAGGCCTTAGGAAGTACACCATAGAAGGCATCGGCAGCGGCATTGTTGAACAATTTGGCGTTGTTGGCCGGCGTGTCGGCATCTACCTTTACACTGATACCTTGCAGATTGGTTGTGTTGTAGTACTTATCGGCATATCTTTCACCGGATTTACTTACATTATTATCTACATAATCTGCCCAGAACAAGCAATTGTAATCTACGTCACTGCCTACTGTAAAAGTGAATGATATTTTGGTATCATCTGCACCTACCAGTTTTTCTATGCGGGTAATCTCTGAATTGTCTGCGCTGTTCACAACGGAGAGGATACAACGCAGTTGGTTGTCACCAATTACATTGTCTACTCCTACGCTGCGTGTAGCCGGATTCGTAGGAACTTGTGCCATGACGGTTACTTCCTTGGGAGTTCCGTCCTGGGTGGCGATAATTTCTTCTTCACTGCAAGCTGCAAAACAGCTGATAAATGCAGCCATTGCGATGTTTAGTAAACTTCTTTTCATAATCTTAGAAATATTAAAGTGTTATATAATTATTATTGATTCTCATTGATTCTTATTCTACGGTCAGATCCTCATCTATCGTTCCGTCGTAGCCGGGATCTACACCGATACCTCCGGACGGGTCGGCGGTAAGGAAGTTGGAACGCTTCACGATGCGGTCGCCTGTCTTGCATTGCAGGGTCAGGTAGGTGCGTGCCAGCAGTGCGTTTTTATCATTACTCAACTCTACGGCAATGGGCACTTCACCATTTTCGGGTACGAAGATGTGGTCGAAAGCAATGCTCATCTCTTGCGTTCCTTCTTGGGGAACGGTAATCGTGCGTTTGTATGTGACGTACTGCAAACCATGTTTGCTGATGCCATCCAACGTGTGGAAGCCTGTGTCGTAGAAACCCAGATAGCGTACGGTCATGGTATATTTGCTGCCCGCTTTCGCACCGTTTGTCATAAACGTCTCTATGTCGTTGGCTATGAGTTCATAACGTGCGGTGGGACGTTTCATTTCGGGATTCAATGCTACTTGGGCATTCCATTGGTTGCGATATTTACTTAAGTTCAGCTCCTGACAACTATAAAGCACATCTTTATACTCCGAGTTTCCAAGATAGGTTTCGGGCGAGATGACAGGGGCGAGCGTAGTGGTGTTGTAGAAAAGATCATCATCACTGTCTTCACTGACGTAGTCTGCCCATATCACCAGTTGATAGTCGCGTGCATGGAGTTTCAGATTGAGTTCCATATCCAGCTTTGCCGCTTCGGTCAGTTCTTTGTAGACAACCTGTCGTTTGGAAAGGATGCGGTTCAGATAAGCGTCCACAATAATGCGGTGGCGGTATCCGGTTTCGGCGTCGGCGCGGGAAGCAACCTCGTCATTGGCCGCCTCGTCTGTTTTCAGTTGCAGAGACAGGTTGATGTTGACGTTTACTGCCGTAGGGTCTATTCCTATTTCTCCGTTTTCGGTCATTTCGGGATGTTCGTAAAGGCTGCAGGCAGTCATTGTCAGGGACAACAGCAGGCAACAAATACTTTTGAAAAGCGGTGTGTATGAGTTCTTCTTCATAATCTTGCAGGTATTAGAAACGGTAAACCAAGGATGCGCCTACGCGGGTGATACCCCAATAGTTACGTTTACGGGTATCCAGCTTTGCGCCGTTCTCTATGTTGTAATATGTATTGTATTTCATGTTGGCATATCCCGCACCAAGCGTAAATTCGGCTCCCCAGTGTTCGGAAAAAGGCAACTTATAACCATAACTGATGCCGGCGCCCAACAAAGGATATTGCTCGCTTTGATAACGCGTATCTTCCCATTTCAGGTTGAACCAGGCGGCATGGGCGTGCAGACCGAAGAAGTGTCCTTCGCCTGCAGACTTCAACCACCAGCGCCCTTCGGGTTGGAAAGCGATGGTATGCAGTCCATGCTCACGCTCGATATCTCCGATGCTCCACATCACAGGGAAGTCAATGGAGATATGTTTGTGTAGTTTTATTTCTATTGCCAGATTTTGTATGCCTACTGCCAGAAAAGGCACGTTAGTCTTCAGGGCGATGTAGGACTTTGTGGGAGTTGCCGTTTTTTTCTCCTTGGGCGCTTTGTTAACCGTTTTATTCTTGGCAGCATTGCTTTTGCCGGTCTGTGCAGGAGCTTTGGCAGGTGTACTCTTTGTTTTCAGTTCGGCTTGCATATCTTCCCAAGATTTATATATCGTTTCTTTTGGGGAAGCGGAAGTCTGCATACGCGGCTTCTTGGGAGTTTGCGCTCCCACCAATAACGATACCATCAGGTAGAGTGTCAGGGTAAAGCCCCGTTGCATGAATCTATTCGATTTCATATGTTTTTCGGTATTATTAGATTTCCAGTTCGGGTAATTTGTCTCTTAAAGTTGTTTCGTAACCGTCTTCGCGTACTACGGTCACGTCACCGTCGTAGGTCACTGCCGCATCGTACTGGGGCCTTGGGAAACGTACATCGAACGAAGGTTTGCCCTCGGAAGATACGTTGGCCTTGATGATCCAGCTTCCCATCTTGATGCTGCCGTCTTTCAGACGTTGCGGTATGGAGAACGGTTTGTCGGGAGTGGTTTTGTTGATATGGGTATGAATAATAGTGACAAAACGATACACTTTGTGCTTGCCTGAAGTGGCAGTGAAATGCCAATGGTTCGGATACTTCTTGAAGTTTCCTTTGTCGTCGGCGCGCAGCCAATTGGTGGCAGGAGTGAAAAATTGGCTGGTGGTGTCTGTCTTCAATTCATCACTGCCCAGTAGGTAGGCGTCGGAAATGCCGTTCTTACTGGTAGCCTGGACGTGCACAAACTCGTTTACCATATTGACATTCATCGGATTGGTGACCGTATGCAGCAGATAGCTCCAAGTGACAGGTTCTTCGGCTTCCAGTTCGTCATAGATGAATGTGAATCCGGTTTTTCCCAGTTCTACGATGTGACGGCGGAAGGTTTTCAGCTTCACGTCGTCCCAACCGGCTTCGGGGCTGAACGATACTTCTTCCTTTTTGGCTCTTGCCAGCCAGCTTTTAGAAATAACCTTTCCGTAGGCATTGGATGCATCACCCAGTACGTAGCCAATCTTTTCGCCTACATAGTAGCGTGGAATCCAGCCGTAACCTTCGGTGCCGATGCGTTGTCCGATACCGTTTACAAGAATGGTGTTATGGGCGCGGGTGGCGCGATGACAATACATGCTGTGGTTGTCGATAAAGCTGATGTGGTGTCCGCTACTGTAAAATAGCGGTTGTCCCGACCAGAAGGTGTTGAACGCATTCTGGTTTGCCAGCGCATGGGAGGTGCTGCCGTAAGGACTGCTACGGAAACTGAACATGGCACTGCGGCCCACACGTTCAAGGTTGGTGGAGAATGAAGCAAGTCCGGTTTCGGGGAATACATATCCAAATGGCAGGTCTTTCAGTCCGGCGCCGGTAGGCAACGGTTTGTTGCATTGCAGGCGGAACCAACCAAGTCCGGCTTCTTTGCCAACATTGTCTTCTTCCAGTATATTGGCACGACCGGCTTGTATAATACGCACATAATCGGCGGCATACGTATTTCCCGTCATGCGTGCCAGTGCATCGGCGTATCCCACCCTGGAACCTCTTGGCCGCGTTACGTTCAGGTGTGCGCTACCGTTTCCGGCGGATTTGGAAAAAGGAGGCTGGTGATAAATGACGTATAAGGCATTACCCTGGTACCAAGGGTCGTTGAAGTAGTTGTAGCCGGTGATGCGACTATAAAAATAGGGAACTTCGACCAGGGTACGGACGTTTACGATGAAGTAGGAGTCACCGTTGTGCCATCCGCCGTCTTTGTTCAGACCGGGGAAGCGTGCCAGCCAGAGATTGTAGCAATAATCCACCCAAGTGTCGGCTTCGGGCAATTCACCGTAAACGGTAAAGGCAGCCATTGTGAAGATGCGGAAGTTCATTTGCCATACATGGTTGTCGGCAATGAAGTTTTCCAAACGGTTGTTATACATCTTAAACAGGTTGTTTCCGTATTTTTTTATATGCTCCAGAAGCAGTTGGCGAGTGGCGTCATCCAGTAAATCATACAGTGTGTCGTAAATGGTGGAGCAGAGGGACAGCATTGTGGCCTCGTTGAAATTGCCGACTATGTTTTTGTTTCCTCCCCATGTGATGATTTCTTTGACACGCTTCAAGGCTTCGTCGGCGTAGCGACGGTCTTTAGTCAATAGGTAGGCACGTGTCAATACATCGATATTACCTTCTTCCGCATCAATAACACGACGGCTTTCGCGGGTCATCATGGCTTCTCGCTGGGCTGCATTAGTCAGCTTTTCCGCCAATTTGGTATTGATGTCATTCACAGATTTCATAGGTGTGGCAAGTGCTTTGTCTGCGCGAGTGATATAGGTCTTGCGGTCGGCACTTCCTTGGCTGCGTTTGATGAGATTGTCCCAGTCGCTTTTATCCATATAGACGCGCGGATGAACTTTCGGTAGTTTGGTCAGTACCGTTTTCAATGCCGGCGGACAGAACATTGCCGGGTTTTTGTTTACGGTAAATTGTTGGACAGGCGCCCATTTGGTTGCGCCATTTATTATGTAGCCGAATTGCCAATGCCATGTGCCCGGTGCCAAAGCTTGTTCCGGATTGAAAAAAGGCCAGCGGGTTTCGGCTTGCATGGTTCCTTTTTTGAAGGTTGCATCTTGCGACCAGCGTATTTTATAGCGAAGTTTAGTTTTATCTGCTTTTTTCAAGGCGGCCTGGGCGGCAAGTGCCTTTAGCTCGCTGTCTTGCGTCTTGAGGTCGGCAAGGAGCGGCCATTGGAACGATACACTCCGGTCGTTGATGATAGCTTTGTCTTCCGGTATGCCCGTTTCCCTCATCTCATGCATCAGAGTGACGTCGGTCAGCCTGATAGTGGCCGGTGCTTGTGCCTTTACCATTGCTATGGTTAAGGTGAGTGATAGTGCTATTAGTAAGGTCTTTCTCATGATATGTTGTTTTATTGTTTTTCTCTCTTTGCAAAATTATAGTTTTTATGATGACGGGAATTTTCTGTCTGTTTTTCCATTATTCGATATTGGTGATTTTCCTTTCAATTTCGTTTGAGTTTCTTGCAAATTTGTTTAATAACTTTTGTAAAGGTCTATGTCCCATTAATATCCGGGGTTATTCACTCCTTCCAGTTTGCTGTTTATTTGCAATTCATCTTCGGGAATCGGGAAAAGTTCGTGCTTGCCTTTCTTGAAGTTCCGATAGGCAGGGTAGGCGATATTGGTGGAAGTGTTGACTGCCGTATTCTCTCCAAACAGAGTTAATGCTTCTTTCAGTATGCCCCAGCGTATAAGGTCGAATTTGCGTTGTCCTTCGAAAGCCAGTTCGAAGCCGCGTTCCCAATAGAGGGCAGTGCGGAACTTACCGGCATCGTCGCTGTCATTGATGAAGTCGAGCTTTTTCATGAGTTCATTGGTCTTGAACAGGCTGTTATAGTTGAGAACTGTAATTTCTGTGGCTCCGGCACGTCTGCGCACACTATTCAGAAGTTCCCAGGCTTTGGGAGTATTGCCGGTTTCATTGTAGGCCTCGGCAGCCATCAGCACAACATCCGCGTAGCGCAACATACAGTAGTTGACATCTGTATAGTTAGGCTCCTTATAGCCGGCCGGCATCCATTCGCGTCTCCACTTGGCAGGGGTCCAGTTGCCTTTTTTCTTTGACAAGTCTGTCTTTTCGTGCACACCGGTTGTCTTATTCCATGTCCAGCTGTGCCTTCCGATAGCCACATCGCGGCGCACATCCTGTGCTTCATAGAGATCATACCATTCGGGTACGGCACGATAGGAGACTGCTGCACGACCCATAACTTTGTTGGCGTCTGCCGAATTTGCCGGTGCATCTACAATTATGCCGATATATGTTCCCCAATATCCTTTAGTGCCAGGGTAATAGAAAGAAACTTCAAACAAGCTCTCCCGGTTGTTCAGGACTCCGGCCGAGAAGCCTTTGAACAACTCCTCGTAACCTCCTTCGTAAAAACCATGATATTGTCCTTCTTCTGATTGGAAAGCTTCCCACTCTTTGATAACCGCATTAAAATATCGGGTACGTAATGCTTCATTCGGGCGGATTGTCTTTCCGTCCAATTGCAGACTGTATCCTGCTCGTGTCAGCAGTACACGCATCAGCAATGCACGTGCGCTTCCTTGAGTGGCACGTTCGGGCGAAGAATTATCATTGGCCCATGCCAAATGTTCTTTGGCAAAATCCAGGTCTTTAATGATTTGTTCGTATATCTCTTCACGTTCTGTACGTGGTTTGTAAGAAGTTTCATAGTCGGTCGTGTAATCTATGCTGAAAGGAACATCTCCCCAATAGCGTACTAAGTCGAAAGCTGCTTGTGCACGTAAAAATTTCGCTTCGGCTGCGAAAGCCTGCAGAACTTTGCTGTCGCTGTATCCGTCCATATTTTCAATTCCCGTAATGGCATAGTTAGCGCGATTGATTTGCTGGTATTTCCCTACCCACACTGCGTCTACCCATGTGTTAGCAGGGCGGATGGTGTAATGGCAGATATCACGACGGGTATTGTCGCTGTTGGTCCCGCTGGCATAGTAGGTGTCATCGGAGCAGGGAAAAGCCATGCCGTCTTTGTCTCCGTAAATGCCGGGCAATATACTGTATACTCCCAATACGGCCATATCGGCCTGTTTGTCGGTAAGGAAGAAGTCTTTCCGTTCATATGAAGAGTTGGGAGACTCGCTTAAAATGTCTTCACAGGAGGTATTGATACACATTCCTGCCAATAAGAAACAGATAGTATATAGGGGATTATTTCTTTTCATGGTTGTATCTTGTTTAGAAAGTGATGTTAAGTCCGAATACATAAGAACGGTTGCGGGGGTAGGCGCCGTAATCCACACCCGGTGTTAGGTTATTCCCTTTAGTGGATACTTCCGGATCGAAGCCGCTATAAGGTGTCCATACGAAGAGATTGCTGCCTGTGAAATAGAGGCGCAGGCTCTGGATGTTGAAATTGCGTAATTTTTTGCGGTCAAAAGTGTATCCCAGGTTCACGTTGCTCAGACGCAGGTACGAGGCATCCTCCACTGCCCATGAATGGATGTATTTGTCGCCTGCTTCCATATCATATATGCATGCAACGGTTCTTCCGGCATTGATGGCCGCCATTTCTTCCGGATCGGTTATAAGTTGTCCCTCACTGTTGACGGTCATCCATCGGTTGCTGCTGTCGGCAATGTTCAGCACACTGTAATTGGTGGTAGCTGTTTTGGTGTTGGTCAGCTTGGTTGCATTCAGCACTTCACCGCCATAGCTGAAGGTGAAAAAGAAGTTGAAATCCCACCCTTTGTATTTGAACTGGTTGTTCAGACCGCCGTAGAAGTCGGGATTGGCATTGCCGATGACACTCATGTCCGAGTCATCAATGACTTTGTCTCCGTTCCGATCATCGAATTTCCACATACCGGGACGTATGTCGCTACGGTTGAATGTGCCGCTCATATAAGGAATTCCTTCTTTCAGGGTGTAGGTCTGGTCTTTGGCATTGTAGTCAAAGTCCTCAACCTGATATAATCCTAATGTCTTATAGCCATAGAATTGTCCTATCGGTTTGCCAACTTCGATTTTGTGTGTTTTTTGGTCGTAGCCGAAGCGGGCTTCTTCAAGGAAATACTGTTCTCCTGATAGAGCCTCAATCTTGTTACGGTTGTGCGAGACATTGAAATTTGTGGTCCACGTAAAGTTTTTCTTCTGTATGTTGACGGAAGTAATGCTGAGGTCGAAACCGATGTTGCTGGTTCTTCCGATGTTCCGCATCATGGTTTTGTGTCCGGAAGATGTCGGCACGCGTGAATTCAGCAGCAGGTTGGAACTTTTGTTGAGGTAGAATTCCGGAGAAACAATGATCCGTTGTTCCAGAAATCCCATATCTATGCCGACATTCAATGTCTTGTTCGATTCCCATTTAAGATCGGTGCTCGGAATTCCGGATGTGGCATATCCCGGTGAGAGCGCTTCACCGATGGGGTAGCGGGTGGACGTTAGTAAATCAAGCGATGTATAGCTTGCTACTCGGTTGTTACCTGCCAAACCATAACCCACCCGGAGTTTAAGGTCGGAGAACAAGTTTAATTTTTTGATAAACTCTTCTTCGCTTAGGCGCCATGCTGCGGAGACGGATGGGAAAAAGCCCCATTTGTTGTGGGCAGCGAATTTGGAAGACCCGTCGGCACGCACTGTGGCGGTCAACAAGTATTTCTCCCGGAAATTATAGTTGGCACGTGCGAAGAATGAAAGCAGGCGGTCGTCGTCGTTGACACTGGAACGTATTTCACTCGGAGTTCCCAACCCCATGTCGTCCAATCCGATGTCGTTGTTCGGGAAGTTGGTGGCATAGGCTCCCAAGTATTTGGACCAGCGCGAAATCCATTCTTGACCGGCCATTACATTCAGTTTATGAGTCTTACCTCTATAATCGTAAGTGAATACATTGGAGGTCTGGAAACTGCCATTTTCGTTGTAAGCTATGTTGCCGTTGATGCTGGAACGTTTGCCGGCAACGGATTTTTCGCCATAGAAGATGTCTTGGCGTGAAGTCTGATAGCGCATACCGGTACTGTTGCGGAAGCTGAACCGTTTGGTGAAGTTGAAGGTGAAGCCGCCGTTAGCCTGCATGCTACGCACTTTGCGGATTTTTGTTTCTTCTTGTGCAGAGAGAATGGGGCTTTGCATCGGATTGGACTCATCGTCAATCAGGTCATCATCTCCGGTGATCAAATCACGATCGTTGCCTGTCAGTGAATTGACAGGGCGGTAAACACCTACGATCTCTACTGGAACATCTCGGTAGATAAATTTCTGGAGCGCATGAAGAAAGAAAGCGACAAGTTCTG
>ENA-USUE01000387-USUE01000387.1-human-gut-metagenome-genome-assembly--contig:-NODE-387-length-25020-cov-6.476206_pt1 | contig 25020 bp, 10 predicted proteins | sample MGYA00250060_ERZ773396 | MGnify/ENA primary metagenome ERZ773396 (study PRJEB29103, sample SAMN06111989) | human gut metagenome | biome: human gut; feature: ankylosing spondylitis patient; material...
GATTTTATATCCTTATAACTGAAGGCTTTTTTCTTTTCGCCTTTGACCCTTTTATACTGTCTGAGCAGTAAATCCGAGGAATAGCACGCACTCCGCTGTCCCGGAAAGCTGTATCCGATTTTCTGGACTTCGACATTTGCAAGACTGGTATCAGCAAGTTCCACTAAGATGTCCATAATCAACAGCGACTGTTCATCAGCTAGCCTTGTAGAATCTCCCGGAAGCACTCTTTTTATCGTAACACTCTGCCCCAATAAAAGAGATAGTAATTCGTTAAGCCGCTCCGGTGTGTTTTCGGGATTCATTATTTCTTTAAAGAAGGCATCATATAAAACTTTCACGCCTTTGACCCCTGTGCAGTAATCTAAAAATTCTTCCTGCTGTTCTTCGTCCCATTCCCGATATTTTTCTAAAAGTTTTGGATTCTCGCAGATTTCTCTTTCAATATCCTCCCGCTCACGAATCATCGGAAAATACTGTTTTAATTTTGTTGTGCTTTTTGGCAATCGCATCGCCCCTTTCTTTCGCATTTTATTCATCATTCAACAATATTTATAAATATTGTTGATATATATACTATACTTCATATAATAAACCTTGTCAATATATTTTATACACTATTCAAATAATATTTAGAACTATTTTCCTCCACTTCTGCCAAAGTCCCTTTAATACAAAAAGAGCAGACACAAAAATCCTTTCTGTATCTGCTCTCTATCCGCTTTTACCGGCTTATCCTAAAAGAAATCCACCGCTAAAATTCATGATTTAATTTTAAATTATTCTACTGTATAAATCCAGCCCTTAGGTGCTTCAAGCTTGCCCATCTGGATACCTGTTAAAGTATCGTACAGCTTCTGGATTGTAGGACCCATCTTTTCCATACCGCTTGGCATGCAGATTTCCTTACCATGGTCAACAATCTTACCAACCGGTGAGATAACAGCTGCTGTACCGCAAAGACCACATTCTGCAAAATCCTTTACTTCTTCAAGTGTAACTTCACGTTCTTCAACCTTCAGTCCTAAGATTTCCTTCGCAACATATACGAGTGAACGACGTGTAATAGAAGGAAGAATACTGCTTGACTTTGGTGTTACGACTGTACCATCTTTTGTAACGAACAAGAAGTTTGCACCACCTGTTTCTTCTACCTTTGTTCTTGTTGCCGGGTCTAAGTACATATTTTCTGCGTAGCCTTCTTTATGTGCTGTTACGATAGCATGTAAGCTCATGGCATAATTTAAACCAGCCTTGATATGACCTGTTCCGTGAGGTGCTGCTCTATCGAAATCAGATACCTTGATTGTAAGAGGCTTTGCGCCACCCTTAAAGTATGGACCAACCGGTGTTGTAAGGATTCTGAACTGATATTCATCAGCCGGCTTTACACCGATAACCGGATTGCTGCCGAACATATACGGACGGATATATAATGTAGCACCTGAACCAAATGGCGGTACCCATGCTGCATTTGCCTTTACTGTATCTGCAACAGCCTGTACAAACTTGTCTACAGGGAATGGCGGCATTTCCAGTCTTTCACAGGAATCATGCATTCTCTGTGCATTGAGGTCCGGGCGGAACATAACAATATGACCGTCTTCTGTTGTATAAGCCTTTAAACCTTCAAAACAAGTCTGTGCATACTGAAGTACACCTGCACACTCATTTAACACGACCTTATCATCATCTGTAATGACTCCGTCATCCCACGCTCCATCTTTATAATTTGCTACAAATCTTTTATCTGTCTTTACATAACCGAATCCAAGATTTGCCCAGTCAAGATTTTTCTTTTCCATCTTCATTACTCCCTTTCGCGTCTAGTCGGATTGTTACGAAATGATATCTTTTACTTCATTCCACGCAATTCTTAACAGTTATTTTACTGCGATACCTTGTGAAAGTCAATATCCCAGTTTCTGCATTTTTAGGAAGTTTCATCATTTTATTCCCGATCTAATAATGACTGATAAAATGCCGCATAATCTTCACGTTGTTCTGCCGTAAACGCAATGGCAGTTCTTGGGTGCTGATTCTGCTGTCCTGTCAGCATATACTGTACATCACAGCCCCATACAAGCCCTGTCTTCTTTAGCGGAAGCATCTGGTTCTGTAAAAATTTTAATACCGGATTCAAACTGTACTTCGGATTTCTAAGGAAGCCTAACAGCAGTTCCATGTTGCAGTTTCCTGCACCGCGTCCCATGCCGCTCATCGTTGCATCCAGATAGCTGACACCTACGGTGCAGGCTTCAATCGTATTTGCAAATGCAAGCTGCTGGTTGTTGTGTGCATGGATACCGACCTTCTTGCCGTATTTTTCTGCAACCTTCAAATACTTATCCGCCAGTCTGCGGATCTGTTCCGGATATAAAGAACCATAGCTGTCAACCAGATAAATCGTGCCGACCTCGCTCTGTGCCAGTAAATCCAGTGCCAGATCCAGCTCAGATTCTGCCGCTGTGGAAACTGCCATAATATTAATCGTGGTTTCATAGCCCATCTCCGCACAGTAATGAATCATCTCGATTGCCGCCGGAATTGTATTAATATAAGTAGCAATACGAATCATGTCAATCACGCTGTCTGTCTTTGGAATAATATCTTTTTTATAATCGGTACGTCCGACATCTGCCATAACGGAAATCTTTAAATCGGTGTTGTTATCACCGACAATATCACGGATATCCTGCTCATCGCAAAACTTCCACTTGCCGAATTCCTTAACGTCAAAAATTTCCTTTGAAGCCTTATAACCGAACTCCATGTATTCTACACCTGCTGCCACGTTGGCGGTATATAAATTTCTTACAAATTCATCGTCAAAATAAAAATTGTTGACCAGTCCTCCATCTCTGATTGTACAATCAACGACCTTAATATCCGGTCTGTAAGAAATTAATTCGCCCTTCTGTTCCATTTCCTTTTCCTCCAATGTCTGCTTTTGTTTTATTTTTCACTTTAAAGCGTTAAACTTTAACGTATTATAGCACACTTTTTTCAAAATGCAAACCCCTTTCAAAAGAATCCTTGCCAAAATGCTTTATAACCGATTTACGTCAGCTGCTGCATATCCTTTACCAGGGCTTTTAAGCCTGCCAGATATTCCTGCGCATTGCTGAATTTCTTCTTTGTCACCCTCCAGACAAATTTCGGTTCCGGACTGCTGATAAACCGCACCGCACCGCCGTATCCGGCTACGAAATTTTCGATTTTATCCCCCTGAATGTCCGCTTTCGGATAAATCTTCATGACCGTCCGCCACTGCGATGCCCCCGGTGTTTCGTCCGTTCCGCCCTGAATCTCGGTAATGCCGATTTTGTGTGCCATAGACTTAACCAGTGCAATATTTAAAAGATTGGCGGCACTTGCCGGCAGACTGCCGTAACGGTCGCCGAGTTCGTCACACATATCCGACAGTTCTTCCTCGCTTTCAATACCCGCAATCCGCTTGTAAACATCCAGCTTCTGATATTCGCTCTTAATATAAGAAGACGGAATAAATGCATCTACATTCAAATCCACATTTGTTTCAAAACCGTATTCATTTTTAATGCCCTTCAAATCATTCACCGCCTGATTGAGCATTTTACAGTACAAATCATATCCGACCGCCGCCATATGCCCATGCTGTGAACGTCCAAGCACATTTCCTGCGCCACGGATTTCAAGGTCTTTCATCGCAATTTTAAAACCTGAGCCGAAATCCGAAAATTCACGAATCGCACTTAAACGTTTCTCTGCCACTTCCGTGAGCATTCTGTCCCTGCGGTACAATAAAAATGCATAGGACGTTCTGCTGCTTCGTCCGACACGCCCGCGTAACTGGTAAAGCTGTGAAAGCCCGAATTTATCCGCATCTTCGATAATCATGGTATTGACATTTGAAATGTCCACACCGGTTTCGATAATCGTGGTTGAAATTAAGACATCAATTTCTCCGTTGATAAATTCGTACATGATTTTTTCAAGCATACGTTTTTCCATCTGACCGTGTGCATAGGCGACATTGGCCTCCGGCACCAGTTCCTCAATGTGTGCCGCCACCTCATCAATGCTGCGGACACGATTGTATACATAATACACCTGTCCGTTTCTTGCCAGCTCTCTGTGAATCGCCTCCCGGATCATTTCATCGTTATGTTCCGTTACAAAGGTCTGTATCGGCACGCGGTCTGTCGGCGGTTCTTCCAGTACACTCATATCACGGATACCGACAAGGCTCATATGCAGTGTTCTAGGAATCGGGGTCGCACTGAGCGTCATGACATCCACATCATTTTTTAATTTCTTAATCTTTTCCTTATGGGTTACACCAAAACGCTGTTCCTCATCAATAATCAACAGTCCCAGGTCCTTAAACTCCACGTCCTTGGATAACAGTCTGTGTGTACCGATTACAATATCTACAAAACCTTTTTTTAACTCGGAAATACTTTCCTTGATTTCCTTGCTTGTACGGAAACTTGACAGCTGTGCCACCGTCACCGGAAAATTTTTCATCCGCTGTTCAAAGGTGTTGTAAATCTGCTGGGCAAGAATGGTTGTCGGCACAAGATATGCCACCTGCTTGCCCTCCTGTACCGCTTTAAATGCCGCACGGATTGCGACTTCAGTCTTGCCATAGCCGACATCACCGCAGATTAAACGGTCCATAATGCGGGTACTTTCCATATCACGCTTGGTGTCTTCTATCGCCGTCAGCTGATCCTGCGTTTCCTCATACGGAAACATTTCTTCAAATTCCCTCTGCCATACGGTATCCGGTCCAAACTGATAGCCCTTTTCCTTCTGCCGCGCCGCATACAGCGCAACCAGATCCTTTGCCACTTCTTCAACCGCACCGTGTACCTTGGATTTTGTTTTATTCCACTCCTGTGTCCCCAGCTTATTGAGTTTCGGCTTCTTTTCGGTATCCGCCGCCGCATATTTCTGCAAACGGTCAAGCTGTGTCGCCAGCACATAAAGGTTACTGTTTCCGGCGTATTCAATCTTGATATAATCCTTTTCCACGCCCTCAACCGTAATTTTTTCAATACCCTTATACACACCCAGTCCGTGACTTTCATGCACGACAAAATCGCCGATATTCAGTTCGTTAAAACCGGCTATCGACTTTCCGTCATACTTTTTCTTCTTTTCACGTTTTTTCTGCCTGCTTGCAAAAATATCATTTTCCGCAATCACGACAAACCGCAGAAGCGGATACTCAAAGCCCTTGTGCAGACTACCGTAAGTGACCATAATCGTGCCTTCAAGCATTTCATTTTCAAAATCTTCACTGAAATACGCCGTCAGCCCCAGATTCGCCAGATCCTGCACAATTCTTGCCGCACGCGTTCTCGAATTGCACACCAGGATACTCTTATACCCCGAACGCTTATATTTTTTTAAATCGTCCGCAAGATACTCAAAGCTGTTGTGGTACGGACTGATACTGCGGGTATCAATGCGCACATATTCCGCCACGGAAAATTTTTCCGGCTTGTAATCCAGCGCCGACAACAGCAGGGTACGGTCCTTTTCAAGTCCCGCATAAATGCTTTCAATCCCGTGAATCATATCGGTCTGTCCCGGTAGAATATAGCCGCCCTCCAGACGGTTTTTCATACTTTCCGTATATTCATATAAAATAAGTTCCATGCGCTCATTTAAGCGGTTCGGCTCATCTAATACAAACAGCGTGTCGTCCTTTGGAAAATAGCTTAAAAATCCGGTCAGTTCCTCTGCAAACATCCGCAGCGCCTTGCTGTAATCGCCGGTACGTTCCATATCTGCCACATTTCTGCGGATACGGTTGCATTTCTCAATATCCTCTGCCGTCTTTTTCTTCTTATCATTGCCAAATGCAGTCAGCTGAATCGCCAGTTCTTCCTGTAACTTTTCCCTGCCGCGCGCAATTTCTTCTTCGCTTAACAGGCATTCTGTCGCCGGAAAAGCTTCAAACCGCTCAATCTTTTCAATGGAACGCTGGCTCTCCACGTCAAACAAACGGATTGAATCCACCTCATCGTCCCACAACTCAATGCGCACCGGTGTTTCTTCCGTATACGGGAAAATGTCGATAATACCGCCGCGCACCGCAAATTTGCCCTGTCCGTCCACAATCGCACATCGCTCATAGCCAATCTGTACCAGTTCTTTTGAAAGCGCTTCTAAATCAAGAACCTGTCCTTTTTCAAATGAAATCGTGGCATTTTTATATTTTTCAAGCGGAACGAGCAAATCAGCACAGCCGTCAATCGTTGTCACAACCGTAAGTCCCGCCGCATTTTTGTTTTCCGGCTGTATGCCGTCTGTTTTACCGTTTGAAATACTGTCTTCACTGATATGCTTCTGCGCCTGAATGATTTTGTAAATGCATGCAAGCCGCTCTCCCGCAAGCTGGTTGCCATGCACATCGGCGCTGTAAAAGATAAAATCCTTGGCAGGATAGTAAATACTGCTCTTATCAAAAAAGAGACAATCCTCACGAAGCTGTCTTGCCTTGACCTCATCGCTAGTAATCACGACCCGGATTGGATACTGCTCCCCGAGTGCTTCCAGCAGATGTGCTTTCTGCGTGTCAATGCAGCCACTGACCATTACCGCATGCCCCAGCCGGCTAAAAGACTTTTTAATTTCTTCTATCCCTGCCATCCCCTGCACAGGCTCAAAAAATGTTTTCATACTTCCTCTATTCTACAATTTTTATTTCATCCATTAAATTTATTCATCGCACCGGTAATACCCTCTGTCATGATACAGGCAACCGCTTCGCAGGCTCTCTGATTGGCATCCCGCAGTGTATCGTATAAATCTGCCGGGAATTTTCCGAGTACCCAGTCTGCAAGGTCCCAGCCCTTCGGTTTGTCACCGACACCGAACTTAACACGCTTGAACCGGTCACTGCCAAGCTGCGCGATAATACTTTTAATACCGTTGTGTCCGCCTGCGCTTCCCTTTGCACGCAGACGCAGTTTGCCCGGTTCTAAGCTGATGTCGTCAAAAATAACGATTAAATCATCGATATCCGCCTTATAATAATCCATGACTTCACGGATACATTCCCCGGACAGATTCATATACGTCATCGGCTTTACAAGAATGACCTTCTCTCCCTCAATCATACCCTTGCCAATCATCCCTTTGTGTTTTTGTGTGTCTACGCTGATATTATATTGATCTGCCAGCGCATCTATCACAGAAAATCCTGCATTGTGTCTTGTTCCCATATACTGTGTGCCGGGATTTCCCAGCCCTACTATAATATACATACTTTCCTCATTTCCGCAGACATTTTAATGCCGGAGGAACCGCGAGCCAAATGTCAGATTTGGCTCTGCGATAAAAGCTATTTTGTGACGCCTGCGGCACAAAATGCTGTGTGAAAAATCAGCACATCAGTGTGATTTTTCACACTTATCTCCATTTCTGAGCAACTTGTTGCGAAGTGGCGATGAGAAATTCGCATAGGCGATTTCTTATCTGTCATTATAGATGTTTGCTTTCGCTCAGAAGCAAACATCTGTGCAAAAAAGCGCGAAGTCCATTTTTCATGACTTCACGCTTATCTGTTCTGTATGCTTTCACTGCGTGTCTACGCATTTTTAAATTCTAGCATATTCTGATATCAGTGTCAAAAATTACTTTTTCAGCTTAAACTGCTGTACAAGTTCGTTCAGTGAAATAGATTCTGCTGAAAGTTCTTCACTTGTTGCAGAAGATTCTTCCGCAATAGCGGCATTGCTCTGTACAACCTCTGAAATCTGGTTAACACCGGCTTCAGCCTGCTTCATCTGTTCTGTCTGTGTTTCTGAAAGCTCCTCTAGCTCTTTAGACTTTTCTGCGACTTCATTAATACCCTGAACCAGTTCAATAATCGTCTTAGAAGTCTTCTCTACGGCACGGTTACCATTTTCAATTTCCTGAATAGAATTCATAATGAGTTCTCTTGTATTCACTGCAGACTGAGCGCTTTCGTCAGCAAGCTTGCCAATCTGTGTTGCAACAACAGCGAATCCGCGTCCGGCTTCTCCGGCCCTTGCGGCTTCAATAGAAGCATTTAATGCAAGCAGATTGGTCTGTTCAGCAATTTCTTCGATTTCACCGATAATGCTTTCAATCTTCTGAGACATTTCACTCATACGCTGCATAGCTTCCGTAACCGCCTGCATCTCCTGCTGGCTTCTGTCTGCTTCTTTTGCATATTTCACAGATAAATCATACGAAACGCTTGCACTGTCATGTGTATGTTCTACACCTTCTGTAATACTTGCAAAAGAGGCAAGTAATTCTTCAACTGCACCAGCCTGGTCTGTAGAACCTTCTGCAAGGCTTTGTGAACCCTCTGCAAGGTTGCCTGCACCGATAGATACCTGAGCGGCAGCTTCTTCAATGTGGCGCATTGTATCGTTCATATCTTCGTTCATCTGATGGATTGCATCATTCATGGCTGCAAAATCACCCAGATACTTTTCAGGAATTGCAGACGAGCCTGTATAATCATTCTTTGCCATCAGTTCCATACGGTAATTAACATCCTTAATAACTGCTGACAGATTCTCTGCCATATCCTTTGCAACAGTAACCATATCAGATACTTCATCTTCTGATTCCATTACCGGAAATTCACTTGTCAAATCACCCTGTGCAAAGGCCTTAAAACGTTCTGCCAGTGCATCGAGCGGATTTACAATATTTAACGCAAGCGCATCGCCCAGCTTTCTTGCGATTAAAATCGCCGCAATAATAATAAGAATAACTATTGCCAGTAAGACATATGTTAATACCTTTAAATTATTTTCCAATTTGTCACCTTCGCTGGTATTCACGTCCAGCAGCTGTACCATATTATCATAAATTGCTTCGTACTTCGGTGCCACTTCATCTTTTGCCAGTCGCTGTGCCTGATTTCTCTGATCGATATTCGTTACATCTTTACCCATCTGTACTACCTTATCAGCTGATGTAAAATAATCTTCCATACCGCTCATGATCTGATCATACAATTTACGTTCTTCAGCGGAAGCAACTGTTTCTTCTACTGTAGCTGCATAATCCTTACATGCCTGCTTCTTTGTTTCATACGCTTCGTAGGTTTCCTGTACCAGTGTCTTATCCTGATAACCGATTGCCGCCCGCAGGTTACTTCTGGTATCTGCAAATGTAATCATCATCTTACCGATATCACCCTGCGAAAAACCATAATTGGTTAATGCGTGATGGTACTGGATACCCATTACTAACATGGCAGTTCCTCCAAGAATACCAGAAAAACTTACCAATATTGCAACTATTAAAATTGCAGATGAAATACGCTGCCGCAGTCTTTTCCCATTCAATTTTTTGACCATTGCCTGAATCATATGTTCTGTTTTCTCGTGTCGTCTATGTCACTTTTTTCATATCTACTTATTTTCATTATACCATTGTATCCAACCTGTTTCAATAAAATATTACATGGTTTTTTGTTAAGGTTTTTTGTTAAATAGAAAAACCGGCAGAGATGCTGCAATGCGCTGCATCTCTGCCGGTCTTTTTATAAATTCAATCTTAGTTTGTCAGATTTATGCTTTTACAGCATATCCATTGGTTACGGTATAATCCTGTCCGCCAAAGCTAATTGTACCTGAATAATCAAAAGCGATTGTTCCGTCTTTAAAGTACCAGTCGCCGTATTCATTACTGCCGACACCCGTAAATGTTAAATCAAGCAGACCATTGTTAAAATACCACCAGCCGTATTCATTTAATGCCATTCCGGTATAGCTTAAATCCAGAACACCATTGTTAAAGTACCACCAGCCATAGTCATTTAATGCCATTCCGGTATAGGTATTACTGATATAACCATCTGTAACATATACCCATGTATCGCCGTTTAATGTCATGCCTGTAAAGCCTGTATTTAAGATACCGTCTGTAAACAGCCATGTACCGTATTCATTTGTGGCAAATCCGTTATAGCCAAAATCAATCTGTCCATTGCTGAAATACCACCAGCCATATTCATTCACTGCCATTCCGGTATAGGTAAAGTCAACCTTACCATCCTTGAAGTACCACCAGCCATATTCATTTAATGCCATTCCGGTGTAATCTGTCAGTACCTGTCCGTTCTGAACATAAAGCCACTCGTCATCCGGAATAATCATTCCTGTAAAGCCGAAGTTTAACTGTCCGTCTGTGTAGAACCATGTTCCGTATTCATTGTTTGCAAGACCGTAGAATGATAAATCAAGCTGTCCGTTATTGAAGTACCACCAGCCGTATTCATTGCATGCCATACCTGTATATGTAAAGTCTACATCACCATTCTTGATATACCACCAGCCGTATTCGTTTAATGCCATGCCGCAGTAATCTGTTGCAATTTTATCATTTGCATAGTAATGCCAGTTGCCGTCTGCATCCTGACGCATTTCATATACAACCTTTTCTTCTTCAACAACCGTTGTCTTTGCCGGTTTTACGGATTTTGCCGCATCACTTGTTACATCTAATACCGCACCTGTGTTCTTAGAAGTATCCTTTAAGAGAAGCAGGTTGTGCATATTGATTGTACCGTCTTCATTTCTTGTTGGTTTTACAGATGTATCTACACTTTCAAACCAGTCTTCTGTAGCCTGTTCACCCTTATTATTATAAGAAGCGGAACCGTCATAAATGTAGTTGTTTTCACTGTGAAGTGCGAATGGGATTAAATCCTCCAGCTTTGTATTCTTGCTGTTGTTTAATGAAATTAATCCTGTTACTTCCCAAGCCTTGATGTTAGAATCCTTTGTATTTAATCCTACATTGTATGCACTGTTATCCAGTGAGTTGTTGTAAGAAATACAGTTGATAATCTTACAGTCAGGACAGCTGTTTGAAGTAATACCCTTTGCATGGTTGTCAAATGAAATACTGTTCTTTAATACATGAGCACCCTTCATCTGACCACCGCCAAGCTTGAAGCCGTTACCTTCGCCGTATTCATAGCCTTTAGCTGTTACATCATCTGTTGTCAGCCAGCCGTTGTTATAAGTTACACAGTTTTCAATTGTTACAGCACCGATTTCACCGGATACGGATTTTGCATATAAATCCCATCCATCATCGATGTTGTTATGGCTGATACAGCCATAGAACTTATTGTCTTCACCACAAGTCAGCTTTGCTGCAAAACCATCGGCATCATTACGTCCTTTATCACAGTTATCAAATGATTCACAGTTCTTAATGAGGTTGCCTGTAGGCCATAACTTGCCCTTTCTTCCGGCATCATTATCTGCACCGCCTTCACGGCTGATCTGGATACCTGAATTTGCTGCGTGGTTTACTGTACACATTTCAATTGTATTGTAGTTACCGCAAATCTGGATACCTACACCCGCTGAATCTTTTACATACAGACCATATACATGCCAGTATGAACCTGTGAGCCTTACTTCACCTGTAAATACTACACCGTCTGTTCCGTCTGTAGAAAGTGATTCTGCTACAAGGTTGATATTCTTATCTGCTGTACCGCTGACACTTCTTTCAACCTTTGCACCGCTGTAAGTACCATTCTTTAAGAAGATGGTCTGACCCGGCTGTGCATACTTTAATGCATTAGACAGGCTCATCGGGCTTTCTTCTGTTCCCTTACCTTCTGCATCAGCATCTGCGGATACAATGATTGTCTGACCTTCCTGTCCGTATGACTGATGATCAACAACTGTTTCCTTAATAACTGCTACTGTGCTTGCAATGTTATCTGCTGCTGTTGGCTTTAATGTTGACTTTACAGTATTCTTTCCGTTGTTTAACGGAACATTTACTCTTACAACTTCATTTGCAGCAACTGCCTGATCTACAACTACATCTGTATCACCGTTTGATACTGTCAATGTACCTGCACAATTTGGTACATAGATGTATTCATAATTTGAAGAACCACTTGTACTTGTTGAGTATACTCTTCCGTCCGGTGTAATCTTTGTATCACCGTTGTCATTTGATGTAATACCCTTGCTTTCAGACTTTGAAAATTCAACATCAGATACCTTTACAGATACCTTTCTGGATACTGCAATACCAACTACAACTGTTCCATCTTCCTGTACAGATGTAAAGGAATTATCAGAAAGCTTCTGCTCTGAACCGTTGCAGGCTGCTGTATAACCTTCGTCTGTCTTTTCTAACGAAAATGTATATTTGTTGCCTACTTCAAATTTAACTGTCTGGTCTGTAAACCTAGCATTTGTTACACTTCTTTCCACACCGTCATTGCTTGATGTATCAGCTGATGTATAACCTGTAACCGTTCTCATAAACGGATTACTCTGCTTTGAGCTAAACATCATAGAAGATGCATAGTTGAAATACTTATGTACATAATCCGGATTGCCCCATACATTTAATCCAAGTGCATCGGCTGCAACAATACCAAAACCGGTCTGATTATCCGGTGTGAGAGAAGTATCCGTAATCTCAAATGTTGCACTCAGCTTAAAGTTTTCTTTGTTCGGATCAATCTTTGTATAGTAATATGTAAATCCGTCTTCATCATCAGAAATCTTACCGCTTGCCTGTCCCTTAACTTCCAGTGTTCCGGCTGTTCCTGCAATTGCCGGTGATTCCTGATTATTACTCTTTGCTGCGCTATTGTCAGATACGGAAAGCTTTACATTATCTGTCTGTCCGTCAGCCGTTGTAAATGTAACATCGCCTGCCTGTGCAGAACCTACGATTGCCGTATACCATGGCTGTTCTTCTGCTGTTGTTACTTCAAAATCTTTTTCTGTATAAACAGATTCAAAACCGTCTGACTTTCTGAGTGCCTTAATCTGGATATCATAAGACTTGCCTGCTGTCAGTCCTGTCAGTGTATAATTGCCCGTTTCTGCAGATAATGCTGATTCTACAACCGTGTAATCTGCTGTGCTTCCGGATTCCTTATAAGCTACAGAATAAGAATCTGCATCTTCAATATTAATCCAGTCTAAGTAAACATCGCCGTTACCCTTGTTCTGTGCCCATGTGATAACCGGCTTCTTCACTGCCAGTACATAATCCTTGTATGTATAAACTTCACTTGCCTTATCAGCTTCGCCATATCTTTGTGCAACCACTACGAATGTGTAAGTACCTGAACGGTATGGTGCAAATGTAGCTGTTGATGCCTGCTTTGTAAATGTCTGTGTAGATACTTCCAGACCATCCTGTAACATTGTAACCTTTACATCATCAGCACCCTTGTATGCATCAATGACTGCTGAGAAGTCTACAACGAAATCTCCGGCTTCATCTGTTGTTACACTGTTAATCACCGGTGCTGCAACATCTGCCCATGCAGTCTGCTTCTTTTCACCGACTGCTAAGGATACCTGGAAGATGTTTGCTGTTGAACCTGACATATATGCATAGTAGGTCTTGCCTTCTTCCACATCAATTGTAATGGTATCATATGTACTTGCTGAACCTGATGTCTTTGTATCCTTTACAACTCCGTCTGAATCTACTACATAGAAGCTCTTATTAGACTTCTGTGTCTTTTCCATAATTGTCAGCTTACCGTTTTCGGTCGCCGTATACTGTAAGTAGCATCCTGCTGTCGGAACTGCGCCATTATTTGGTGTCGGCTTTACACCTCCTGCCTTTACATAATCTCCTGTTCCAAATGCTTCTGCTCCGGCTGTATCTGTTCCGGTTGTCCAGCCGTCACCCTTTAAGGATAAGCCATTATCCTCTGTTGTTGCTGCTGCCAGTAAGCCTGCTGCATCCCATGTCTTAATGTTGGTTACGCTGCCTACAGTTGCTGCTGTTTCCTCCTGTACTGCTGCTCCGGCATCTACACTTACTTCTTCTGCCAATACATTGTAAGGTATTAACACACCATACGGTACAGAACTGCTAGCCATCAGTACTGCTGATAAAAGCGCTGCTGCCTTTGTCACCTTTCTTCTCATAATCGTCCTCCTGATTTGTTTTTAGTGTTTTTATAAAAGCATTCCTGAAACCTCGTATTTTTAGCACATTTTTAAAAAATCACGAACTTTTTAAAAAACTTTTATAAGTTTTCACCAATTGTTTTTATTATATTATTTTTAAATCAGATAGTCAACCATGATTGCAGTTATTTTTGCTACTCAACTACTGATATTTGTCACATTTTTTGTGCATTTTACATATTTTTCACTCTTATATCAATTTATATGCAAATTCTTACATATATCTTTCCCAAAACCGTCTACCGGCAATGCAAAAAGGCTGCCACGAAATTTTTGAATTTCCATGGCAGCCCCGCGGGCTATCAAATTTGAGTAATTATCTTTTTTATCTGCGAATCAGCTTTCTTTTTTTAAGAAATTCATAAGCACCTGCTCCTGCCGCTGCAACTGCTGCCGCAAGGAATCCAAATCCATTGGCTGTATCTCCTGTCTGTACGCCTGTATCCGCAGACTGCTGTGCATTTTCTGATTCCTCTGGCGCAGCAGCAGCACCGGTATTTTCACCCTGCTGTGTTCCTGAGCCTGCATCATCCTTCTTTACATCGTCTGTTTTTGTATCATCTTTCTTTGTGTCATCCGGCTTGGTAATATCATCTTTTTGTACCGTTTTATTTTCATAGTATACTGCAAACGGACTGAAGCTGTCTGCCTCAAAACGGATACCTTCACTTGTAAGCTGTGTTTCCAGCTTTTCAATGACACCGGTCTTTTCATTCAGATGATATACAATTACATTCACTTTGCTGTAATCAATTCCTTCTTTATAAGCAAATGTAATCTGGATTTTACCGCTTTCAAGCATAACTGCCTGACCGTTCTCATCCTGTAATTCAATGTCATAATAATCCACTGTACTTCCGTCAGCAATTAATATTCCACCAGCTGTAAAGCCTTTCATAATTGAGTCAATTACGCTGTTTCCGGCTTTTTCAATGACAACACTGACTTCTCCCGGATTTACGGTTTCACCGGCTGCATTTTTAATTACGGCATTTTCATCAACCGCTACATTCTTAACAACCTCTGCCTTATCAACAACCGTTATATCTGTTTTCGGTTTTTCCTGCTGTGTTCCATACAATGTAGCAGTTCTTGCACTGTAATCATAGTCCCCCATGACTGTGTCCGTCTTAAATTTTGCTGCCTGTGCACTTGTCAGGTATGGGCGCTTATTATTTACTGTATATCCCGGACCGTAAGAACCGTATTCTGCAAATCTTGCATTTTCAGCTAAGTTACCGCTCATGTCGCCGTAAGATGTTTCCAGTGAAATCGCCCTGCCTAAGTAACAGTTCATAAATGTTGTTGAATCATCTGCGCCCCACGGACGTGCCATTCTGTATGCGCCGTCTGCTACGCCTTCTTCTGCAAGGAAGCGGCAGTTGTTAAATACGTATCCGTAAGGTGTGGAAGCATATGTTCTTCCGGCTGTATAGCATCCGTCTGATTTGTATTCTGTATATCTTGCAACAATATCACAGTCTTCAAATACGGAAGTACCTGCACCATAGATAAAGTCAACATTACCTGTAATATAACATTTATTGAAATACTGTCTTGTTACCGCATAATTGCCGTTTTCATCTTTCGTTCTTGTATCGGTCAGCAGTGTATCCTGATAGCCGATTAATCTTACATTAATACATGCTGTCTGGTCAGCTACAATACACAGGGCATCTGCCTGCTGATCCGAACCGTTTGTATAGTCATAAGAATTTTCAACCGTCAGATTTTCTGCTGTGAAGCCTGTTGCTGCCGTATCTACATACATTGCATTACGGTTCCACATACTGTCTGCATTTCCGTTGGCAACACATACAGAATAGAATAAATGGGTCTTTTCACTGTCCTGTCCGAGAAGACTTACATATGGTGATTTTACTTCAACACGTTCATTATATTCACCATTTTTAATGTAAATTACTTTGGCTTCTGCATTATCTTCCGGCACTGCATTGACTGCTGCCTGAACAGTCTTGTATACCGGCAGTCCGTCTGACTCTGCACCGTCTTCGCCTGTATATGCCGCATCTACAACAATATCAACATCCGGGTTTGCAACAAAATTAAATGTCTTTCTTGTCGCATTTCCCTCTGCATCAGTAAATATAACAGTAACGTCATTTCTGCCTTTCTTTAATTTAGGTTCAAACTTCATTTCATCGCCCGCACCGACAGTTTTGGTATCTGCCAGCACGTCATTTACATAAAGCTGTGCTGTTCCTGCTTCGTCTGCTGTAAGAACCAGCAGTGCATTATCATCAAAAACAGTATCATTGGACTTATATGCTACTGTCAGTTTTGTTGCTTCATTTTCATATACATAAGCACCTGTATGGCCGTCTGATGTCAGTACCTGCATCGTTGCTGACGGATTACTTGTATTCTTGTCATTTTTTGCTATAACATAGTAATAATACGGTTCTTCTTCGACAACATCTGTATCTGTAAATGCATTCTCTGCTGTTGTCTTAACCAGCACTGCTTCACCGTCAGAACCCAGTTTTCTGTATACATCATAAGAAGATGCACCTTCTACGGCATTCCATGACAGTTCTACCTTAGATTTGCTGCCTGCGGCTGTTAATTCAGCCTGTGCAAGTGGTGCCTGATAGTCCGTTATTTCAGTTTCTACGGCTGTTCCCATTGTTGTTCCGCCATAAGGCACAATCTTAAACTGATAGTTTCCGTCGCCGTCCATTCCGGCATAACTGAAGCTGTTCACCTTAGAATCAGAAATCTTTGTATATTCACCGCCATCCTTTGATACATATACGGCATATTTAATATTGCCTGAGCCTTCTTCTGCGACATCCCATGTAATATTCATGCTCTTTCTGTCAGAAGCCACTTCTGTTGCGGCATTTGTAATCACCGGTGCAACACCGACTGCAACATAATAATCGTTCTGGTCATATACAACCGTACCTTCTGCATTCTTTAAGGTCAGGTTACTGATTTCTGCCGTAACACCTGAAAATGCCAGACCATAGCGTACTGTCTGTCCTGTCTGCAGGTCTGCATAAGACTGTGTCAGGTCAAATTCGCCCGGATTTGCTTCTGAACCCATAAGCACCGTTCCGTCTGCGCTTACAACCTGCATTTTAGCGGTATTGCCACTCTTTGTGTAAGTCAGTGTATATGTGCCGCCCAGCTCATATCCGTTTGCTGTGTCAGTTTTTTTGCCAACCTTTGGAGAACCGCAGTTACCCGTTCCGCTGACCGTTGAAAATGTATGCTGAATCACAATATTTTTCTGGATATGTAATACGTCACACTTCATGGCGCTGCCGGTCTTCGCGTTAAACTGTCCGATGGCAAGCCCCTGCTTATCTGTACCGGAATCCAGCTTTGTCACTGTAATATCTGCTGAAATCGTCATATCTTCTGATGTTTCCGGAAATAATATGTAATCCATTCCCTTATCATCCCTGATATTTCCCTTAACTGCCGCACTTCTTGTATGGTTTACGGATAAAATATTGCCGTTTGCGGAAGTTTCAAAGGAATTTCCGGCATCATAATTTCCTGAGTAATCTTTACTGCTTGACTGTGAGAAGTTCACTTCTCCTGCCTCTGAATCAAAAATCTGCTTTTTAACATCTGCCCCGTCATCCGTTGTATATGCAGAAGTTACCGTTACATCCGAAAATTCTGCAGTTACTCCTTCTGTTGCAAAGAAACCGATTGTCTTTGCGGATAATCCGGAAATTGTCTGTGTCTTTACCTTTTCATCTGAAAAATCAGCTGTCGAAGCAACGTGATAGGTTGCTTTATTCTCTGAAACTTCTAATTTAATATAAATGTCAGAAGAAGCGGTTGTGACTGCCGTATTGACCTGTGATGCACCGCCGCCTGCTGCTTCTTTATGGTATCCGTAACGGATCTGATTCTTGCTTCCATTTGCAAAATCTGCATACAGTGCTGCACTGGCACTTCCCGCTTCATCTGCGGTATTACGGATTAACAGTCCTGCGTATCCTGCATTGCCGTTATTATTGACGGTCATCTTCGCTGTAATGGTTAAATCTCCTTTACCCTCAAAATAAGCGTAGAATAAATCATCACTTCCTGCTGATTTATCAAATTTTGTACCGGCACCGTTTACCGTTACAGTCTTTGCTGCTGCATCATACGCATAAGTTCCTGTTCCCTCGTGTGTACCGACTTCCTGCGTTTTCCAAAGTGTTGTAAGCGGCTTTGTACTCTGCGCCGTTTCCTCAGCATAAGCTGTTACCCTTCCTGCTGCATTTCCCAAAATAGAATCCACTGTCTGTACCGGTACTGCACTTACAACCAGACATGTTGCCAATGCCATGCTCAGCAGTCCGCTTGTCCTTCTGTTTTTAATCATTGTAAAAAAACCTCCCTTTTTGTTCTTTTCCAAAAGAAAATACATATCTTTTTGCAATTAATTTAATTGTCAAAATATATATTTTCTTTAAGAAAAGAACCCCCTTATTAAGTCACCTCAATAAAGGGGTTCCTTGACTTTTATATTCGTTTATATTCGTCTGAATCCGGTATCATGCCTATGCGTGCTTTCTTTTCTTAGAAACTGCATATACACCTGCTGCGCCAAGCAGTAAGAGGATATAAAGCATCATATTTGCCATATCACCTGTTTCTACAGATTCACTGCCTGTTGTCTTCTGGAATAACAGACCACCTGTCATCTTACCGCTCAAATCAATCTTTGCAGAAGCCTGACCGCCTACAACAGCGCCAGCCTTTGCATTGGCTGTAAGTACCAGTAAGCCGTTCATATTGATTGTATTGTCACTGTTTCTTGTAACCGGAATCGCTGCATATACGTGTGTGTCATAATTCATCTTTGTGTCTGTAGATACAAACCAGTCTGCCGTTACGGCTGTTGTACTATTATTTGTTCCTGCTTCCGTGCAGTTCCAGAAATAGTTGCTTGACTGATATACCTTAGAAGCATCCTGTGTACCCTTGAACTTAAATGTTTCATTCACACTTGTCTTCTGTGTTCTCCATGAAAGAACACCTGTTGCCATAAAATCGGTATTTGCTGCATCATTTGTATACATGGCTACGTTTGAACCGCCATTATTGTATGATGTAGAATTGGTTACCTGAATATCCGGACAGCTGTTAGAATCAATACCCTTTGCCTTGTTATCAAATGCTACGGAATTGATTAACTTGTGGTATCCTGACATACTTGAACCACCCATCTTAAATCCGTTACCGTTGCCGGCATCAGTACCGTCTTCCAGATAACCGTTGCCATAAGCTACACAGTTCTGGATTGTTACAGCACCGATTGAGCCTGTTTCTACCTTTGCAAATAAATCCCATCCGTCATCTGCATTGTTGTATGCGATACAGCCGTCAAATGTATTTCCTTCACCGATTGTCAGCTTTGCTGCAAATCCGTCTGCATCTTCATAACCCTCATCGGCATTGCCGTATGATGTACAATTTAATACTAAGTTGTTGCTTGGCCATTCTTCTCTGGTATCTGTTGATGTAAAACGGCTGATCTGTAAACCGGTGTTACCGTTGTGATAAGTCCGTACGTTATCTACTGTACAGCTGCTTCCGCAAAGTCTGATACCATCCTTTGCATTTGCTGAATTTGTTACATCAAATCCCTGATAATACCAGTGATCACCGGCTAATACCATACCTTCACAGTTCTTGCCGAAATCAAATACCGGTCTGTCTGTAGAAGACTCTGCTGCCATAATGATTGGCTGGCTTTCCGTACCGTCGATACCCGGCTGTACCGTAACTGTTGATTCTAAATTGTATGTACCTGAAAGAAGTACAATCTTCTGTCCCGGTGAAACAAATTTTACTGCTGTGTAAATGTCAATCGGATTTTCCTTTGTACCGACACCGTCTGATGTTGCATCCGGTCCGACATAAATCACGTCACCGTCAAACTTGTTGTATGTTACCTTATAAGTAAATGTTGAAGCTTCATAAGAATCCAATACTTCAAATTCACTTGGTCTGTAACCTTCCACCGGTGTCATTGTTACTGTAAATGTATTCTCACCTAATGTTAATGTCGTTTCCCATACATATTTCTGACCGGCTGTTACATCTTCATCTGCAATGACCATTCCGTCTGCTGCAGTAACAACAACGTGACCGTCTGCATTGGCTACATAAGATAACTTGTAGCTTTCTGAATTGGATACAGAAGCAGATGTTACTTTGTAAGAAGGCGCTACGGTTGTAACCGGCTGTTCTTCTTTTGCCACATCATTTTCAGGTGAAACCGTTGTTAAGTTAATGTCTGTTACGCTAATCTTTGCTGTTCTTGAAGCAAAGAAACCAACATATACATTGTCTTCATCTAACTGTTCCAATGCCTTTGTGTCATAGTATTTCTTTGTCACAGTTTCGCCTGCTTCGTTGGTATAGCTTACGAAATAACCTGTGTTATTTTTCTGAATAGACATCTTAAAGGTTGTCAGCGGATTCTCAACAGTTCCTGTAACATCCTTTGTTGCATTGCCAATCAGATTTCCCGTTACACCAGAGCTTTCCAGTGTTGTCATCTTTGAACTGAATTCATTGTTTACGGTTGCTGTATCGTTTGCTTCCAGCTTAGAAAGGTTTGCCTTTGTAACGCCTGTCTTTTCCTGTGAGCCGATACCTAACTTCATTGTTGCCTTTACAGAACCATCCGGTGCTGTTGTGCCGCCCTGCTTAATCGTGTCTAATGCCATGCTGCCATCTGCGTTTACATAGTATTCAACCTTTGTGACAGATGCCATATAGGAGTTGTTCCAGAATACAGAAGAATCACCGTTCTTACCAACTCTGTCGGCCGCCATTAAACCAAAGCCTTCCTGACCGTTTGTCAGTGTCCATTCATCAACTGTTACGGTTGCTGACAATGTAAAGTTCATATTAGAAGGAATGGCTGTATAGTAGAAGGATAAACCGTCTGTAGAAGCCGGTACAATCTTACCCTTGCTGTTTAAATTCCAAAGTGTTACCTTTCCGTCATTTGCACTGCCTTCATAGCCTGCATTCTTTTCATCTGAGCTGACGCCCTGGCCGAATGCTGAAAAAGCCCATACCTGCTGTGCTTCTGCAGTCGCTTTTGCTGTAATCGTTGCAGCTTCTGAAACGGCTGCCGGTAATACTCTGACTGCTGTCAGCTTGAAAGTATATTCCTTGCCGACTGTCAGTCCTGAAACGACATATTCTGTTCCTGTTACAGATACAGGCTGTGTAAAGTCTGTTCCGTTTTCGCTGTATGATACTTCATAAGAAGAAGCTTCTGTCACTTCGTCCCATACGAGTGAAACCTTACCGCCGCCCTGGCTTGTTGCACTCTGGAAAGACGGCTTAGCAAGAGGAAGTTCAAAGCCCTTAAATTCCTTATCTGTTCCTGTCTTGTCTGCTTCATCTTTTCTTGCTGCTGTAATTGTAAATGTATAATCACCGCTTGCAGCCGGTGTAAACGTAACTACACCTTCTGTTGCATCTTTTGCATAATTTTCTGTGGCTACAACTGTTCCTGCTGTATTCTTCATATCAACGGATACACTGTCTGCGCCGTCATAGCCGATTACCATTGTAAACGGAACTGTAATTTTACCGTCTGCTGCCGTAATCTCACCGATTGCCGGTGCTGCTACGTCTTCCCATGCTTTTCTTGCCGGTCTTTCGCCGCTGGAGGTCTGTTCCGCTGTGAAGCTTAACACTCTGACACCTCTGTTACGGTCTGCATCTTCCGGTGAAACAATCTGATAAGTACCTGCCGGTAAGCTGCTGTATGTAAGCTTTGTTGCGTTTGTTCCCTTAACAATAGTTGTTCCTGCATCTTCTGCAACCGTACTGTTGTCTGCTGTGTTTACAAGTGCAATTGCCGATTCATTCGAACCGCCTGTACTGCTTGCTTCAAAAGATACTGAAGCAGTACCTGTTACAGTAAACTGTAATGCACCGGATGCCTTTGAGCCAAGTTCAATTGCCTTTAATGCACTGAAATCGGAAGAACTCTTCGTTCTGAATGTTGCGGTTCCGACAGTCTTTACATAATCAGAAGCAAAAGCTGTTCCTTCGGCAATTGCTGCTTTATCTGCTGTTACACTGTAAGCTGCCGGTGAAAGGTCTGCAACCGCAAACGCATATGTTGTTGTAACTGCGGCAGCTTCTTCTTCCTCAACCGTAATGTCTAAGAATCTTGCGCCTCTGTTACGTTCTGCATCTTCCGGTGATACAACCTGATAGGTACCTGCCGGTAATGCTGTATACTTTAACTCAGTCTTTTTTGTTCCTGCTACAACGGTTGTTCCTGCGTCTTCTGCAACCACACTGTTGTCCGCTGTATTAATCAGTGCCACTGCGGATTCATTAGAACCGCCCGTACTGCTTAAACCTACTACTACGGAAGAAGCGCTTTCCGTTGTAAACTGCACGGCACCTGTTGCCTTAGATGCCAGTTCGTAAGCCTTTATGCTTCCGTCACTGTTCGTTCTCTGGGTCACTTTTCCTACGATTTTAAAGTACCCGTCATTAAATGTTGTTCCCTCTGCAATCACGGCTTTGTCATCCCCAACTGAAGCCTGCGCTGTTGCATCAAAAGAGTGGACTGTACTTGCTGCTGCCTTCGTTACAGCCCAGTCCATAGGCATAATACCTACTGTGAGTAAAACTGCCATTACGACCGCCATTACTCTTTTTGACTTTTTAGTCTTCATAATTACTCTCCTCTCGTGAAATTAGCCCTATTGTCAATTTTTAATCAAAAATGTAAAATTCGTGTTACATTTTTGTTAAATCTCTCCAATGACACTAATCTATCACAAACATCCCACCTTTTCTACAAAAAAATAGTGATTTTTGCTCTTGTTTACTGATTATTTTAGGTGTAAAATATAGTATATGTTAATATTACGCAAATACATTATGATTTTTTGTGCATTTTTACCATTTTATATTCAAAAAACATCCGAACAAAATTTTATAAAATTGTTCAGAAACGAGGATTCCTATGGCTGTAACATCACGATTTGAAATTTCCAAAAAGACCCATCAGGCGTCTTACCATATGCACTCTGCACATGCACATTCTTATTATGAAATGTTTTACCTGATCAGCGGCGGGTGCGATTTATTTATCAAAAACAATGTTTACCACCTGACCCCTGGCAATATTACATTCATTCCCGCAGATACGCTGCACCGCACTTCTTACTCGGAGGCTGCCCTGCATGAATGTGTATCGATTGAATTTACACAGAGTTATTTAAACGAGCTGGTTGCAGAATTCGGCACAGTATGGCTGCAAAGCCACCTGTTTTCCAATATCTTTTATCTGCCGGAGGACTGCCGCAGTGATATCAATGCCATGCTGAGTCTGATTCTTGCCGAACACCAGTCGTCTGATATCTTTTCAAACTGCATGTTAAAAATGTATTTTCAGACCTTGGTCGTGCGTATTTTACGGTATATTAATGATGCTTCAATTCTGATTGTCAACAACAACACACGTGCCACCGATGAAGCACTCCAGATTGCCATAGACTATATTAACGAACACTTTAAAAATAATATTACACTGGATGACATGGCAGAACTGCTGCACTTAAATCCTTCGTATTTTTCCAAAAAATTTAAGTCTGCAAACGGTCTGGGGTTTAAAGAATACTTAAATAATGTGCGGATTAATCATTCTGAAAAACTGCTTCTGGAAACCGGCATGAGCATTACGGAAATCGCCTTTGAATGCGGCTATGATAACAGTAACTACTACGGCGATGCCTTTAAGAAAGTAAACGGCGTATCCCCATCGACATTCCGGAAACTGAAAGGGAATATTGTTGACCGGTGATACGGAATACAAGAAATAAAAGCTGCACAGATACTACTTTTTCTGTGCAGCCTTTTTATTTTACTTTATAATTTTATTACCTTTTATTCCTCTGCCGATTCTTCTGCCTTTTCATAGGCTTGCAGAATCACCGCCTGTAACCGTTCTCTTGTCGAGGTGTTGATTGGGTGGGCTACATCCCTGTACTCACCATCTGACGACCTTCTGCTTGGCATCGCAATAAATAACCCCTTGTCGCCTTCGATAACCTTAATATCGTGTACAACAAATTCATCATCTATCGTAACCGATACAACCGCCTTCATCTTTCCTTCTTTGCTGATTTTTCTAACACGTACGTCTGTAATATTCATAAGCGCCCCTTCTGCTGCCCCCTGTTGCAGCCATAATCTTTTTGTGTCGTTGCAGTTTTTTAGTAATAAATCGGACTGTTTTCATCAAGAATCAGCGGTTCGCCCTCACCCTTGTAATTGGTATTGGCTTTAATGGTACTTCCGCTTTCCACAATGCAGTTCTCCAGATAAGAGTTATCCCCAATATATGCATTATTTAAAATAATGCAATTCTTTACTACACTGTTATTTCCGATATAAATCTTTTTAAACAAAATCGAATTTTCAATTGTACCGTTGACAATGCAGCCGCTTGATACAAGGCTGTTGCTGACCTGTGCACCACAGTTGTACTTTGCCGGCGGTAAATCTTCTACCTTTGAATAAATATCCGGATACTGCTTAAAGAAATAATCACGGACATCTTTCTTTAAAAAGTCCATATTAGTTTTATAGTAAGACCTTACGGATGAGATATTGCTCCAATAGCTTTCCAGCTTATATCCGTAAATCTTTTTAATATTCTTATAACGTATCAGAATATCCCTTACAAAATCATGACGGTCTTCTGAAGCTGCCTTTTCAATCAGTTCAATCAGCAGTCTTCTGCGGATTACATAGATTCCTGTTGAAACAGTGGAAAGATTGGTTTCCAGCGGTTTCTCATCGATATCGGTAATCCGTCCTTCCTCTGTCATCGTTACCAGTCCGAAACGGTTAATCTCCGAACGGTCTGTCATTTTCTTGACAACCATCGTAATATCCGCTTTCTTTTCGATATGGTACTCCAGCACTTTATTATAATCCAGCTTATAAATACATCGTCGATGAGGTCGACTCTGTGTTGATTGATGACGCCCGTACCCCATTGATAATCTCCGGTCCTATTCCAAAG
>ENA-USUE01000484-USUE01000484.1-human-gut-metagenome-genome-assembly--contig:-NODE-484-length-21597-cov-53.021933_pt1 | contig 21597 bp, 18 predicted proteins | sample MGYA00250060_ERZ773396 | MGnify/ENA primary metagenome ERZ773396 (study PRJEB29103, sample SAMN06111989) | human gut metagenome | biome: human gut; feature: ankylosing spondylitis patient; material...
TAAATCGTAACCTATTACTATCAAGAGCAATTAACCTACGCTCATTTCCAATAAATTACACTCTTTTCGTAACTTCGATTAGCCAATTCCTCAAAAGCCGGATTCTCCGGATTCAATACGCCACCAGCCTGTTTCTCCATGCATTGAAGATAATGCCATAACAGAAACTGCAAATCTTCCGGATTCACCTCTCCCGGATAATAATCTTTTTCTTTTTCCGGAGTCATAAAAGGAACAAGGCAACCATACCGCTTACGACATTCTTCAGAGAATGCTTGCCAGATTCCGGTCTGCGAAATCACATCCTGAAACCAAAGCGTCAAATAAATAGCAATTCCATGTACTGAATGTTCCGGATAACGTCCTCCGACAAAGTCCTTTAAACATCCAGCTATATGATTGGCAACGTTTACATAGTACGTATCTACTTCATCCTGTCGTTCGTATGGTTGAAATAACATCCACTCTTTTACATATATCTTTTTCATATTACATAAGATTTTAAGTTCTGGAGTGCAAATGTAAAATAATTATGAGAACAAGCAAGCTATCCCAAAGAGACTTATTTATTATTCACAAGTAATTCACAACCTGTTAATTCCCATATTACACTGATAATCAACAGTAAGATAAAATATCAACAAGTATATCCACAAGTCTTTCAACAAGTAATTAACCGAGGTGTTTATATCCTATTCTCATAAAAAAATCCTGTCAAGACCTTTTTTTAAAAGCCCTGACAGGATACTATCATTATTCTTCAAATAAACTTACTCTTTCCGTTTTGCCTTTAACTCTTCGGCAGGCACCATGCGGTACAAACGGTCGCTAGGGCGGATACGGTCGGGCACTTTAAACGACACATGTACCCCCTTCTTCACCACATCCACCGGCTTCAAGTCTACACGAGCTTCGTCCAAGGTGACATACATGGCACCGGTAGTAGGACCGGTAATCAACAATTTATCGCCAACTTTAATTTCTGAAGCTTCAATCAGGAATTCAGCCACTCCGATGTTTGAGAAGTATTTGATTCCACGTCCGGCATATACCTTACGCTCCGTCGCTTCCGAACCGTAGTTCTTGCTCCATTCACCCAAACGCTGTCCTAAATAATAGCCGTTCCAGAAACCACGATTGAATACTGTCTTCAGACGTTCATCCCAGTTGGCCACCTTTTCATCGGAGAATGTACCGTCAATGTACGACTGGATAGCTTCCTTGTAGCATTCTACTACTGTACGTACATACTCAGGTCCACGAGCACGACCTTCAATCTTGAATACCCGTACACCCGCTTCAATCATCTCGTCCATAAAATGAATGGTCTTCAAGTCTTTCGGCGACATGATGTACTGATTATCCACTTCCAGTTCAATGTCACTTTCCTTATCCTTTACCGTATACGCACGACGACATACCTGCATGCAAGCTCCGCGATTGGCCGAAGCATTCAACTCGTTCAGGCTCAGGTAGCACTTTCCGGAAACTGCCATACACAAAGCTCCGTGACAGAACATTTCGATACGAACCAGTTCCCCCATCGGCCCCTTGATTTGCTGCTCCTGAATGGCATCGTAAATCTTACGTACCTGTTTCAGGTTCAGTTCACGTGCCAGTACCACCACATCGGCAAAACGTGAATAAAACTTCAATGCTTCTGCGTTACTGATGTTCAACTGAGTAGAAAGGTGTACCTCCTGTCCCACCTCATTACAGTAAGCCATTACTGCTACATCGGCTGCAATAACCGCACTGATACCTGCCTCTTTTGCCGCATCCACAATTTTACGCATCAAGGCAATATCCTCGTCGTAAATAATGGTGTTAATGGTCAGGTAACTCTTTACTCCATGTTCATCGCATATCTTGGCGATTTCACGCAAATCGTCTATAGTAAAAGTGCTCGCCGAACGCGCACGCATGTTCAAGCTTTCAATGCCGAAATAAATGGAATCGGCTCCGGCATGAAGGGCAGCCGCCAATGACTCACGTGAGCCCACGGGTGCCATGATTTCAAAATCTTTGATTGTATAACTCATTTCTGTGATTGTAATATTACGGTGCAAAGGTAGCGTTTTTTCAGGATATAATAAAATTTCACTACCTTTGCGCGACAATATCAAGGCAATGAAAATTAGAAACATAGATTTAGGAGAAAAGCCAGTATTACTGGCACCGATGGAAGACGTCACCGACCCTGCATTCCGCCTGATGTGCAAGCAGTTTGGTGCCGACATGGTGTACACGGAATTCGTATCGAGCGATGCCCTGATTCGTTCGGTAGGGAAGACCATGCTGAAACTGAACATCAGTGAAAAGGAACGTCCGGTAGCCATCCAGATTTACGGAAAGGATACGGATACCATGGTGGAAGCAGCCCGCATCGTAGAACAGGCCAAGCCTGATATATTAGACCTGAACTTCGGTTGCCCGGTGAAGCGGGTGGCAGGAAAAGGCGCCGGTTCCGGCATGCTGCAAAACGTACCCAAGATGCTCGAAATTACCCGGGCGGTAGTGGATGCCGTAAAGATTCCGGTTACCGTGAAAACCCGTTTAGGATGGGATGCAGAACACAAGATTATCGTAGAGCTGGCGGAACAATTACAGGACTGCGGAATTGAAGCTCTGACCATCCACGGACGTACCCGTGCACAGATGTATACCGGTGAAGCCGACTGGACTCTGATTGGAGAAGTCAAGAAAAATCCGAGAATGCGTATTCCCATTATCGGAAACGGTGACATCACTACCCCACAACGTGCCAAAGAGTGTTTTGAACAATACGGAGTAGATGCCATCATGATTGGACGGGCCAGCTTCGGACGTCCCTGGATTTTCAAGGAAGTAAAACATTATCTGGAAACAGGTGAAGAGTTGCCGCCTCTTTCTTTCAAATGGCGGATGGATGTATTACGCCAGGAAGTACTCGACAGCGTAAACCTGCTGGATGAACGCAGAGGTATCCTGCACGTACGCCGTCACTTAGCTGCATCCCCTCTCTTCAAAGGGATTCCAAATTTCAAGGACACACGCATTGCCATGCTTCGCGCAGAAACATTAAATGAACTGAATGGCATATTAGACCATATAGAAGCTACTTTCGGTAAGGAATAATCCTTACCGATTTTTTTAGTACATCCGTTTAAAGACCGGAGAAATAAACCAGCGCTTATACATCAGCGTAGCCAGCTGATATACGAAGAAAGCGGTAATAAGTCCCACCAGAGAATCAATCAGGTAGTGCGCCTGAATATACACTGTGGCACAGCACAGCAGTACATAGAACGGGAACAGAATGTAGGCCAATTTCCGGTTCACGCGCCAGGCCATAATCATCACAATCGTAGAGATTCCCACATGTGAACTGGGGAAAGCAGCCGTAGGACGTTCACCAACTTCCTGTGAAGCTTCTACCAGATTATAAAAGAATCCATGTTCATATCCCGGTCCAGGGAGCAAGAAAGTATTGTCATTAAAATAATCTCCTATTGCCGGAAAATCACAAGCGTTCACTTTATCCATTCCGATGGCAGGGAAATAGAATTGCGGTCCGGCTACCGGCACCAGAATGTAGAACAAATAGTAAATGAAGAAAGAAGTGACCAGCACGAAGCAAATCTTCTCAAACCATTCAAAACGGGTCAGGAAATAATATACCACCACAATCAGCATCATGGGATAGTAAAAGAAATACCCCATATTGAAAGGCTCACTGAACCACATGGAAGGACACAGCTTACTAAATTCCACCGAAGGCTGGCAATGAAAAATAGCCTGTTCGGCGGAAGCAAACACGTAATCCAGGTTCGGGAACAAGCGGTTAAATTCAAACGTATCCGGATACCAGTATGCCAACAATGACATTTGCACGACCATACGGACAAAAGCCGTCAAACGACAGGGGAATGCCTGATACAAATATATCAGTACGAACGTCAGGACCACAATGCCCAAACGTTCCAGCAACATCATCCCGGGATGATCCATCCGGGGATACAAAAGCAAAATCAAAATAGTGGTTAGTGCATTGTAAATCAAGCTAATGCTTTCTACAGCAAACAAGCCCTTTCCACTTTCTACTCGTTCAAATAACTTCAGTTCTATAGCCATCCTTCTTTTTTATACCAGGCAATGATTTCTTTTACACCTCTTTCCAACGGATATTCGGGAACATATCCTAACTCCTTTTCCAGCGGTGAGATGTCGCACCGCCAGTTGCGCTGTTTCATAATACGATATTTATCACAATTCAGTGTACTCGTCTTACGGAGTATCCGTCCTACATTCTCTGCCACAAAGGAAATGGCTTTCAAAAGAAACAACGGACAAACGAAACGAAGCATCCACGGGTCTCCCAATTCTTTCCGAATCAAGTCGGAAAACGTATGACTACTATATACCTTTCCGTCGCTCACAAAATAAGCGCGGCCTGTGACATTTTTTTCAATAGCCAGGTAAATGGCCTGTACCAAGTCCTTCACAAACACAAACGTAATATCCTGACGTTTGAAACCTGCTGCAAAATCCACATGCTGCTGCACGGACTTCGCCATCAAGAAGTAATCGCGTTCCCGTGGACCATAAACTCCCGTCGGACGGAAAATCACATACGGAAAATTGGTCAAGGATTTCAGATATTCCTCGGTATGCAGTTTACTCAGTCCATACGCCGTATTGGGCTGGGGAGTGTCCGTTTCACAAATGGATGAATAGTCTTTTTCCCGAATCGGTCCAAATATACTTAACGAACTTATGTAAATAAAGTTCACGGGAAGCATGTCTAATCGCTTCAGCGTCTCAATAAAATGTCGGGTAGCCCAGTAATTTCCGATTTCAAAATCGGCCTTGTCCAGGCATTTGGTCACTCCGGCACAATGAATAATGTAATCCCATTTCCCATGCTGGCGTTTCTGTTCCTCCAACTGACTGGCCAGACGGTCGGAATCAGTAAAATCCAGTACGGCAAAATGGATACGTGAATCCTGCAAATATTTCCGGCTGCTGCTCTTCCGCACACCAGCCCACACCTGCATGCCACGCTCCAGCGCACCTTCCACCAAAAAGCTCCCGATGAACCCACTGGCACCGGTGACTAATATTTTTTTCTCCATAAACTTATTTTTCCGGTTCTACATGGATACTGATGTAGGTATCCTCTCCAAAAGTATCCCGCAACTTCTGCTCAATGGCAGTAGCCTTTTCATGTGCCTCATGTAGCGAGATACTTCCGTCCATCCGCACGTGCATGTCTATCGCATAATGACTTCCAATACGGCGGGTACGCAAATGATGCGGCTGCGACACGCCATCCAGCGACAATACCGTCTGCGTAATTTCCTGCTCTATATCATCGGGCAACGAGCGTTCCAATAGTTCATCAATGCAAGCCTTCAGCTGCTTCACGGCCACCTGCACAATAAAGAAACTGACAATCACTGCCGCCAGAGGATCGAGCACACGCCAGCTTTCTCCCAACAGGATAGCTCCTCCAATACCTACGGCCGTACCGATGGAAGAAAATGCATCACTGCGGTGATGCCAAGCATTGGCTATCACTGCCGGACTATTACAGCGTTTTCCCACCAGCCGGGTGTAATGAAACAAAATTTCTTTCGATACCACGGATACAATGGCAGCAGCCAGTGCAATCCAGCCAGGCGACTGTAATGCCTCTCCTTTTGCAAAACTGATGATTGATTCTATTCCACTCCAGCAAATTCCTACTCCTACAGCCAGCAAAGCCGCTCCAATCAAGAACGTAGCCAGTGTTTCATACTTTCCATGTCCGTAATCATGTCCCTTATCTTCCGGTTTGCTGGAAATACGCACAAACACGATGACAATCAAGTCCGTTATCAAATCCGACAAAGAGTGTACCGCATCGGCAATCATCGCCGCACTCTTTCCACCGAAACCTGCTGCAAACTTACAGACTACCAGCAGAATATTGACCAGACTACCCACCAGGGTTACCTTGTAAATCTCACGTTCGCGAACGGATGTTCCAATCTCATTCATATCTTACTTTTGTAAAAAGAATGTGGCAAAGATAATAGTTTTTCAGCATCTTAACAGAAAAAACCACGTTTATTCCCCGGAAATCACTTTCTTTGTATAAAGATAATCTTATCAACAGCAGAGAGCTGTTGATTTAAAACAAAACAACATGGCTAAAAAGAAAAAAGAAAAGAAAGGCGGAAAGCACCTGAAGAAAAAAGAGCTCGTAGAGATACTGCTCAACTATTTCCGTACAAAGCCGAATGAAGCATTCAGCCTCAAGCAGTTGTTCCAAGCTCTAAAACTTACAACCCATCCGGGAAAAATGCTCTGCATCGACGTAGTGGAAGAAATGTTGGAAGACAACTTCCTGATTGAAATCGAAAAAGGGCGCTATAAAATCAATGACAAAGGACAGATTCTGACCGGAACCTTCGTACGTAAAAGCAATGGAAAGAACTCGTTTATCCCTGAAGAAGGAGGAGAACCCATTTTCATTGCGGAACGCAACTCTGCCCATGCAATGAACAATGACAAGGTGAAAGTTGCCTTGTGTGCCAAACGTAAAAAGCATCAGCTGGAAGCGCAGGTAATCGAGATTCTGGAACACGCCAACGAAACCTTTGTCGGCGTATTGAAAGTCAGCAAGAACTATGCGTTCCTGCTTACGGAAACTAGTACCCTGGCTAACGACATCTTTATCCCGAAAGACAAGCTGAAAGGCGGGAAGAACGGCGATAAGGCTATTGTCCGCATTACCGAATGGCCGGAAGAAGCAAAGAATCCGTTTGGCGAAGTGATCGACATCCTCGGAAAAGCGGGTGACAACACTACTGAAATGCACGCTATTCTGGCTGAGTACGGCTTGCCGTACGTATATCCGCAGGCAGTAGAAGCTGCAGCAGAGAAACTGTCGGCCGACATCACGCCGGAAGATTATGCCGAACGGGAAGATTTCCGTGATGTCGTGACGTTCACCATCGACCCGAAAGATGCCAAAGACTTTGACGATGCGTTATCCATCCGCACCCTGAAACCCGGTTTATGGGAAGTGGGTGTACATATTGCGGACGTATCACACTATGTAAAAGAGGGAAGCATCATCGACAAGGAAGCGGCCAAACGTGCGACTTCTGTCTATCTGGTAGACCGTACCATCCCGATGCTGCCGGAACGTCTATGCAACTTTATCTGCTCCCTGCGTCCTGATGAAGAAAAGCTGGCTTACTCTGTCATTTTCGAAATGAATGAAAAGGCGGAAGTGAAGAACTACCGCATCCGTCATACGGTAATCAAATCCAACCGTCGGTTCACGTATGAAGAAGCACAGCAAATCATTGAAACAGGAGAAGGTGACTACAAGGAAGAGGTACTTCAGCTGAATCGTCTGGCACAGATTCTGCGAGAAAAGCGAATGGCTGCCGGCTCTATCAACTTTGACCGCTGCGAAGTAAAATTTGAAATTGACGAGACCGGTAAACCGCTCAGCGTATACTTCAAGGTGTCTAAAGAAGCCAACAAGCTGATTGAAGAATTCATGCTGTTAGCAAACAAAACGGTGGCAGAATACGTAGGAAAAGTTCCTAAGAACAAAAAGCCGAAGGTACTTCCTTATCGTATCCACGACCTGCCCGACCCCGACAAGCTGGATAACCTGAATCAGTTTATCGCCCGCTTCGGTTACAAAATCCGCACAGGAGGTAGCAAAGCAGAAGTATCCAAGTCCATCAATCACTTGTTAGGCGAAATTGAAGGAAAGAAAGAACAGAACTTGATAGAAACAGTGTCTTTACGCGCCATGCAGAAAGCACGCTATTCAATTTATAACATCGGACACTACGGACTGGCATTCGATTACTACACGCACTTCACCTCTCCTATCCGCCGTTATCCGGACTTGATGGTACACCGGCTGCTTACCCGTTACCTGGCAGGAGGACGAAGCGCACAAGCCGACAAGTATGAAACTCTCTGCGAACACAGTTCGGCAATGGAGCAGACTGCAGCCAGTGCAGAACGCGCATCCGTGAAATACAAACAGGTGGAATTTATGGGTGAACGTATCGGAGAAGTGTACGATGGTGTAATTTCCGGTGTGACAGAATGGGGACTCTACGTGGAAATCAACGAAAACAAGTGCGAGGGTATGATTGCCATGCGCGACCTCGGCAACGACTTCTACGAGTTCGACGAAAAGAACTACTGTCTCATCGGACGTCGTCACCACCAGAAATTCAGTCTTGGCGACCCGATTAAGATTAAGGTAGCCCGTGCTAACCTGGCTAAGAAACAGCTGGATTTCGTATTGGCTGAAACTTGACGAACCGCGTTTAAATAAATAATTTCCCCGCTTCTTTTTAGAGTACAAAAACGTTCTAAAAGGAAGCGGGGATTTTTATTATTTCACCCTGCGGTTCAACTGGTTATTCGCTTTCTCCGGACGGGACTTTCCCACCCGTTTTCCACTTGTCTTTTTCTTATTGCTCTGCTTTGCCTTGAAAGCAAACGGATTTTTCTTGTTTACTACCATACCATTCTGATTTTTCTACAAAAATAAGATTTTATTGGATTCATCACAAAATATCGTTACTTTTGCCAATTATCAAAAAGGAATGCTTATGAGCCCAATTGATTACACACATATACTGACAAAGGCTGTTGACGAACTTTCCGACAGCCAATCTTACCGTGGGCTGTTCCATCAGCACAGAGAAGGTGAACCGCTTCCTTCCGGAAAATCACTGGAACGCATCGTAGAACTGTCACGTGCCATCTTGTTCCCCGGCTACTTTGGCAATTCTACCATCAACAGCCAGACCATCAATTACCACATTGGTGTCAATATTGAAGAACTGTTCTCTCTGCTTATTGAACAGATACAGGCCGGACTGTGCTTCGGAGTGGAAAACTCAGGCCAGTGTGACTGTCAGTCACCTTGCCGTGCCACGGCTACTCAATTAGCGGCTGAGTTTATCAGCCGTCTGCCGGAAATCCGCCGGATTTTGGCTACAGACGTAGAAGCTGCGTACTATGGTGATCCGGCTGCCACCTGCTTTGGTGAAATCATCTGCTGTTACCCCGTTATCCGTGCAGTGACTAACTACCGGATTGCCCACGAACTTCACCGCCTCAACGTACCTCTTATTCCGCGTATCATCACGGAAATGGCTCACTCTGAAACCGGAATCGACATCCATCCGGGTGCGCAAATCGGACATCATTTTACCATTGACCACGGTACGGGTGTCGTAATCGGTGCGACCTGCATCATCGGCAATCACGTGAAACTGTACCAGAGTGTCACATTGGGTGCCAAGAGTTTCCCTTGCGACGAACAGGGAAACCCCATCAAGGGTATTCCACGCCACCCGATACTGGAAGACAATGTAATTGTCTACTCCAATGCCACCATATTAGGACGCATCACCATCGGTGAAGGAGCTACCATTGGAGGCAACATCTGGGTGACGGAAAGTGTACCTGCCGGTGCCCGCATCGTACAGCGAAAGAGCAAGGAAAATTAAGAAAAATTACGGACAGGCTAGATTATTCAAGAAGAAACTAAGAAACCACAATAAATAATGGCATATGAAATAATTATGGTCTATTATCTTCATATGCCATTTTATTGTTAGAGATATTTACTGAAATCCATTTTATATAGTCGCATGATGAAATCTAAATAATGGAGAACATTATAAAACATCAACGGACTATTTTATAATCTCCAGAAATGTATTCCCTTGACTCACTTTCTCCTGGAATAGTTACAGAAGCAGTGCAACCATCTGGAATTGAAAATTCCCATATCCATTTATCACCTTCATATCTCCATGAACTTTTTATAGTACCGGAAACCGAATTATAAACCGCTTCTATAGAGCCTAATCTTTTATCTGGTATTGGTTTCATTATTATATGTTTAAAACCAGGATTGACAGGATCTGACGATATACCTGCAGCCGTTTCCCAAATCCACTCACATACTACACCGTATGCATAATGATTGAAACTATTCATTCCTCGAGGCCCCATTCCTTGATCAAGCATATAGCTGTTCCATCTCTCCCAAATAGTTGTAGCACCATTATCTATTGAATAAAGCCAACTTGGATTTTTTCTCTGGAATAATAAATTCCAAGCAATATCCGACATACCGTTTTCTGTCAATGTCGGCATAAGTATTGAAGTGCCTAAAAAGCCCGTCTGAAGACAATTTCCATGCTTCTCAAAATTTTCTCTTAATCGGAATATTATATCGTCTTTTATTTTTCCTTCAAAAATTCCATTCTTAAGAGCAAACAATGCAGGTGTCTGCATCGTATTCAAAATATCGGTTTTGAATTTTCCCCCTAGAGTAAAGAACTTATCCCTTATATAGTTTTTTGCATTTAATATCATTGATTCATATATAGAAGCATCTCGTCCTGTTCCAATAGCCATATCACGCATCATACTTGCATCAAGCAACCAATATGAAGCACTTAAATAATTCCAATATTCTATAGCTTCAGGCAATGGACCATTCAAGTCAAAAGCACTCCCTCCACAACTTTCCAAAGGTTCATAACTCAACCAATCCGCCCATTGATAATTACCATTCTCACCTATCAGCGTGTTATGATCATATCGTGTTTCATTTATATGAGACATGTACTTTTCCATAGCATCCCAAGACAGCTCTACAATTTCCTTGTCTCCAAACTGTTTCCAGATAGTCCAAGGTACAATTACTCCCGCATCTGACCATCCAAGGCGTGTCATATCATTACCATACTGACTCAATGGGGCAACCCCAGGAAAACCTCCAGTTTCACCTTGACTATCTATTAAATCTCTCATCCATTTATGGAAAAAAGATGAAGTATTAGCAAAGAATGATCCTGTTTCGGCAAAAACTTGAGTATCCGCTGTCCAACCTAAACGTTCGTTACGTTGAGGACAATCGGTAGGTATAGAAAGATAATTTGAACGTTGTCCCCAAAGAGTATTTGAAATCAGTTTATTTACAAGTTCATTTCCTGTCTTTATACATCCAATCTCCATTTCTTTTGAAATAGAAGTTACAGGTAAAGATTTTATATCTTTTATCACTACTTTATCTGAAACATTTATTGAAATGAACCGATAACCAAAGAAAGTGCAGCGTGGTGTATAGTTAACATCTCCTTCTGAATCTGCAAAAATATATTTAAGTTTCATCCCTGTATCTGGAATCCTAAGATTAAGACGATGGACACTTCCTTCAGGGCCATCCATACCACGGTCTTTAGCCCCATTACCATCATTCAATAATTCTGACGTAACACAATTCAATACTGTCCCTTCTGCTGCACTAAAAATAAACGAAGGAACTGCAGCTGTATTTTGCCCGAAATCTATGACAAGATTCTCTCCTGGATTTATCTCCATAGGCTCTCCTGCATTATATTTCCTCTTTATGACTATCTTACCAAAATCATTTTCATTTTTACCTTCAACACTTTCCCAGATGTATGCATTAACTGGAGCTAAAGATAAATCTTGACGGAAATAAACTTCAGCACCATCTGAAGGAAATATTTCTCCTTTAAATTCATTATTGACCTCTGGTGTACTCAATTTCTCAGGAGTTTCATATCCAAGAGGAATACGTGCATCATATTCTTCACCATCAAAAATGGCAGCATGAGTTACAGGGCCTGCAATTCCAGCTTTCCAATCTTCTATATTAGTACCATACAATTCTTTCGAACCATCTGTATAAGTCAATTCAAGAACTCCCCGAAAGGCACATTTTTTTCCAATCATACCATCATGCCCTCCAGGAGTAATTATCTTATCAGCCCACCATCCAGGAGTGACTTGAGCAGAAAGAACATTTTCATCACCTGAAGCTGTTTTAAAGCAACCAGTCACATCATAAGTAAAAGAAAGTTTGGTCTTTTCATGATGAGTAAAACCAGGTTTTAATATTTCATCACCTACCAGTTTCCCATTAACATATATTTCATATACACCTAATCCCGTTGTCATCCACAATGCACGACTAACTTTCTTATCATTTTTAACTGTAGACATGAACCAACTGGTACCATCTGCTGCACGGGTACCATCATACACTTTTTCTTTAACAACAGGCGCATTAGCAACAGATATCCATAATGAAGATTGCCAACATGAATCATTAAGAGAATCTATACGAAAGACCTCTTTTGAAGATTTACCACAAGAAATCAAAATAAATCCAATACAAAAGGTAAATAAAATGATTCTAAATATTTTAATTCTCATAAGAATAAAAATTAAAATTTATATTATTAATAATCCTTCAAAACGGGAAAACAGTTCTTTTGAACAATTGGGGTACATCATAATTATGTGGTATTAGGAAATAAACGGACTTAACATACAACTTAGACACACGACTTATGAGATCTTACAAATTCTCTACATCTTAATTAACAAACAAAACACATTTAAGAGACCTGTCCGATAAAACTTAATTGCAATGATATCAAAAGAACTAATTTCCCAAAAGTATTTGATTACTGTTTAACTTATCCCAATTTTAAGGAACATGATGGTATACACACAAATTACAAATCAATCTTATTCTATAATTATCTTTCCTAATTTATATCGCTTATGAGAGTCTGAACCTTCATAAGGCAATTCCAAGACAGGAGTTCCATCAAGGGTACCAACAGAGATATAAAGTTCATAAGTACCAGGAAGGCATGTACGTGAGAATGATTTTCCAACTTCTCCCAATTGCAACCCAACCTCCTTAGCTATTATACATTCTGATTCTAACAGTTTATTTTGAGCCCGACCAGGAGCATCTACTGAAAGATCCCGAACATTAAATGAATCGTCAACTAAAACAGACACAATTCCACCTTTTGAATCTTTTAACGTAAAACAAGGGTATCCACCAGGATAACAAGGAGCAACCCCAGAGTTTTTCCAACTAGATTTAATAATAAAAGGCTGATTTTTTCTCACTTTTTTAGGCCACTCTATATGAGGGACCTGAATACGGTACCCTAAACGAAGATTTATCTTTTCTATAACATCTTTATTTTCCCTCAACAATATATCCGGCCACCAATGAATAGACATATAAGAAGCATGATACTCTTCTACTGCTTTTAATAATAAGTTTTTATCCCAAGCTTTTCTCTGTACAGATCCCCCATAATGCTCATGTTCCAAAATCACAGGCATTATCGGCCAAAAATATTGCGCCATTTCATTATGATACCAACATCTTGGCTCAGGCTGTACTAATATACTATCATCACGCATAGTGACCCCACGCGACAAAGCATAATTCATAATTGGGAAATAATGTCCCCTCAAATCATGCCCTGCAAAATCATCCGAAATACACAATTGGACATGCTTAAAATATTTACAATACAAATCTATATATTTTTTTTGGGTTTCAATACCCCATGAATGACCATGAAGAGGAGTAGTTATCACGGTATGCCCCTCTCCCCACATACCAAAATGACCAATATCTATAAAAGCCACATTAGGATTATTATCATACCGTTCTGCCATTTTCATAAGAAAACCTTCTAGTTTCTGAAGAAATATAGGATCATCATATTCCGGCTCTAAAAATCCATTAACTTCATAATATTTTGCACCTGCATCAAAAACCCATTGTGGAGTTCCTTGCCGTGTCCAATTTTCTGTTGATGTTATTCTAAATGCTACCTTCTTTCCACTCTGTATCCAGCGTTGAGCTGGAGTATCTAAAATTTCCCAATTAAACTTACCCTCTTCCGGCTCTACAAATGACCAAGGAATTCGTAAATACACAGTACTTACCCCTGGGAAATATTCTATAACATCACTAGGCTCCAATTTCGATCCATAATTAGCTAATACATTTGAATAAAAATGCATAGTCCACCCCATATCTGGATTAACTAATGCCTTACCGTTATCAATCATATTAACTTGCTGTTTCTCTGACATGTTCCCACTTATACCCAGTGACCAACTATCATACATATTGCCCAAAAGCAATAGTAATAAAAGATATTTTTTCATAATTCAAAGCTATCATTTAACCTATACATCACATCTATCGAATTATTCGCTACAATTAAACAAATAATCCCCTCCATTTACCAAGAATTCTATATTCTCATCATGCACTCCTAAACAGCGAATTTCCGAGGCATTCGAAACTCCGTATTTAGTCCAAACATCTTTTCCATTACACGTAATTAATTTTATTTTATTTTTAGGGACTACAATCAATCCTTGTGTATTAAGTGGTACAGATATTTTCAAAACTAGATTTTGTTTATTCTTCTCCCATGATACTTTAATCTTACCTTTTACACATTCCATCGTTAAGGCAACATTATTAAGTCCCGCAAAAATAGGCTTAACCATAAATTTACTATAACCTGATTCAATAGGTAAAACCCCACATACATACTGAGCTAGAACAGTTAAGCCTCCACCACTCCAAGCATGATTACTAGAACCACCTCCATAACCATTTTCACCAATACCCCATCCTTCATATAATGTACTACATTGTGGATCTTCAACCATCTCCTTAAATCTTTTCTTCATACGCTGTAGCCCATATTCTCCTTTCCCCATAAGAAATAATGCTTCCGTAACATACTTCTCCATATAAGGACTAGCATATTCTTTTGTCTGAAAAACTTTAAAAATAGATGGAAACTGTTTGCTATCGGCTAATCCACTTACAACAGCCAATGCATGTACTCTATCATCAGTATCTTCTGTATAAGAAGGACTTCTGTATACTTTTCCATTCCAGAACTTTTCATTATATGCTTGTTTAAATTCCGCCATTTGATTAGATAAAGACGTACCGTCTTTCTCATATCCCAATGCTACAGCCATTTTTTGAGCCCCTTTCAGTGCTATGTAATACCAAGCATTAAACAAGGCTTCTTTATCAATATTTGTACCCCAGTCGCCCCATACCCAGGCTGTCTGACGTACTTTTACCGTACCATCTGGATTCTTTTCCCATATATTTAGATACTTATTAACACCACCATACAAATTTTTTATTGTTTGTAAGTCTCCTGTATGAAGATAATAATTCCAAAAGCCATAATATCCAATACTTGCTAGCATCTGTCCTGGAAGTTCTTTATTCCAGTTAGAAGAAGGTATAGGAGAATAAAGAGTTCCATCTTCCTGCTGCCAACCTATCAACTCATACATACCTTTTTTAGTCAATAAATGACTTTGCGGACACAAAGCATAAAACGTTTCACCGCTTTCATTTACTGCATCTCCCCACCACTGCGAACGCTCTCTATCGGGGCAATCCATATAAGTGTCACGCATTGTCACTAACAATGTACGTCGTGCTTTTTCCCAAAAACGATTAAAGAACTCATCATTACATTTAAAGGAACCTGCAAAATCGGTATTATATGATGTTTCCCTGTACTTTAGTTCTATAATCTCTGCTCTTTGGGGTACTATATAAATAACTTTATGTCCATTCATCCAGCCGAAGCTCTCATATTCCTGAATACCATCCTTTGCTATATACTCAGCTCGAACATTGGCAGGACCACCTCCATAATAATGATCTGTCTTAATAGATATAATATCTCCTTTATGGGCATTCACTTTGAAGTAAGGAGTTATTTGTGCATTATAAGGAAGTTCACAAATAAGAGTATCACATTTACTCCCTTGACGACGAATCACAGAGCGATAATCTGCATAACCATAATCTTTCCATAAAGGTATGATACGAGGATGTAGACGATTCCAGGGAGCACAACCTTCCGTACCTAAAACCTTAGCTGGCTGAAAAGTTCTTTTGTCTTTCAATAAAAACCATTCTTCTATATCTTTATTAGCGTCAAATCCTATATTTGATTCAGGAAGACGAAAATTAGGTTTTTCCCCCAGCGGAGTATAATACGCCGGATGTACAAAAGCAGTCCAAGTTTCATCGCTTACCAAAGACAATTCTGGAGATTCTGCATCAAAGAATAAAGCAGCTTGACCACTTGGATTATGCGAGAAACCCTGCTTTCCAAAATACCAAACCAAAACAGCAATAGTATTATCACCCTGCTTTAAATAAGGCGCAAGATCAATACTATCAAAATAGGTATCATTTCTATTTGGACCTCGTTTAACACCTCCTTCAAAAACAATAAGTTTATCATTAAGCCATAACCAGTATTTACTATCTACAGCGATGCGTGCCTTCAACACTTGTGGTACGGAAGATACCACAAAATCTTTTTTAAAGCCTAACCATGTATTTGTTTCACTCTGACTCTCACTAGCCGTAATCCACTGAGGGGTTTGAGCCATGATTAAACTCATACTCCCGGCAACAAATAAAAGCAATAATATGCAAAATGTTAAACGATATTTCATACACTGGATTTTTACAATATTTACTATCTTTCTATGTACGTATTATTAGAATCCTCTATTAACAAAGTATTCTGAAATTCAAATAACTTCACTTTAGAAGATCCTTTATGAATATAATATTTATTCCCTATTAAAGACACCCCCTGAGAATTCTTTATCTGCAAGATAGGAATATCCTTAGGCAATTTAAAAGTACAGTTCTTTATAAGCAATTGCGGTTTTCCTTTCTGGTCATAATTCAACGATGGACAATCCACGCATAATCCAACATACGATAAATTTTCAAACAAACAGTTTTCCACCTGCAGAAACTGCGTTGGAGGGCCTTCTATACCTTCACTCATTAAAGCTAAGTCAAATCCCTTTCCATTATCTACAATATTGCAATTCGAAACTTTTGTAGGTTGGTGAGTCAATATAGCCCGCTGTAGCTGAGTTCCAAAATTACAACGATCAATCAATGCCTTTCCAATTCCTTGCAGATATAAACACATACCTTTTGATACTCCATCAATCTCACTGGCCAGTGTTACAATTCCTTCTCTATGATTGATAGCCTGATAATCAGTAATTTTACTCATTGCCAATTGCTTTAACTCTTTCCTATCAAATAACATGACTTCTTTACCAACACCCAAGTTGGTATTATCCGACTCATTGTCCATGTGAACAATCCTGAACCGAGATGGTGACAAAACCTCTGCAATAACATCTCCCGAGATTTTAATATGAATAGCATCATCCATAGTTCTCTCAAAATAACACTCCTCAATTAAAGGCTGATGTTCATTCCCTTTCAAATGTATTCCATCGCTACAACCAGCTACAATACGGCCAGGCTTAGCTATAATCGAACATCCCCTTATCTTATGATGAGAACAACCCCTAAAAAGAAATGTCATCACCGGCGATGCAAAAGAAGTGATATTTTCCAACACAAGATTATTTGACTCCAAAGCTTCTATACTACCCCAATTCGTAAAGAGCCACTCATTAAGCTCTTTTTTATTCTCTGCATCTTGATTCTTCAGAACATCTGGGAATGGAAATTCCACCTTCATACAGAAATAATCTCCTACACGCAACTGTTTTTGATCGCGCAAATCATATTTCACGCCAAATCTCCTGTCACCCAGTTTCACCACCTTCTTCACCCAAGAGTGCCCTTGATAAAATTTATTAGTTTCCCCGTTCGCCGTAATACAGTCCACCATTTTTCCTCCCTTATAATAGGTTTCATCACCTACTATAGGAAGAGGAAATCCCTGATCCACAACAAATTCCAAATAATAGTTTTTCGAATCAATCTTTGTTACGCGACCTTGAGTATATGGAAGAGGAGAATAATCAATATTAAAATTCCTTATAATAATATTTTCAGAACGATAGACAGCAAATGCTCTTGAAGATGGATGAATCAACAAAGTACATCCATTACCATCTAATACAATATCCTTATTCCGGTTCAGAAAAATTCTTCGATACAGATCTTTTCCTCTTCCATCTATACGATACGCTTTATTTTTATCAAACACAATCTTAACAGGTATATTATGTCGAGAAGCACATGCTATCAAATCATTTAAATCAGAGAGGGCATCTGTAAGCCCATCCCCTTTTATCCCACATTGTTCCACATAATAACACATCGTATCATTGACGACCTTACCTATATGCCCATATAACTTCAACGTAGCACACTGAAAACAAATCAACAAAAACGATATCCAATATTTAGGTCTTGTATAATCCATAACTTATTGATTTAATGCGTAATTAAAAAATCACTCAAGCACAAAGCTACTCCTCAAATAATATTTGCTTTTTATACTCTTTATGCCGCACCTTATTGTTCATTAAATGATATACCGGAGTAAGTTCTCTTCCATTAACGTTAAACAACATATTCTTATATTCTCCAGTTGCTATCTCTTCATCTCCCAACAATAATGGACCATAATACATTTTATACTGACTATCTTTAGTATTAGTACTATTAAGAGTCTTTTGTTTGCGCAGTTTCATTTCAAAATTTACCTGTATTGTATCACCTGCCTTAAACTTATTAGTAAGAGCCAAGAAACCTTTCTCCTTAACCAATTTCTGAGGCTCTCCATTATACAATAGAGTTAAATTTTCCATCCAAGACATAAATGGAAATTTAAGAGTAACCTTACCCTGTTGATTTTCAGTAACAATAAATTCTGCAAATGTACCAAACGGATAGTTTGTTTTCTCTAATAAGCTCAATTTACCATTTTCCAACATAAGATTAAGCTCACAATCACGGAAGAACGGTAAATAAACCGTATCTTCTCGAATAAAAGCAGCATACTGAACTGCACTGCCTAAGCCTTCTCCACCTCTCATAGTACAGCACCAATGTGCTTCATAGGAATGGGGATGCAAACAATTTTCTTGAGATGCAATTCCCGGACAATTATCAGTACCAAATCCCCCATTATCCCTTTGAGCATGTGACAAAGCATTATAATAAATCAGTTCCGCATCTTCCTTGTAAACAGGATTTTCCGTATGTTGCCACAATTGTACAGCCAGCATATAAGAATCTACAATGGCACAAGGTTCTGTCCAAGTATCAAAGCGTTCAAACCAATTATAGTTTGCATGATTTTCTGTCATTCCATGTTCCTTATATAAATTAAAGACTTTTTCTGCCCATTCCACATAACTATAGTCACCTGTTATATCAGCATATCGAATCATCCCTCTACAAGCAGTTAAAGTAGCATGTGTCTGTGCCTGAATCTTAAGAATATCTATTTCTCTCAACTTCGCGAACATTTCATCAATCACAGCCTTTACTTCTGGGGTTTTTAAATGAGCATAAGCATGAATCAAACCTTCCATTCCAATAAAAAGGCATCCAACATCTGAAGATAAAATCCATTTATCCGTACCTCGTACTTCAATAGTTCCAGCTTCTCCCCCTACATTTTTATCCCGAAAGTTTGGGTCAATCGGATATTCCGTATAAAATCCCTTTCCGGCAACAAACAGATTATTAGCAATTGATTTTATATACTCTAATACCTTTTCATCTTGTTTCCATTCATAATAAGCACACAATCCTCTCAACATCCATCCATTGCCTGATAGTTGCTGTTCACTCATCTTACCCTCATATACAACCCCCATGTATCCCTTCTTATTCAGTTTAGAAGGAATCATATCAATTATTCTCTCTAAATATACAGGTGAACGTTTTGAAGCTTGAGCATCCATTACCAACCCCAAAATGGTTCTACCTTCTGTATCCCCTGGCCAATTTCCTGACTGTTCTTCTGTAAGGAAAACATTCTGCGGTTGATACTTTTCTTCCTCAAGGCGATTCAAATTCTGCAAAACACGCTCCCTCAACTCTCCATGTATTTCTACTGATTCAAACGGAATCGTATTTATCATCCTAGTAGCAGGTCCTTTTGTGTCGCAAGACACAATAAAAATGCCACATAATATTAACAGTGAAAAAATATTCTTCATTCTCGTTTTCTACCTATTATTACACGATACACTTTTTATCTAATTTACCCAAATAGAAAATGAGCTACAAGCGTAAGTCCGACTATATATTCTTACCATTGAGGCCATCTCCAGTAACTTATAAGCCATTAATTACGTCTTATAGCTCATATTCCATTCTATAATTTATTTACCATCCTGGATTCTGCCCTTTTGTTCTTCCATCTACTTGTTTTTCCGGATCCATCCAAGCAGGATTCTTCTCCAACCATTCTTGGTAAATCGGAATCAAATAAAGCTTATCATCCCAGAAATTTCCCTCAGACAAAGTTTTTAATACATATCCTCCTTGATTACTATCCCAGCGGATTGCTTGTTTAGGCTGATTCAATAAATCTCCTCTTCGGAAACGGCGTACATCCGTATAAGCCTTGAATTCAAAGGAAAGCTCTACAATCCGCTCATTAAATATAATCTCTTTCAGTTTATCCAAAGAAGGACGTCCTCCATAAGTTGTTTCCAAAGAAGGCAACCCATTGTCCGTACTTCTTGCTGGACGCATACGAATTCTATCTATTGCATCAATCACAGTATCATCTATGGGGTCTCCTCCTAATTCAGCAGCCTTAATCCGAGCCTCTGCGTACATTAACAGCACATCTGCATAACGGAAGAAAGAAAAATTTACCCCTTCTGTTTCAAAGTCTGCAAAACTTAAATTCTCATTAATGCCTTTCCGTCTAAAGTACCCTGTAAACCAATCTACCTCATTAGGCACCAAACCAAGTTCCTCAGCACTTTCAGGATGTAAAGAAAACTTATGCCCTGTAAAAACACTTCCATCATATATAATATCAGCATAGAAACGAGGTTCGCGATTCTCAAACGGATGCTCAGGATCATAACCCGAATTCGGGTCATCTATAGGGCGCTTTTTATTAGAAAGTTTGGTAGAAGGAAATACCGCTTATAAGGATAATTTTCTACTCGCAAAATACCTAGAGGTGTGGCTGGAAAACGAGGTGAAAGAAAGTTTGCAAGGTCTTCCTAATAGTGAAATTATTTTGCTAGATAAATTGAATGAAACATATGATGAGATTAAAAAGTATTTCCCTTTTGCTGTAAATGTAAATCGAATTGACATTATAAATAATATACGTAATCGCCTAAATAATGGATATAGTTTTCCGTTACTTTCTTCTGAAGACCGAAAGTATATGATTATCCGAGAATTGTTTATTTATAAGCAATTGAAAAATCCCAAAAAACATAACCAAGATATTCTTAAGGATAAATTTCCTGATGTCAGTCAAGAGAAGATAGATGCTGAATTTTCACAAGAAGCGTTAGAGAAAATCAAATTTATAGGGAGTACAGATCTTTGGTGTAAGTACTGTACAAATCGCGAATTATGTGTAGATTACTATGCAAATATTGAATGAAGATGTATTGGAGGACAATAAATGATGAAGTCCAAAATGTATGTTAGGTGTCCAGCGGATATAGAAAGTGTTAATGAACCAAGAGTCTTTGTCTGTGGTCAAATAACAGGAATTGCTGAATTTAAAAAGACTGTATCGGTAAAGATTAACGATCCATTTGGAGTTTTATTGTTTTTTGAAAATCTTCCAAAAGGAGTAAAAGAAGAAGTTGGAGCATCGAATATCAAAGGAAACTCCGTTTCACTTCTTTGAGTGGCTAACTTGCCTATAG
>ENA-USUE01000496-USUE01000496.1-human-gut-metagenome-genome-assembly--contig:-NODE-496-length-21380-cov-21.710041_pt1 | contig 21380 bp, 19 predicted proteins | sample MGYA00250060_ERZ773396 | MGnify/ENA primary metagenome ERZ773396 (study PRJEB29103, sample SAMN06111989) | human gut metagenome | biome: human gut; feature: ankylosing spondylitis patient; material...
GGAGGCACTGCCTGTACATGTGGAAAAATCAAACCAACTCACGCTCTTTTGAACAAAACTTATCCCGAACTCGCGTACTCAATTACAGACCGAGACAGCGGCTTTCAGTTACGGAGGTGGACGGTCTGCGGCAGCTTGCGGCCTGTAGGACGGACATGGTGAACTTCGCCAACGCCCTGCACGGACTGAACGATGACGAGAAGGTACGCCTTTTCCACCATCAGCCCACCATGCTCGAATGGTACGAGAAAGTGGCGCGGGTGACAGACCATGTCACCGACTTCCTGCAGTCCGCACAGAAGGCGAACAGCTACCCGGCAGGGACAACGGACGGAGAGACAGAGGAGGATGCCGTATGATAGCCAAGGCAGAATCCATTAGCCACGGCATCAGGGCGATGCTGTACGTGTCGGGGGAATCGAGGAACAAGAAACATCCCGAAAAGATAACGCGCATCCGCGACAACTTCATACTGCAGGGCATGGACGCTTCGGGCATCTGGACGGAAATGAAATTCGCCACCATGGACCGCCCGGACATCAAGAACAACGTCATCCGCTTGGAGATAAGTCCGGCGATGGAACATACCGAAGATTTCACGGTCAAGGACTGGCAGCAACTGTGGAACGACTTCGCGGCGGCTTTCGACAATCAGGAAATTCTGAATGAGGACGGCGAGGTCATTTCCGTGCCGACCAACATATCGGGCAGCAAATCCAGCGTGTGGCTGCACAGGGAATCGGACAGCGGCATACCTCACCTCCATGCCGTCGTCTGCCGGATAGACGAAAACGGGAACATCAACAACGACCACGCCATCCACATCCGCGCACATCGGGCAGCTGAACAGGTTGCCCGGCAAAGGGGATGGATAACTGCCAAACACATACATGAAAGCCGTATTCCGCAAGTCAGTGAGGACTGTATGGAGGCCTTGCGTGAACTAGACGAATGGTCTTGGAAGGGCTATGCGGAGAAACTTGCCGCCAAAGGCTACGAACTGTATCTGCGCAAGGATAAGAAAGGCGTGATACGCGGCTATGTGCTTCACAAAGGCAGTTCAAGGTTCAAGGGCTCGGAACTTGGAAAGGGACGCAACCTGACCGCATCCCGTATCGAGCGGACTTGGGAGAAACTGCATCCCGAACAGACCAAACAGGAAAGTCCGACACCGAAACAGCCTGTTATAACGGCACCGAAGCCGTCTGTTCACAATGAAGCCGAGCAAAAGCCACAGACCGATGCAGGACGGAATAATCCGGTTTATGAGTATTACACGGAGTGGCAGCCCGACCGCCTGCGCACTGAGTTTGAATATGCCGGAAAGAACTACGACCGCTATATCCCCGAAAAGGTGCTTGACTGTCTGAATGACGAGTTCGATTTCCGGGAGCTGGCCAACTGGCAGGCTTTGCAGAATCTGGCGATTGCCTTTTTTACGCTTGTCGCTTCTCCTTACGGGGAGGTTTCTGGCGGTGGCGGAGGCGGCTCACAGTCCGATCTCAAATGGGGACGCGACCCGGAAGAGGACGAGATAGAGTTTGCCCGTCGTTGTGCGCGTGAGGCTTCGCACAGGCTTGGCAGACAAATGAAATCAGGATTGAAACGTAAATGACAAACCTAAAAAACATCAGTGACAATGAAACAACCCGATACGTCTGCCCTACGGGAGCGGCTTAACAATTATACACCCGGACAGGAACTGGAGCAAGACAAGCAGGAGTTTGAAGGACTGCTCTTGGAAGTGAACTGTCAGATTGCCGAATTGCGCAATCTACTCAAGGAAATCAATGCGGTAAAGGAAGAACTGGAAAAGATAAACCAATGCTCTGTCAGCCACATCAAGGCGAAAGAAGTACGGCGGCAAAGACTTGAACAACGGAACGATGCGCTTGCCAACGAGTTCCGCAGACTCAAGCCGGAGATTGCGGATGCGCATAAAAAGTTGAACGACCTCATTGAAGGAATCGCTGCATATGCGGGAACAATGCAGAATCTCCATGACCTGCTTAAGGCTTCATTTCCTATAAGGTTTGCAGAAAACGACAGACAAGCATTATTGGAAGGAGTCAATGCCATTGCCGACAATGCCATATCACGTATTCGCAGGGAACGCGAAAAAGCGGACAACGATATCCGCCGCAATGAGAATCACATATCCATGACACAGGCGACATTCTGGGGGATGATTGCATTGCTGCTGATACTTGCCTCATTTTTTGCCCTTGTCATTTTCGCAAACGTGAAACTACTCCATTTAGAGATTTTGAACGAAATAACAGTTGTATATGCCGGATTGATTGCCATCACATTAGCTGCGGTCTCCTTTATCTTTTATAAGTGGAAACACTAAATCTGTTATATATGGCAACAATGAAAGTTAAATTTCGTGCATCTTCTATTCCGACGAAAGAAGGCACATTATTCTATCAAGTGGTTCACGGACGTGTAGCGCGTCAAGTTAACACCGGTTACAAGGTATATCCCTGTGAATGGGATTCCGCTCATGCGGAAATCGTTTTTCCACCCGGTATCGGGGATAGCCGCAGCAATTATCTTGTATCACTGAAAGAGATTTTGTACGCAAACACCAAACGGTTCAAGAACATAATCGCACGTCTGGAACGTACCGGTGATGACTATACTGCTGAAGACGTGCTGAAACACTACCTCACGCCTTCGGGTGGCAAGGGCTTTATCTCTTTTGCCCGCGAGGTTATCCGGCAGATGGGACAGATAGGGAAACCCCGTACCGCTGAACGGTACACGGCTGTCGTCAGGAGTTTCGAGCGTTTTTGTGGCGAAAATGACGTGTTTCTCGATGAAGTGGATTCCGATTTGATGGTACGCTATGAAAACTTCCTGAAAGCGTCGGGGGTGTGTCCTAATACCACATCCTATTATATGCGTGGTTTGCGGGCCATCTACAACCGGGCTGTCGAAAAGGGATTGACCGTACAATGCTCTCCGTTCAGGCACGTTTATACGGGTATCGACAAGACGGTCAAGCGGGCTGTCCCGCTGAATATCATCCGCCAGATCCGGGATTTGGACTTGACGCTTTATCCGGCAACCGATTTGGCAAGGGATGTCTTCATGTTCTCGTTCTACACACGTGGAATGTCATTCATCGACATGGCATTTCTCAAGAAAAAAGACCTTCAGAACGGAATACTCTCCTATCGCAGACAAAAAACCGGGCAGCAGCTCTCCATTAAATGGGAGAAGCCCATGCAGGACATCATCGACAAATACGACATCGCAGGCACTCCCTATCTGTTGCCTATTATCAGGAACATGGAAGTAGATGCACGAAAGCAGTACAAGAATGCGGCTCATCTGGTCAACGACAAGCTGAGGAGGTTGGGTGAACAACTGGGACTGGCAATCCCGTTGACCACCTACGTGGCGCGTCACGGTTGAGCTTCCATAGCCCATAGTAAGAACATCCCGCTTCCAGTCATCAGCGAAGCGATGGGGCACGATTCCGAAAAGACCACGCGCATCTATCTCGCCTCTCTGGATACATCTGCCGTTGATAAAGCTAACAAACAAATACTTGAGGCACTGTAAGGACTATGATTGGATGAAAATCTGTTTCGGTTTGATACAACCGGATAAGTAAAACAAGGCAAAAATTTGTTGTGCAAATTCCTAAATCTCCTTTTAAGAGAATTATTTTATATGTAAAGAAAGTAAAAACATAAGTAATCGCAAAACAAATATTAAAGAAAAACCAAAAAAAATATGATAATTTATTTTTTTTAACCTAAAGAGGTCAAGCAATATCAGGCTTTTCACACTGTTTTTATGATGTAAAACACTTGATTTTCATTCCACAATAAAATCCCTAATTCTCTTAAAAGGAGATGTATCAATGGACATACGTTTACGGGGGCACACTCGCATTTTCCATAGTGGGAACGAAAGAGCTTTGGGTGTCAATTTCTTTGAGTGGATTTCGAAAGACGTATGAAACATGGTTAAAAGAAGTGCTTCTCAAAATATATAGTTGTTGGGCAGTAGCCTCATTCTCTCTATAAGAGAATGACTGCATGGTAAGAATTGCGTGATTTATAGGTGATAACCGTATCAAACGGATATTGCTTTCGAACTACATAGTTGCTACGCTTAACAGAATCTGTGTAAATCAGCATTCGCTGTCGAAGAACAATTCCTGTTTATCAATCAGTTAAATCCTATTTCACGTATTCATATTTCTCTTATAGAGAGATGTTGCGATAAAGAGTGAAACTGAAATAAATATAAATAGGAAATGAAACGTGCGCTTTTATTATTTATCATGGTCGTCTCCTGTGTCTCGCAGGAACTCTGTGCGCAGAAGGTGGGTGTGAAAACCAATCTGGCCGCAGATTTTGCGTTGAATCCGAATATAGGATTGGAGGTAGGCCTTGCTCCCAAGTGGACACTGGAAGTGGATGGTCAGTTCAATGCGTGGACGCTCTCAAACGACAAACGCTGGAAGCATTGGGCAGTGCAGCCCGGAGTCAGGTATTGGCTATGTGACCGCTTTGGAGGTTCTTATTTCGGAGCCTATTTGCATGGAGGACAGTATAATGTCGGCGGCATCAATCTCAATGTGAATTTTCTTGGAACGGACTTCCGTAAACTGAAGGACACCCGCTATCAGGGGTGGTTCGTCGGAGGCGGTGTGTCATACGGTTACGCTTTTGTACTTGGCCGGCATTGGAACTTGGAAACGGAAATAGGCATCGGTTATTCCTATACCCGTTACGACCGTTTCCGGTGTGCCGGATGCGGCAAGAAGATTGAAACGGACAAGCCGCATCACTACGTGGGTCTCACCAAAGCGGCCATTAACTTGGTTTATCTATTCTAAATTACAGTGAAATGAAAAAGACAATATTCATACTGGCAACCCTGCTTGGCATGACAGGTATGTCTGAAGCGGTGGCTCAGGACACGAAGGACATTCTGCCCGGTGTATCTGTTGAGAACTTCAACATGAACCGCAATGGCAAGTATCTGACCGTTACGATGGATATAGATTTGTCGGAGCTTGATGTGAACTCCAACCGTGCCGTATTGCTCACTCCGCGATTGGCCAATGGGACGGATTCGATTGACCTGCCGTCGGTAGGCATCTACGGACGCCGCAGATATTACTATTATATAAGGAATGGCATCAGCACCATTTCGGGTAAGACGGAAAAATCATTCAAGGCATCGGACAAACCGGGACAATTAGAGTATGACAACCATACTCCCTACGAAGAATGGATGGACGGCGCCACGCTCAAGTTCCACCGCAGCGACTGGGGATGTTGTCAGGAGATACTGGCGGAATACCAAGGCAAGCTGGGACGACACCGCGAGGCGTTCTTCCCGGAACTGGTGTTCGTGCAGCCTAAGGCGGAAGTGTTGAAGAGCCGCTCGCTGTCAGGTTCGGCATACATCGACTTCCCGGTGAACCGGACGGTGATTTATCCCGATTACCGACGCAACACGGTAGAACTGGGCAAGATACAGGCCACCATTGATTCCGTGCGCAGCGACAAGGACGTGACCATCACATCCGTGTGGCTGAAAGGTTTCGCTTCGCCCGAAAGCCCCTACAAACACAATACCGACCTTGCAATCGGGCGTACCGCCGCACTCAAGAAACACATAGGGCAACTTTACCACTTTGCGGACAGTGTCATCCGGACCGATTACGAGCCGGAAGACTGGGCGGGCTTGCGCCGCTATGTGGAACAGTCTGACATGACCCACTGCTCGGAGATTCTGGCAATGATAGACAGCGACATGGAACCGGATGCCAAAGAAGCGAAAATCAAACGGACATACCCTGACGAGTACCGCTTCATGCTGAAGAAATTCTATCCTGCGTTGCGCCATACGGATTACCGCATCGACTACACCATCCGCAAGTTCAGCGATGTGGAGGAGATAAAGCGCATCATGGAAGAGCGGCCGCAGAAGCTGAGCCTGAACGAGTTCTACCTCGTTGCCGGAAAGTATGAGCCGGGCACGGACGAGTTTACCGATGTGTTTGAAACAGCCGTGCGCATGTTCCCCAACGATGAAGTGGCGAACCTTAATGCCGCCAATGCCGCCATCCGCAGGGACGATTTTGCAGCGGCACGCCGCTATCTCAACAAGGCGGGCGACTCTGCCGAGGCCGTCTATGCACGGGGAGCGTTGGCTGTGCGTGAAGACGACATCGACACAGCACGCCGCTATCTGACCAAGGCGAAAGAGATGGGGCTGGAAAAGGCTGCACTCACGCTGAAAGAGCTGGACGAGAGGCAGAAATGACATCCGGTCAATCATATAAACCAAGAGAGAAAAAACTTATTATCAAACATTTTAATTTATCCACAATGAAAAGGAATTTTTTATTCATGTCTATGTTGGCATCCCTGTTCATGGCAGGATGCTCACAGGAGGAGATTGCTTCTGGTGGTGAGGACAACGGTGAGGCCAATACCAGTTATATGGCCGTAAATCTGGTGTCCTCCGATGTGGCGGGTACGCGTGCCGCTGCCGGCTATGAGGATGGAAGTGATGTTGAGAACCATGTTACCAAAGTCCGTTTCTATTTCTTCAACGGGGTTGGTGGTGCAGTCAACGTTAAACTTCAAAAAAACGGCAGTTACGTAAACTACTATGACTGGACGCCAAATACTCAGTCAGATGGAACAAACCCAGGCGATGACATCGAGAGCAAACTCAAGGCCACGATTGTCATCAACACCAAGGCTGGCGACGGGATTCCCCAAAGGATGGCGGCTGTGCTGAATCCCACCGGTTTGGATAACAATTCAAAGAGCCTTACCGACCTGAAGGCTATTGCCGCTGATTACGCCGCTTCCGGGCTCACCAAAAAAGGCGCATTCGTGATGTTCAATTCCGTTGGAGGCGGAGGTAAAGACTTCAGCACGACCCCCATAGAGAAGAGTCACCTGTGTAAGTCGGAGAAGGAAGCCTTAGATAAACCTGTCACTATCTATGTGGAGCGTAGCGTGGCAAAGGTAAGGGTCACCTTGGATGGCAAATTGGGCTTCGCCGATAATGATAATAAACTGGTATTGAAGGATAAGGACGGTAAAGACCTCAAAGTCAGAGGAGAACAGGTTTATCTGCAGCTCCACGGTTGGGGACTGACTGCCGAAACCTCCGAAGGCAGGCTGGTCAAGAAAATAAATCCCGGATGGGAAGGGACTTGGTGGTACACGTCATACCGCAGTTTTTGGGCCATCAATTCAATGACAGACAAGAACAAGAACACGTATCACAGCTATAACGATATCAAAACTTCCTTCGGTGCAGACAATGTATTGTACACCAATGAAAATGCCCAGTTGACAGACATAGATGGTACAGCAGGCCTGGCTACGGAACGTACAAAATTTATCCTTAAGGGCAAGCTTTGTAAGGCAAACGGCGATCCATTCACTATTGTAAGACACCTTGGGGATCATTTTCCCGATTCCCCGTCTGGTACAGAGGCTGAAAACCTCAAAGAATTGAAAAAGAGTATCCTTAATCAGCTGAGTGCCAGTGGTTCTAATTACTATTACGAAAAAAACGGCGGACGAGAACAAATCGGTACCGGCGACCTTAAGATTGTAATTGCACCCCAGCTAGAGAACGAGGAAAGCAAGAACAACTGTTATGTGTATGCCCAGCTGACAGATGAAGCTGCCGGTAAAACATGGTTCACCTATTTGCAAGGAGGAGCGGCTATTGAAAATGCAGCCACGGTAATTAACGGCAAACTTGCGGACAAAACAATAGTCGACAGGGCTTTGGTTTGGAACTCCGGCATGACATACTATTACAAAGAAATCATGCATCTGAATGGCCTTAATGGTGTAGTCCGTAACCATATCTATGGTGTAAACGTGCAAAAGATTGCCGGTCTCGGTACTCCTGTTTACAAACCTGACGAGATAATTTATCCCGAGACGCCCGAGGAAAATGATCATTACATCGCGGCTCAAATCAACATCCTGTCCTGGCGTCTTGTTAATAAAGACTATGAACTGGTGTGGTAATATACCCCCGAACGCCCGAAGGCGTAACTAATATAATAATGTATGTGCGTGGGAGGCGGCTCCCGTCTCCCACGCACATATCAATAAAAACAGCATAACCTATACAGTACCCGCCCACCGGTACACAAGGGAGGTGTGGCATCGGAAACCTGAATGCAGAAGACAGGTATCCCACTTGACGAGAAAACAAGGATGCGGAAATTCCGCACACTATATATAAGATAAGCAACACTGGTATAAACTGTATAATAAAAGAAAGAGTAAACGATATGAATATTCGGGCATTGATAAGGAATGTGGCAGCGAAGGTCTGCACGGCTTTGGTCTGTCTGTTGTCTTTTTCGTCCTGCGACAGCTGGATTTACGAGGAAGAAGGTGACTGTTCGGTGTATTACCGCCTCAAATTCCGTTACGACATGAACCTGAAGTGGGCGGACGCTTTCGCAAACGAGGTTTCGTCTGTCCATCTGTACGCCTTCGATCGGTCGGGCGTGCTGGCATGGCAGAAAGCGGAACAGATTGTTCCGGGAACAGCGGAAGACTATTCGATGCTGCTCGACCTGCCCCCCGGCGACTACAAGTTGCTGGCATGGTGCGGGCTGCAGAACGACGGCGAGCGTGACGAATCATTCTCCGTACCCGAAGCCCGTGTGGGCGAGACCCGTATGGAGCAGTTGCAGTGTACATTGAACCGTCAGCACGATGAATCGGGCGCATACAGTGAGGAACACTTGTACCGTCTCTTCCACGGCACGATGGATGTATCGCTGCCTGTCAACGATGACGGCGGCAGCTACGATTACACCATGCCCCTGACGAAGAACACCAACCATGTCCGCGTCATCCTGCAGCACTTGTCGGGAGTAGATGTGAATAAGGAAGACTTCATCTTCCGGATAGATGATGAGAACGGCCTTATGACGTACGACAACGAACTGCTGGCCGATGAGAACATCAACTACCGCCCTTGGGATATACAGAATGTCGAGGCCGGCATCGGCAGGGAAGGCGACAGTGCCGTCAGCAAGGTGAAAGGACTCGTTGCCGACTTCACTGTGGGCCGTCTGATAGAGACACACCGCGAGAAAATGATGCTCACCATCACCACCCGGGAAGGCAAGACAGTGGCACGCATTCCGGTGATAGACTATGCCTTGATGGGAAAAGAGTACTATGAAGAGGAATACCGCTACCCGATGGACGAGAGGGAGTTCCTCGACCGTCTTGACGAGTGCGTGATGACTCTCTTTCTCGACGAGGATCACAACTGGGTCAGCTGCGTCATCCAGATTCTGTCATGGCGTGTGGTACTGAATAATGTTGATATTGAATAATCAGATAGAAGGATTTAACTGATGAAAACGAGCATTATACATAGCATTGTAGTCTGCCTGGCGGCATTCGCACTGCCTTTTATGGTGGCGTGCAGCAGTCGGGAAGAATCCTTGCCGGAGGAAATTTCGGAAGCTATCCTGTATTTGAACATAGAGCCTGTCGGGCTGACGAGGGCGGGAACGGCAACGCTGCCCGACAATGAGAAGATGCACAGCGTGCGCGTCATTGTCCTGCATGAAAACGGGACGGTGGAGCATAACAAGTTCTATTCTCTGGACGGTGCACAAGTACAGAGAGCCATCCTGCTCAAGGTGACACCCGACGAGAAGAAAAAGATATACCTCTTCGCCAATGAGGAGAGCGTGTCTGCAGTGGAAGGCGTAGCGGATGTAAATAGTACGTTGTCCGCATTCTTCCACACCTATGTGGAGGGTATGTCCGGTTTTGAAGACGCGGTGAACGGCCTCTACTTCGCCCCGGACTATTCTGCCGGGAAACCCATCCCGATGTCCTCCATGTACGAGATAGATTTCCCTGAGAAAGGGAATTTCGACGGGGTGTTCTATGTGGTGCGCGTTGCCACCAAGTTCACCGTGAACTTCAAGAACTGGCGTGGCGAGGAAGTAACCGTGGAAAACTTCACTATAGCGAGCCATGCAGACCGGAACTTTCTGATGGCACATGTCAGCAGCTACCCTAAAATTCTAAACCTTGAAACCAACCAACCATACCCCACTTGGATAGATTGGCTGAAAGCAGTTTCCGATGCCTCAAACGAGGATAGCGATGCAGCCACAAACAGGTTCGGTTGGCTGACGGACTACAGACTGCCGGAACAAACTACGGCAAAAGTCTATACCCATGAAGGGCTTAAAATTGGGAAACCGACAGTTGATATAGATTACCCGGATAATTCAAAACCGGGCGTGGCAAGTGATGTTCCCGTTTTCTACCTGCCCGAAAGTAAAAATCTCAAAGCGGGAGCAACAGAACAGGAGTACATCTTGACAATCAAAATAGCCGGAAGGGCTGAACCTTTCGTCTGCAAACTCGATAAGTTGAAGGCACTCTTCCGCAACACCCATCTTGTGGTGAACATAACCATGTATAACAGCAACGAAATTGTAGTGGATGTGATTCCATATAGCGAGGTAAACCTTGAACCGGAATTCGGATTGTAAAACAATAAATAAGTGTTATATGAAGCATTTTGTACGACATATCATTCTCTTTCTGATGATAGCAACCGTCACAAGTTGCTATGATGAATTTATGAAGCAAGAAATCATAGGCGAAGGCAAGGCGAGCATATCCGCCACGCTGGATTTCAAACCTATGTCCTCGGCACTGAGCCGGACAAGGGCTGCCGGAGACGCACTGAAGGATATCAGCAGCCTGCATGTTTTGTTGTATGATAAAGACAAGAATCTCATAGAAAAGTGGAAGATAGACGGATATACCGTATCCGATGAAAACCGTAATGATAGTGATGCGGAAAACGGAAACAGCGCGGAAACAAGTACCAAACGTGCCACTTTCAAGCTGCCGGAAGAAATCGGATTCGGCAAGTATTATATGTATGCCGTGGCAAATATTCCCGACCTGCTTACAAATTCGGCTTATTCCGAAGCCATAAAGACAGTGGACGGACTCAAGGGTATTCCCCTCACATGGGATTCTGAAAACGTGGCAAAAAATGGTCAGATGATAGGCTTCTTTACAAAAAGCTCCGCACCGGCTCTATCTGCGGATGACGAGTCTCTTATAGTGAATGAAAAAAGCGTAAAACTCCATGCGTGGTTGCGCCGTGCGGCATCGAAAGTGACGGTTGCATTCGATGGTAGCAACTTGAAAGAGGGTGTATTTATCTATATCCAATCCGTACAGATTAAAGATATTCCTTCACAATGTTATTTGGGAAAGGATAATAACGTGGGGAGAGAAGGATATACCTTGGACATGCCGGGAAGTGGACCGGATATGTCCGACGGAGAAACCATCACCTATCATGAAGGGGATATGGCAGAAGATTTTGAATACGGGGAAGGTTGTGCGGATCATCGTGTCACGGTAGGTAGCCCCCATTTCGGTTCTCACGATGAAACAGCTCCCGCGCTGTATTTTTACGAGAATATGCAGGGCGCAGGTGTTACTATGCCCGACAAACGGCAGGATGCCGACAATAATGGAATACTTGACTTTCCGGGATTACCAAACAAGCCAGAAGACCCTAATAAGGAATGGAATTACCGTCTAAAAGACGCCGTACCTTACGGTACATACATCGAAGTACATGCGCACTACATATCCAACAATTCCGAGCGATTAGGCAACGGGCACATCATCTACCGTTTCATGCTGGGACAGAACGAGACAAATGACTATAACGCCAAACGTAACTGCCACTACAAGCTGACATTGAAATTCAAAAACTTCGCCAATGAAGCAGATTGGCATATCGAGTACGAAGAGCCGGAACCGGGTGTGATGACTCCCGAGCCCTATTATATCTCATACTTGTATAACCATTCCATGATGTATCCCATCAAGGTGAACACGGGAGGCCGAAAGATAGAATACATAAAAGCGGAAATTTTGGAAAACAACTGGGCACCTTATAATGCCAGCAGTGATATTTATTACACGGGTGCTCCGAATGGTGTTGCAGCACCGTGGAACGGTTTTCTGTCATTACATAAAACAACGGAAACGGTTTTATATGAAAATAGAATCGGATCAAATGAGCAATACTACAACAAAGTTCCCAAACGTGGAGAACGTGAATATAAAGATTTTGTTTTGCCTGGCGGCATAACTTCCAAGGAATTCACGACGGAGAATTCAGAACCAGACGATAAATACCGTGTAGAAAAACACCCCACGGAAGCAAATACATACAACATCTATATTCCTATGTACACGCGCGCCAAGCAGATGATATCAACGACCGGATACACGGGAAACAATCCTTACGTGGCATATCAGAGAAAGGCGAGAGTCAAGATTACTACCAAGCTGGAAGGGCTGGATAAAATCTTCGAAAATGAAGTCCCGATATACCAGGTACGTCGTGTTGTGAATCCGAAGGGTATATATAGATCTCTCAAAAATAATAAGTCGTTTCATGTCGTGTTGAAACGATTGCCGGGAGAAGATCAACAAATGTTCAAAACATTCCAATCTGAAGGACCATGGAAAGCCTATGTCGTCAAGGAAACGAATGGAAAAGGGATTACTTTATCGGTAACTGACCCTAATACAACGGAGTTGAAGGACGATCCGGAATATGGGAAAGCCATATATGGTAAAACCGGCAGCGTAATTGATTTCAATGTGAATTTTGAGCAGTCGTCAGATAACCCGTCAGAGAACCGTTATGCTATTATCCGCGTGGAATATCACAATTATACCTGCCAGCATCTGATTTTCGTGCGGCAAGGTGACAAACCTGACGATTTGGTTACAAACGGAGTGAAGTGGTATGCTATGAATATGAAGACTACAAGCGAATTGGCTTCCAATCCGTTGGACGAAGGATCGCTGTTCAAATTCGGAAATTGGAGTCATCCGATAGACGCATTGAGTAATAAAAATCCGCGTGAGCCGTGGATAAATGTTACACCGGGAGATTTCAAAATATATCCTGAAGATGGCTTTACCAATGCGGCAACCGGAGATAAAATGGTGTGGACAGACATTATTCATAGTAATACGACCGATGGGTTCGGTAATCCTCAAATGGCGAATGCCAGGGTGGCTACGGGCGCAGACTTCTGGGAATTGAGGAAGTATAGTTATATAGAGCAGGGATACGGTGTATTGTATGGAGATGATGCCACGGAGACGGCTGATGATATCGTAGAAGTTTACGGCTATAACTATGAGCATAATAAGTCAGGACGTGGAATGAGAGGTTGTTTTGCGTATAACAGCGAAACGGGTAAAAATCTGTTTTTCCCCATTGGTGCCTCCGGCTACGGACACAGAAAACAAAGCTATCCTGCTACTTGGGGAGATCCTGAAACCATCAATGGAGTATTAAGATATGCTGCCGGCCGAACAAAATTATATCCCAGTCCCGTGGAACGTCCGTTGTTTTACGATTTGTACAAACGACCGGGAGGCATCTATTGGTTAAATGCGGAAATTCCTCAAAACTACTTTACGCCGACGGACGGTGTCAGCCTGGGATGGGATATCAACTATTTCTCATTTGATTTCAATTTTATCAGCAAGGGCAACCTGATCAGAAGCGGTGGCTCGGATGCTTGTTTCGTTCGTTGTGTGGTAGATCCATGATTATGAGAGAAAATTCTTATTTTCAATATGGCCTTAAAAGAACATAAATGCAACCGGCAAAGAGGCTACAAGCCTGAGACTGAAGCCAAATACCGTCCGGCGTTGGAACTATATGCCACGTCCGACCTTTCCACTGTCGATATATGCCGGTGGTGCGAAGTCTCTCTCAGCGGATTTTCCCGCTATGTCAATACTTACCACCGGCATCTGATGCTGGAACGCAACGGCATCAGGTGCAGTCCGGAGGAAGCCGCTGATATAAAGATGAACCAGCGGCAGGGGTAGCGTCCTGAAACACATGCCAAGTATAAGGAGGCTATTGCGGCGTGCGACAGCATGGACTATATAGACTACAACGTATCGCAGATAGCCCGTGAGTTCGGATTGAGCGGCACGAACCTCGGCCGTCAGTTGAGGACGCATTACCCCGAAGTGCTGGAGTTCCGCGAGAGGGCACGCCAACGGTTGGGACTGGACGACGGCCTGCCCCGCTGCACGCGCCTGTGGTGCAAGGAACAGTATGCCGAAGCGGTGGAGATGTTGCAAGCCGACCGTTACATCACTGTACAAGATGCAGCCGAGAGGTGCAATGTCTCCTATTCCAGATTGGAACAGCACCTGATATTCTATCACAAGGAATTAGTGGAAAACCGCATCAAGATACGTAAGCAGGCACTGAAACAGCAATGTAAAGGCAAGATAACGGGACGTGGGACACTTCATGCTCCTACTCCGGAAATCGTTGGGAAATATGCGGAGGCACTACACTTGTACCGCACTACACCTATGTCCGCCCGGAAAACAGCCAAACAGACGGGGGTATCGATTAAAGGCTTTTACGAATACCTGCAAACCTGGCACAAGGATTTGGTTTGCGGGCGGAAAGGCATCCCTTACGAGGAAGGCAAGCCGGTGGACTGGTCATCCGTGCGAAGATACAACCCTGCCACCGCCGCCAAATACGCTGAAGCCATCGCCCGGCTGAAAGAAGGCGGGCTTTCTACGGCAAAGGTCGCCGCCGAGTTTGGTTTGCATCCTGAATGTTTCAGGCAATACTTGAAAGAGCATGAGCCGGAACTCTATGCCCGGCAAGGTATGGTCAAAACAGAAAGCGGTCGTTCTATGGCAAACCATAGCATGGGAAAATACAAGGAGGCCTTGCACCTTTATGCTACGACAACCGAAAGCGTGAAATCGCTGGCAAGACGATTCGGGTTCAACGACTGTTCCTTCGGCCAGTTCATCAAAAGACATTTCCCCGAACTGCACGAGCAACACCAAAAACTGGTGCAACAGACGAAAAAGACTGATTAAGTTCACACTATGCTGATACGTTCTTTGGAAGCCAAACCGGACTAAAATTGAATCCTGTTGATGAGTTCTATTGCCGTAATGTCACGCATGAGGGTGAACCCGAACCATTTTCTGCCCAAATCCTTGATTGAAGCCCCTATGTGGTACACTTCATTGTCTATGAGCAGAAACCGGTCGTGTGCCTTGTTGAATCGCTTTACCTCGATAAGCGGATATTGGGCGTTGTGGCGGTCAACATCAAGTTGGAACTGGTTGCTGACACGCTGCGTGTAGATAGTGGCTGATACTCCTTCCTTTCTTTTATCAAGCAAAGTCAGCACGGTATCATCCGCATAATTGTCAATCAGCACAACGGACTGTTCAGCCTTCCGAATTAAATCAGACACGAAACGGTAAGCGTCAAACACCTGCCCGTCATAGAAGATGCCCTGCACAGGAGGAACGTCGGCATCCAAACGCTTGAAAACCTCGTCGATGCGTCTGTCGGTCACTTCCTGATGCTGTTTCATTTCCAGTTGGTGATACTCTATAGTCTCAAGCCTTTGGAATAATTGGGCATTGGCCGCAATAAAGCGGCGCATGAACACAAAGGCTCTCATAATGCGAATATTGGCTTCAATGGCTGTTTGGGAACGAAGTACACTACTAAGCATGGCGACACCATTTTCGGTAAATGCGTATGGTAATTTTCTCGCTCCCATAGTGATGGATTTGGATGTCGCAAATTGCGACTTCCATTCTTCAAACTCTTCTTTGGTAAGTTGAAACATGAAATCATCAGGAAAACGTTCGATATTTCGCTTTACCTGCTCGTTCAGACGTTTGGTTTCCACTCCATATATTGCTGCCAAATCCCTATCAAGCATAACCTGTTTCCCTCTGATTATTCTAATCATCGGTTGAATGTTGGTTACTTCGGGCAACTGGTCGCAATTTATGACCGATTCGTTTGCTATGCCGTTTGTATTTTCCCTTTCTTTCGCCATTGTCCTGATTTATTACTCGTTTTCGTTCAGACCTTTGATAATTTCGATACTCAATGTGTTTTCTATTTTGCAAATGGTTTCCAATGACATATTCTTTTGTCCTTTCAGCATCTTGGATATATATTGCTGGGTGCAGTTCATCTTTTCGGCAAGCATTTTCTGTGTCAAACCAAGTTCAGACATCCGCTTTGACATGAGGACGGCAATAGCCCGTGAGTATTGCGTCCAATCCCTTTTATCCTGCCCTGATTTGACTGTCTGCGATTCAGTTTCCAAAATTCCACAAGGCATCTTGTATGTCACTGTATTCATTGAAACGATTGCATTGCTTAATTCAGTTGCAAAGGTAGCACAAATATTTGAAATTGCACAACTTCCGGGTTGTTGTTCCGTGGAAAGAAACGAAATGCCATGCCTAAATCAAAAATTTAGGGAAGTCGAGACTTGTCGCCTTCCCATTCATAATGGTAATGAACTTCCATGCTGTTAATTCCTATCTTCTACCATAAGAACAACATTTCTCTATTTATTTGTTGTGAATTTGTTACGCATAGATTATATATCTACTTGTTGTGGTTGATTATCAATATATTAATGTTTTTGCAAAATCAATAAATATGAACTTAAGATGTGCCATTGTAGACGATGAGCCCCTAGCACTCGGGCTTCTGGAAAGTTACATAAAAAAGACACCTTTTCTGGAACTCTCCGGCAGTTATTCCAGTGCCATACAAGCCATGAAGTATTTACCCGATCATCCGGTAGATGTACTTTTTCTGGATATCCAGATGCCTGAACTCAACGGGCTGGAGTTTTCACGCATGGTATCTGAAGACACACGAATTATTTTCACTACAGCTTTCGACCAATATGCACTCGACGGCTATCGGGTAAATGCCCTCGATTACCTGCTGAAACCCATCAGCTATTCCGATTTTATGGAAGCTATCAATAAAGCTGTAAAATGGTTTGAACTACAGCAAAAAGCAGATAAGCAAAGCACGGAAGGAGATTCAGACGAGAATAAAAAAGACTATATATACGTAAAAAGTGATTACAAACTAATACAAATAGAGCTTAACAAAATATTATACATAGAAGGTCTGAAAGACTATATCAAAATTCATCTTGAGAATGAAGACAGACCTATCCTGTCATTGGTCAGCATGCGTGTCATGGAAGAAAAGCTTCCGGCCAACCAGTTTATCCGTGTACACCGGTCTTTTATCGTACAGAAACAGAAAATAAAAGTTATCGACAAAGGACGAATCGTATTCGGAAAAGATTATATTCCGATCTCTGACAGTTACAAACAGGAACTTCAAAATTATGTTAATGAACATATTGTTTAGTCAGAGTGCTATTATTTAACTTTTTTTTACTGCACATTTTGAAGTTTTTTGCGCAAAGGCTTGTCACTTCTAAATATAACCTCTATATTTGTAGAGTACATAATAAGAACAGAAGTTGTGAAACTTCTTATTTGAATAGTTTAGTTAAGTCTAGTTTAGTTTTTGTGTTGTGATACTCCTGCTGAAAGTGTTCATCAGGAGTATCTTTTTTTATAATATTTCTCTTCTATCAATAAATTCGCAGGATAAAGCATAAATTGATTATATTTTCGTATTTTTGAATTCTGTATCGCTCCGGCGGTATCAAGGAATAACTTTTAAAAGCGTTATAACCTCCGGTAAATAAAGAGATTGCAGTTCCACGCTTTTTGTATTACTTAAATGTCTTTTCGGGACTGAAGGACTGTACTTAATATTATGGAAAATCAAGAAAAGATGTCGGGCAATCCCGTACACCAAACAATTATCATTCGGGAAGAATCCAGAAAATCGAACGGTCTGGGAACTGCCGGATTTGTACTGGCTCTGCTGGCGCTTTTAGGATGCTGGGTACCTGTACTCAACTGGATATTGTGGTTGCTGGGATTTATTTTTTCGTTTATCGGCATATTCAAATCTCCCCGCGGACTAGCCATTGCCGGATTGTGCATCAGCTTGGTAGACTTAATTCCGTTAATCCTTCTTTTAGGATTTGCAGCCGCCTTACTAATCTGATAATAAACAAATTACTCCAAATAAGCGATTTGTTTTAAGCTTCTGATAAACCGATTTATCCCTATTCATAAAATATCTAACAAAAGAAGGTAATCTTTCAATAAAAATTTGTACAATTTTTTTCAAAATATCACCTTCTTTTCAGGAAAATATCAGCATATTTTTTATTAGCATTGCTTAACATTATATCAAACCAATATAAACACGTATGAAACAATCTGTATATATCCTTGCCTGTATGGCTTTTGCCTGCATGTTCAACTCCTGTGGCGGAAACAAATTTATCTCCTCGTCAGGATTACACTCTGCTCATTTCCAACAAAAGGTAGACGGAGAAAAAACCTGTTTGTATAGGATCTACAACAAAAATGGTGTTGAAGCATGTATTACCAACTATGGTGCACGGGTAGTATCCCTCATGGTTCCCGACCGTAACGGAAAAATGGAAGATGTAGTATGCGGCTTTTCTGATATAAACAGCTACACCAGCCAGTCACAAAACTATGGTGCTACCGTGGGGCGATACATCGGACGTATCCTGCATGCTAGATATACAATGAATGGTAAGGAATACCACTTGCAAGCCAATCACGCTGACGGACATACCGCTCATGGAGGCAATCCGAATTTTGGTGCACGAATGTGGAAAGCCAGACAAACCTCTCCCTCGTCTGTTACACTGACTTATCTTTCTCCCGATGGAGAAAACGGATTTCCAGGGAATCTGCATATAGAGCTGACTTATACAGTCACTGAAGATGATGCGTTAGATATATCCTACAAGGCTACCACGGATAAACCTACCGTTCTTAACTTGTGTAACCATTCATTCTTTAATATATCGGGAAACCTGAACAGCAGCGTAGAAAATCAGACCATGTGGGTAGATGCCGACTATTTCACTCCTTACGACAGCAAGAAATGCGTAACAGGAGAATTCTGGCCCGTAGAAAGCACTCCACTGAATTTCAAACGACCTCATGCAATAGGTGAACATATAAACGACGACTATGGACAGTTGCATGTAGTGAACGGTTACGATCATGCCTGGGCACTTAACCATCCAGGAGATGATACTCGCCCGGCAGCATGGATATATGATGAAAAAAGTGGACGTAAAATGGAAATTTATACTACCGAACCAGCAGTCCACATATATACAGGAAACGGACTGAAAGGCAAGGTCGAAGGTAAGAACGGCATCTATTATCCGTTCCGAGGAGCCGTATGTTTCGAAACATGTCATTTTCAGGACAGCCCGAACAACCCGCAGTTTCCTTCTACAGCATTGGCTCCGGGAGAAATATTCCAAAGCCATACCATGTACAAGTTCGTTATAGAAAAATAACAGGTCTTTGGGTGATATTCAGCAAATTGGAACAGTTTTTCTGTATAAACAGTTATCGCAATGTGATATTTTATGGCAACATTTGCATAACAAACAGAAAAACAAAAATATATGTTCAAAAAAAAGCAATATATCCATGTCTTGCATAGCCTGTTGGGCTGCTTTTTACTTGGAAGTACAATCATAGTCCAGACAGGATGCGACATGATAGAATATCACCCCTACGATTTAAACATAGAGGGAGAAACTAATATTAATGAAAGGAATATCCAGTCGATAGAAGCCAGTACAGCCGGAAAGCAAAGTATCTCGTTTGCACTTATCAGCGATACCCAGCGCTGGTATGACGAAACGGAAGATGCAGTAAATGCAATCAACGGACGAAATGATATCGATTTCGTAATACACTGTGGTGACTTATCCGATTTCGGTATGAAAATGGAATTCGAAGAACAACGTGACCGTTTGAACCGACTGAACGTTCCTTATGTATGCTTACTGGGTAATCACGACTGTCTTGCTACCGGAAAAGAAGTGTTCAATACGATCTTCGGCAATGAAAATTTTTCGTTTACCGCTGGAGATACTCATTTTATATGCCTGAATACGAATGCGTTGGAATTTGATTATTCGGAAGCTGTTCCCAACCTTTTGTTTCTAGAAGATGAACTGAAACACGTTCCGTCTCAAACAAAAAAGACAGTAGTGGCAATGCATGCACCTCCTTACTCTGAACAGTTCAATAACAATATAGCAAAAGTATTCCAGTATTACATTACTCAGTTCCCGTCCTTGCAATTCTGCGTGTACGGACATGTACACAGCTTTAATGAAAATGAGTTTTTCGATGACGGCATTATGTACTATTCTGCTCCTTCCATAAACAAGCGGAGCTATATTTATTTTTCTATCACCCCAAACGGTTACGATTATGAACTGGTCAATTTTTAAATATTTACTGACTCTCCTGCTGGCTTTCCCAGTCAGTCTGCTTGCTATAACAGATGAACCTCAAGAGGTTTCCGATACTAAAAGATGGGACAAACGTATACACTTAAGATATGAAGGATGGGAACGAATGAAACCTACTCACGTAAAAATGCAATATGCCGGTGGTATGGGAGTACTGTCTACCGGTGTAGGTTGGGACTATGGTAAACGCAGGCAATGGGAAACAGATGTTCTGCTCGGATATCTGCCTGCTAAATATGCCAGCGATTTCCTTCTTACACTGACAGTAAAGCAAAACTACATACCGTGGAGCATGAGTTTCGACAAGCATTGGGCACTGGAGCCTTTTTACTGCGGAATGTATCTTACCACCATTGCCGGAGAAGAGTTTTGGGAGAAGGAACCCGGACGCTATCCTAACCGATATTATAATTTCAGTACGAAAATTCGCCCGTATATCTTTATCGGGCAACGTATGAACTTCAATCTGAAAAACAGTATAGTACAACATATCTCTCTATTTTACGAGGTCAGTACCTGCGAGCTGTATATCATCAGCAAAGCGACCAACCGGAGTCTGACCATGAGAGATGTACTTCGCTTTTCTTTCGGTGCAAAAGTGCAACTGTTTAAGAACAAATAAAGGATTTTAGCTTCCCGATAATTAACAAGGCTTAAAATAAGAAAAATCGTTTCCGCCCAGTGCAGTATTTGCCTGTATCATTCATTTTAAAGATGACTAACAAAAATAATTATGATGATACAGCAAATCGAACATAAATATAGCGAGGAACATATTATGGAAAGTACCACAGTAAACAAGAAAAATACAGCAAGAACCATATGTGCCATTATCGGAGGAATCATTGTACTGAATCTCCTGTGGTGGATTGCTATATTATGTATACGCTAAACATATAATGCAGAAACACTCAAAATAATCTCTTTATAAACTTTCTTCCTAGGGACACTCAGTAAATAATATAAAATTAGCCAACTAATTCATACACAATGTATTGCGAATTAGTTGGCTTTTTTG
>ENA-USUE01000501-USUE01000501.1-human-gut-metagenome-genome-assembly--contig:-NODE-501-length-21268-cov-17.500684_pt1 | contig 21268 bp, 14 predicted proteins | sample MGYA00250060_ERZ773396 | MGnify/ENA primary metagenome ERZ773396 (study PRJEB29103, sample SAMN06111989) | human gut metagenome | biome: human gut; feature: ankylosing spondylitis patient; material...
AATGGCATAGGAAGTGATGATGCGCCATCATCTTCATATGCCATCTTATTTTTTAGGGACATTTACTGAATATCCCTAAATAAACCTGTTACTATGCACATTTTCGCAACCAAGGGGTTTGTGAAGTTGATAGTAACATCCAAACAGAAAGAAAAATGAACTACAGATTCACATTAGAACCATACAAAGGTGTCAGCACCCGGCATACCGACCGTGATCATCCGCATTGTCATATCGTTTACAACCGGGTGGATAATGACGGCCGCACCATCAGCGACAAGAACGACCGTTACCGAAATGAAAAGGTTTGCAATATGCTGACGGCCCGTTATCGACTGCATTTTGCCGAAGGAAAAGAGCATATCAATTTCATGCGGTTGCGCCGTCACGACAAGGTAAAGTATTTTATCTATCATGCCTTGAAACGAGAAGTTCCGAATGCCCGAAGCTGGAGTGAGCTACGACTAGCCTTGCGGAAATACAGGATTGATACGCAATGGAAACTAAGCCGCACGACCGGAGAGATGCAAGGCGTTAAGTTCACATACAACCAACTGACCTTTAGCGGTTCCAAGATTGATCGCCAGTTCAGTTTACTGAACATCGACCAGGAGCTGAGATATAACGCTCTTTCTGCTACCATGAACTAGCGTCAGGCACAGGCAGAAACCATACGTGAGGAACCTCGGCATGAATACTAGCAGGAGCATCATTCCGGTATCAGTCTGGGGTTGTTCACTTCTTCCCCTACGGATTATGATACGGAGGAAGCGATACAGGCCAACTGGCTTAAAAAGAAGAAAAAGAAACCGAAACGCAAGCGAGGTTTCAGTCTATAATCAATTTTTTATTAACCATCAAAATTCAAATTATTATGAACTATTCCGATTTTATTTACGATTTCAATCTCTATTTGTGTGAGAGATTCGGTGAAACTGTTGTTCCATCATGCACAACGCTAACGGCATTTGTGTTTCTGTACATGTAGGCGAAATGGATTTATACATCCGTTTCTGAGAATGTAGTTGTGGCGTAGGTAACTACCCCGACTGGAGCATAATCACTGTGCGCAGCAACTTCAAACGAAACCAGCAGGAAAACTTGAAAGGCCTTGCCCGCTTCTTCAAGGAGTACGCCCCACGCTATGGTTACAAATATCTCTGCACCGAAGGTGATGACTACAAGTATTATCAGACCCTCGGTTTGAAACTTATCCATAAAGGATTTTTCAGACAATATAATTATGGGTTGCCGTTGAAGGAGTTGGAGGTGTAATGTGGTTCTCTTTACGAGAAGGTGTATCCAAAAGCACACCTTCTTAAAATCTATAATTTATTATATAGTTTTCTTTTGAATTCCATCATTATTATTTAACAATTAAGTTAATGATATATCCCCATCTTTAACTTTATCTATTGTGGCTTTTCTATGATAACCATTTTTTGTGTATTCGTTTATCCATATAAGCTTTCTTGTACCATCACCATAAGGTTGTAATCTAAAATGACCACTAACCTGAAAACATTCGTCATTACATATTTCAGTGTACCATTTGCTATCAAATAAATAATATTCAAGTCCCGGTTCTATAATTATCTGTGTTTTCTTATTCTTCTTAATTTCTTTTTTTACTGTACTTAAAACTTTAGCCAATTGAACTTCTGCCCATTGTCTTAAACACAAATAATCCAAAACCATATCAATATAGTCTCTAAGATTGGCTTCCATGCAATTATCTAATAAAGGCAAAACCATACAGTCTAATTGATGACCTTCGCCTTTAATCTTATCTTTTGGCGAAACACAAATATAATATGTTGGAATCGACAAATATTTGTCGATTCTATCTTGAAATATCCATAATGTTAGACATCCGTTTTTTATGCTGTACACAACATAGCAACCTTCAAGAAAGTATGGACTACGAACAATTCCATTCTCATTATCTAATTCATTAAGAATATCCATATGAAATTGAGTAAATTTCATATAAGATTTATCCATTGTATCAATGAATGTTTTTGAAAAAATCACCAAATTACGACAATTCCCTTTTATCTTAGATAATTCTCTAATTGCATTTTCTCTATCAGAATCGACAACACTCCCTACTTTACTATACCAATTAAGAATGCTTTGAGGTAAGTCTCTATTATCGAGATTGAACAAATATCGAAATAATGTGATGTCGTTTATGCTTTTATTATTCTTCATTAGAACTGAATTTAAAGTTATTCTCAGATATAAAATATAAATCTAAAAATTTAATACTTCTGTTTCCCTGGAATCACTCCACGCACGCCACCTTTCGGATTCTCCACATCCCCTTTATATCGAGGAATCAAATGCATATGGACATGAAATACCGACTGACCAGCAGCTTTATTGACATTGATTCCTATATTGTATCCGTCCGGATGGTATCGTTCATCTACTTTTTGTTTCACATACTGAAGCATTACATTCATTGCTTCACGTTCATGATTCGTCAAATCAAAATATGATGCCACATGACGTTTGGGAATTATCAAAGCATGACCGGGAGATACAGGATAACCATCGTAAAACGCAACACACGTTGCCGTCTCACAGATTACTTCTACTCTACGAGACAAGCGACAGAAAGGACATTTTTCATCTTCTTGTCGTGGAAGTCTGTTGAAATGATTGTATTGATAAATTTCATAACTAGAATTACAATCCAGACTTAAAAAGGGTAAACGGACATTACATTGATAGGTGTATTCCCGATAAATTGCATGAAGCCTGAAACCTTCTTCTTTTAGATCACGCCGTACTGCAAAATAGGCTGTACCTTTTGGTGAAAGAAGATTGGATACATTCATCATCACTTCAGCCTGAGCATACGGTTCTAGCACATTCAATACATATACACAAAATATGGTGTCGAATTTGCCCTCTGGATATTCTATGCGATAATAATAATCATATCCAGTAATATCATATCCACGCTGTTTCAATTCGTCCGTATCATACCCGAAACCACAACCGAAATCAAGAATACGCCCTTTCAATAAGGAATGTTGTAGAAGATAACGGACAGGAACAGACAGGTCTGTGCGTTTAATGGCGGTTAGGTATGGGTGGTTTATTTTTTCGATTGTCATAATTTCTAATATTTCCAAATTTCAAATCCCATATTCAAAGCAATCTGATGCATAGGCGTGAACGTCTGGAAGAAACAATCCAACAAATGTTCTCTGTCCATAGAAACGATTTCTTGTGGTGTATGTCCCAAAGAAAGATAGTCTTCCAACAACTTTTCTTGCTTGCCCTCATGCAGAATGATACCTAAAGCGGCTTGATGAGCTGTTGCCAGTTTCGGAAGGTACAGATTCAAATCGGGTAACTTATTGCTCTTGGAACTGTTGATGCTCGGGTCGGCTGGCATCAGGTTCCAAAGCAGGTCATGAGAGACGAAACTCCAGGGAATGAAATGGTCTAAATCATACATACGTTCCTCCAATAAGTTTCTGGTATACGGGCATCGAACTTCCAATCCATGTTTTATGGCGGTATTCCAGAATTTATGCTGGGCAGACAACGAGTTTCGCACTTCTTGCTTCACTAACTTAGTGGGTATAGCCGGCACATTCGGATTTCTCGTCTGCAAGAAGCCTGCCAGTCCCCAATAGGCAAAAGCACCCAGAATATCGTAATTTTCTTTCAGATAATCCAACCATGCAGGATTCATTTCTATCCATAACGTCCCATTCTGCTTTTCTAATTTATAAATGCAACCGTTCTCGAACGATTGGGAACGGACAACCGTCTGGCGGTCATCGGACGTATCAATCCAAGGACGCAGGAAGCGGAAGGGGACGTTCATTTGCAGGAAATTCAACTGCCTCCGGACATTTATACTTTGTATAAGCTCATGCAATAAATTTGTCAAATCCCGGATACTGATATTAATGGGAATATTATATTCCTTTTGCAAAGCCCATATTGCTTCGTAAAGGGATTCTGACTTCCCGAACGAGAGACGAAAATAGACTACAGGATACCAGGCGTTCGCCACCATCATAATCATAATCTCCCATACATTCATCCTCGTTTTCCCGTGCTTTACGCACAGGTCAAGGATACCGAGAAACCAATAATATTTATAGGTCGCCACGGTCTTGTCGAATACTCTGTTCAGATATTTGGTTGTCAATATGTTAGACTGAGGTAGTTGCATATCAAAAGTTTTAATCGTCTTGCTTTACAAGTCTCTTCATAACTTACTCTTTTTTGGATGCTCTTTCTCGTTTCTTAAGGTTCAAATCCTGCAATGCTTTTCCTATTACATCTTCTTTTGCAAGCAGAAGAATATCATCATCCAGCTGAAGTGCATAAAGCACCCTAAGATAAATACCAATTGCCACTGTCGGTGTGCCTTTCTCGATGCGTGAAACAGTAAGAGGCGAACAGGTAGCACGTTCGGCAATCTGAGCGATACTAAGGTTTCTACGCAATCGTGCAAGTCTGATTTGTTCTCCCACAATTTGCATCTTCTGCTCCAATTTTCTTGGCAATTTGGTACCCATTGTACTTTTTGTCATAACTCAATATATCATATAATATACAAATATATCGGTTTTACTTTATTTTATGATGCGTTACAGGAATTAATTTTCGAATTTACTCTTACCGTAATCTGCGGACTACATCATTGGACGTTAAGATATTAAATACTATTATATTATTCATAGAGTTCGTATTTCACCTATAATAAACAATATATTGTTTATTACTAGAAAGCGAAACTCATTATGATTGTACAACCTTTGCCCTGATATTTATACAAAGACAACACTAATCAGTAAAATACTACAATAAATGTATATACACTTTTTGTTGCAACAGTTTTTGTAGTTACATTTTATGTATTATATTTGTGTTGGAAATCAAAAAATAGAGCGTTATGGAAACTCCGTTTATATTTGGAAAGATTGCTACCAAGAAGAATTTTACCGACCGAGAGAAAGAAACAACCGACTTAGTTCAGAACTTTACGTCGTTAATCAACACGATTATTATCTCTCCTCGCCGCTGGGGGAAGAGTTCTCTTGTAAATAAGGCTGCAAAGTTAGCGATGGCGCAAGACAGTAACCTCCGGATTTGCCATATCGACCTTTTCAATGTGCGTAGTGAGGAACATTTCTATTCGCTGCTTGCCCAAAAGGTAATTGCCGCTACTTCCACAAAATGGGAGGAGGCAATCGAGAGTGCGAAGAGTTTCTTTTCGCATCTTGTTCCCAAGATTTCAATCGGTACAGACCCTACTAACGAGGTTTCAATCGACTTTGATTGGGAGGAGGTAAAGCGAAATCCTGATGAAGTGCTCAATCTTGCTGAAAAAATTGCCAGGAAGAAAGGGCTGAAAATCGTGATTTGCATAGATGAGTTCCAAAATATCGCGGAATTTACCGACCCAGACTACTTCCAGAAAAAGTTGCGTTCACATTGGCAGCTGCACCAGAGTGTAGCCTATTGTCTTTATGGCAGCAAGCGCCACATGATGATGGAAGTGTTTACCGACTCCTCCAAGCCATTCTACAAGTTCGGCAATCTGATGTTTCTCAATAAGATTGAGACACCTTGCCTCGTGGAATTTTTCAAGAGTCGTTTCGCTGATACCGGCAAGAACATCAGCGATGAAGCAAGCCATTTGATTGCAAAGCTTGTAGATAACCATCCATACTACGCACAACAGCTGGCACAGCTTTCATGGCTCAGAACAAAGGATGTATGCACCGTTGAGATCGTGCGTGAGGCACACACAGCATTGGTGGAGCAGTTAAGTCTGTTGTTTGTAACAATCACCGAAATGCTGACCACACAGCAACTGAACTACCTCAAGGCTCTTATAGCTGGAGAAAAGGCCATCAGTTCGACCAAAGTGATGCATCGCTATCAAATCTCTTCAACGACCTCAATCTCCCGCTCAAAGGCTGCCCTTATCAAAAATGACATATTGGATAATAAGGCTGGTGAAATCTCGTTCCAGGACCCGATTTATGCCTATTGGTTGAAGACTGAGTACTTCGCAAAATAATCATAATGTCCACCCTTGTTTCAGGGCCATTTTTGTACCTTTTCTCATCAAAAAACACCATTTTTCACAAGTTTTTTTATACAGAACATTTTGATATTCAAGAAATTAAACTTATTTTTACTTTCCAAAATGGAGGTACAAGCCGAGAATGGTGCTAAAAATCACGAACTTACACATTCTCAGATACTTGCCAACCTGCAGGTTGCACCTTTTAGAGTGCTATACTATTGATAATCACCGATGTATACATACTACATCGGCAAAAATCGAGGCGAAGAAACTATAAAACACCCTCGCCTCTAAAAAAAGGAATAACGATGAAAAGAAACACTAAAAGCGGTGGTTCGGCATCGTTGTATGTAAATTTACTGTTTTCTCTATAAAATAAGGTTCATTTCCAAATATTCATCTATTTATAAAAGAACAGTGTACCCAAGTGAATTTTCATTACGTAATTTTCAAGATTCTTATTTTTTTTATTTCTTTGCATACTAAGATTTATAACGTCACGTTCTCACTACTTAGAACATCATGAAAAAAATAATTGGACTTTTCTTCCTTATATCTATCCAAATATTATCAGTATCAGCTGAAGAGTTGACCTCAGGATTATTTTTTAACAGTCATCTGCATGACGGAAATAAACGGACTTCTTTGATTTTAAACAACGGAAATCCGATAGAGATGCAAGACAAACAACAAATTTCATTCGAAATGAATATTCGTGACGAACTTATATTCGGTTTTGCCATGCGTATCATAACAAACAATAACGAAAACATTGATCTTATTTTTTCTATAGATACTCTCCAAAGAAAACGGCCGGCTATCGTGATAAAAGATAAACGTTTTTTTATCAGTGATACGATAATACGAAATAAATGGATTCCTGTCGGCATTACATTTCTGACTAAACAAAATAAAATAGAATTATCTTATAACTCAATAAAAAGAGTGTATGATTATGATTTCAACCAGATAAAAAACACCCGTATCTATTTCGGTGCTTGCGACCATCCGAATTATAACACTCCGGATGCCGCTCCTATAAACGTAAAAAACATTCGCATTTACAACGGAAAAATGTTGTTTCGCCATTGGGAATTAAGCCAGCATGGTAAAGGTGTATGTTATGATCTTGTCGACCATAGTCCGGCGAAAGCCATAAACCCTCATTGGCTCACAGATGATCATGCGGTATGGAAAAACATATACAGCCTCCAATTAAAAAAAAATCCACAATATGCATTCGATCCCGAACAAGAACTATTTTATATTACGACCGGTGGTCAGGAAATGTTCATCTATAATCCTCTTACAAATCATCAAGATACAATCAGGGGTATCACCGGACATCCCGCAGCTGCAAGCACAAATCAAATGATTTTCAATACAAAGACGAATCGTTTGGAATCTTACAACTTAGATGATCAAACCATATCGATATTTTCTTTCACCGATAAGGCATGGACTCAAACTTCAAAGAATGAAAAAGAAACCGGATTTTGGCATCACACATCGGGCATAGCACCCGATTCTACCATTATTACGTTTGGAGGATACGGCTCTTTCCTATATAAAAACACCTTATTTAAAATCAATCCTCAAACAGGAGAATTTACAGAAAAGATCATACCTGAGATATATCCAAGATATTCTCCCGCATCGGCAATCGTAGATAATACACTTTATATATTCGGTGGCAAAGGATGCCCTTCCGGGCATCAGGAGTTGTCTCCACGCGATTTTTCCGATTTATATGCAATAGATCTGAATTCTTTCGAAACAAAAAAGCTGTGGGAAGTGCCAAACTTCGACAAGAAATTCCTTCCGGGGAGCAATATGGTTTACAATAAAGAGGAGTCTTGTTTTTATATTATTACCGGAAATATGGGTGGAGTATTACTGAAAATTTCTATAAATGAACCGGGAATTATTCCTGTATCGGAAATACAACATTTCGATTCGGGTGCAGACTTTTCATTCTCCCAATTATATCATGCCCCTCGTTCACAACATTTATATTGTCTTTATGCGAAGAATTATAAAAACGGGCAACCGTCTCAAATACAAATATACTCATTATCTTATCCTCCAATGGTATATTCTCAGATTTTGCAACAAGACAAAAAAAAGCAAGATTTTTCTTTCCTTTGGTATTTGATTCCTGCATTAATATTATTGGTAGGAACGAGTAATTTCATACGGAAACGTGGTAAAAACCGGAAAAAGGATAATAAATTCTCTACCAGCAAATCTGAAACAGACTCTTTGATCTTTACCGTCCCGGATAAACCGTATTTTAATCGTGATCGTGCATGTATATGTCTATTGGGGTCATTCAACGTAAAAAGTAAAACAGGAGAAAATATAACCTCTTCATTTACTCCTATTTTAAAATCTCTTCTATTATTAATATTGCTCAATACCGAAAAAGATAACAGAGGTATTACAAGCAAAAAACTGGATGATCTTTTATGGGGAGACAAAAACGAAAAGTCTGCCCGGAATAACCGTAACGTCTCTATCAGTCGTTTGCGTCTATTGCTTGAAAAAGTCGGTAATATACAAATCGTCAATGATAATAATTTTTGGAAAATAGTTTTAGGGGACGATGTTTTCTGCGACTATCATACTGCTTTAAACTATATAGACGAGGCAACCAAAACAACAGTACATGATGAAGAATTTTTTAACAAAGTTCTTGAATTACTTCTATACGGACCATTATTGCCTAATACAGAAAGCGATTACCTCGACAGTTTCAAAAGCCATTATTCAGATATAACGATAGATTTGTTACATCTGTTATTACATAAAGAGGAATTCCAGAATAATGACAAGTTCCGATTAAAAATAGCAGACTCCATTTTTCAACATGACAGTTTCAATGAAGAAGCTTTACGCATCAAGTGTTCTATCTTCTGCCGAAATGATAAAATGGGTATAGCTAAAAGCATATATGATAACTTCTGCAAAGAATATCAAACCCTTTTAGGTGAAAAATACGGATTGTCTTTCAATGATGTAACAAAAGAAGAGTAAATAGCTATCCCAATTTTATAATAAAGTGCTCGGAATAGTATTTCTTAAGTTTTCTTTCACTGAATAGTCAATTATTCCCGTAAATAAACAAAAATAAAAAGAGTCGATTCATCAAAGTTTTTGACATGACCCCCGAAAGTTGGACAAAAAACTTTCGGGGTTTTGTTATGTCTAAAAAGAGAAAGAAACACGGCTATGCAGAACGATTGAAGTATATGCATATGCTTGAGAATGGACTTAGCATCAATCATATTCATCTTCATTATGGAATAGGTAAACAGCTGTTAAGTTCTTTGTGGATTCGTTATCAGTCAGAAGGGTACTCTGGGTTGATTAAGAAGAAAAATGTTAAGGCAGATTATGCCTTTAAACTTCAAATTCTTCGTGATATTGAGGAAAATCATTTAACTTTGGTGGCGGCATCGTTGAAATATGATGTGTCTTCTAGTCAAATATCCGAATGGAAAAGAATCGCTAGAGTTCACGGCTATGATGCATTGTCTATCATCAGGCCTAAAGGCCGACCACCAAAGAACGATATGGGAAGACCACGGAAAAAGAAACCGGACGAAATGACAGAGTTGGAACTCTTACAGTTACGCGTAAAGGAACTGGAGGCGGAGAATGCTCTGTTAAAAAAAGTGAAGGCCTTAGTAGAAGCAAGAGAAGCCCGTCTCAGAGAGATTGGGCGGAAGCCATCCAAGAACTAAGGCAGGAACATGGTCTTGAGATTCTCCTCGAGAAGACAGGGATGGCTAGATCTACATACTACTATCATACGAAAAGGCTATCAGAACCTGACGGTTACGATGATGCAAGAGCTGCAATCCGTAAGATATATGACCATCATAAAGGACGCTACGGCTATCGTAGAATAACCTCTCAGCTGAGTAATGATGGCATACATCTTAACCATAAGACTGTACAGAAACTTATGGTAGAGATGAGCTTGTATGGTAGGAGAAAGAAGGCGAAATATAAGTCTTATAAAGGCGAAATAGGCAAGGTAGCTCCTAATGTCATAGACAGGGACTTCATCGCAACTGCACCGAACCAGAAATGGACAACCGATGTTACTGAAGTCAAAATAAAGGATAATAAGATATATCTTTCTCCTATCCTGGATATGTTCAACGGAGAGATCATATCCTACACCATATCATACCATCCTGACCTTAAGATGGCAATGAGTAGGTTGGACAAAGCATTCAGGAAAACGGACATCCCAGAGGGACTTATATTACACTCTGACCAGGGATGGCACTATCAGCATATGAGGTATCAGAAAGCATTGAAAGATAAACATATAGTACAAAGTATGTCGCGCAAAGGAAATTGCCTGGACAATGCAATGATGGAGAACTTCTTTGGACTTATGAAGTCTGAATTGTTATATTTGCAGGAGTGGGACAGCGTAGAGCAGTTCGCCAAGGAACTAGTAAAGTACATACGCTACTACAATAATGATAGAATCAAACTGAGGCTAAATGGAAAAAGCCCGGTGCAATACCGAGCTTTATTCCAATCTAAGAGAGCCTCTTAATAATGTTAAACCATCCAACTTTTGGGGTTCATGTCATTTGAATCGACTCTTTTTATTAAACTAAATATTCAAGTAATAATATCATCATTTTCTGACAGGAAGTTCCGAAGAAAAGCCTTTCGGATTTTTCAACATCTTTTTCCCCTGCCCTACCAACCACAAATAATGATCACTCGACAAGCCTTCTTCAATCGGGACAAAAACAGATTCTCCAATCGGTACTTTTGTTGCACATTTAAATATGGCCGTGCCCTCATCCATTTCATCGAACATAGCTACATAAATCATTTCAGCTCCGGAACTTACGGCATTATACATTTGATCCCATAAAAACTGACCTTTATTTCTCGGTGTAGAATGGCTGTTCATGCCTTTCATATTCTTCCATGAAAATCCGGGAAAAACCAAAGGTGCATAATCTATCTTATTGCTTTTACACCAAGCAATATCTTCAGGAACTAAATGCTTGAACTTCTCAAAACTCCGGTCATTATAACGTCCGACAAACCAAGACATTATAATATCGCTTTTACGAATCAATTCATGAAGTTTCGGATTATTCTCCGTATCAGACCTCAATTCTCTCCAATAAGTAGGAACTCCCAACATCACACTAAAACCCCGTTTTTTAAGTCCATCGACAATCAGCTCGACATCTTCAGTAGTATATCTGCGACGATCATTAAATCCCACTCCCCAAATCACGACAAGCGGTCTACCGTTATGGAATAAATAAGAAGGATTCTTTTTCCGATTTCCGATATTAAATAAACGTGTAAGTTCATCTATATCATCCAAAACAAACGATGCGTCCGTTCCCTTCATTCCGCTAAGATCATACATAACACAAATTGCACGATCATATTTATCGGCAGCTTTTGTAGCCGAAGCCAAAACCTTATTAAAATGATTTTTCCCCGAAGGATTTTTCACTTCTCCTACAAATCGTTGCATAAATACCCCATCTAAACCGTACTCTTTCATCCAACGAAAATGCGTATCGACCGTAGATTCGTCATAAGAACTGAATACCGAGGCCACACCTCCGTCTGCAAAACGGAACGGTGTAGAATATACTTTCTCATATTCACTGACATCAGGCCACATATCTATGCTGCAAGAACCGGGTTTAAATCCCTGTTTTCCGGGATAGTGTCTCCATTTTCGATTCGCACCGTCATCCGGAGTGTTAAACCAACCTTGATAGCCGGCCATTATCAACCCTTTATAAGAAGAATACTTCTTTTTGGCCTCAATTCCGGCAGTACAAAAAAATAAGTATCCCCAATAAAACACAAAAAGTTTTCTTCATCTATCAATAAAATTAAATATAAAAGTGTGTGTACTATTTAAAAAACTATGTCACGATTCTTTCCTAAAAAATTGTCGTGACACAGTTCTAACTAATTGTATGTTATCATATCTTACTTGAGCATGGTACTAACCATATTTGAAAGTAATTTTCCTGCAATAGGATCTGTTGCAGCTTTATCGGTACGCATAGTAGAAACCATGACTTTACCTTGATCTTGAATCATCAACAAGGGGAATCCTTTAATCGTCGATACGTATTCAGAACGTTTATGCATATCGCCGTTAATATAACCGTGGATTTTCATTTGAGCTGCTAAAGGAACGACTTTCTCACTCCGTACAGTTTGCATCGAAGCACTACAAACTGTCGGAATCTCACGCTTGTTATTGTTAAAATAACGAAGATCCATTTTTTCTATATTATCGAATACGGGAGATTCGGGAACTTCCATCGTTGCAATATCCCCTTCTGTCGGAACAAGAAATCCGGTAAAATGTTCCGGGTACATTTTCAACATCGCTTTTTCACAATTCAAGAAAAGAGCATTCTTACCATCTTGAATTGATTTTCTCATATTTGACAATTCTTCTGCAGAACAGTTCTTATCATCCAATCCGGCATAAACATAAAGATCGGCTTTTGCTTTCACTGCCTCTGCAACAGTAGCGACCTTAGTATAAGGTATCTGCAATTGGTCAAATACTTTAGCAGTATTGTTATTATCTACCAAAACGATTTTCTTATCTTTCAGTTCTCCGTTATTACTCCACTCTTGGGTTGCCAAAGTAATATTATAATCATTTTGACTCAACAATACTCCACCTTTATCTTTCAACTCAAGCTTCAACTTAGCATCCACACGGGATTCAGGTAAATTAGAAGGCACATCGATATTGGCAGTCATCCATTGACGTCCGTAATGTTCAACAACCGGAACATCAACATTACCTTTTGCCAACACCTGTCCTGCACTTATAAGACTCCATGTAATAGTAGAAGCCGGTACGCTACTACCATCTTCCAAATCATTCACGACACAAAAACGAACAGGCAATGTAGATCCGGCATATAAATGGCGTCCCCATAATTCGGCCGAAACCAAAAGAGGGTTCAATGAATTTTGCATAGAATAATATGCAGGATAAGGATCGATGGTATTTACATCATACACATTTCTAAACCAAGTAAGTAATGCAAAATGTAAAATACCTGATGCCTCCGGATTGCTACGACGAAGAGCTTCTGCCAACTCGGCGGTAATGAAACGATGTGCTTCAAGGAATGCATTCGGATCTCCATAAGGATAAGCATCATCTCCCACCAATACCTGAGGATTCTGATGTACATACGTATAGAATGTTGTCGGATGCCCGGTCTCATTGTTCGGATATCCGGTAGACATCTCCTGACTGATCAAAGGACGGCCTTCACGTTTATTTTTCTGGAATTCACCATTAAACTGTTTAAACACAGTATGATCATACCAATTGATATATGAGTGATCGTCATCTATATCTCCATCATCAAACGTTTTGAAAAAATCCTTTCCAAAGCGTTTTTCCGGACGTTTATAATTAGAATCGAAACAAATAGGACGAGTAGGATCTACTTCACGCATTCTTTTTACTACTTTTTCGATAATCTGCATTTTTTTGATCGCACGGTCTTTATCCGGATCATTATCATAGAATTTCATCTCATTATTGATAGTCCAGAAGAAAATAGACGGATGATTACGATATTTTTTCAACATACCGATATATTCGTCTGCCCACATATCGATCAAATTCTGGTCTGGCATAGAAGACTGAATCATCAGCCAAGGCCAAGTTCCTTCATGACTTATACCTATACCGTTTTCATCGGCAGCAGTAATCCATAACTCATTATAAGGAGTAGTATGAGTACGGGTAGTTTCTATATTACCGCTCTTCATTATTTGATAGAAAGTATCAGCCATACGACGATCATTCGGCGTCAAAGCAAAAACAGTGTGGTTTCCACCTCTCAGCCAATAACGTTTGCCATTCAAATACAGAAAACCATCATCACGCTTTTCGAAAGTACGGAATCCTGAAGTAATAGTTTTACTGTCGATTGCACCTTTTTTATTACTCAAAGAAAACTTAAAATTATACAGATTAGGGTGCTGTGGTGTCCACAATTTAGGCTGTAAACCTTTCACACTCGCCATAACAATTTTTTCCTCTCCCGGATTTAATGTTACCCCTTTCTGTAAAAGGACATCGCTCAACTGCACATTGTTCGACTTATCGATAATTTTACCGTTAATATCGAATGACTGTTTTTTCTTACCGTAATTCTTCAAAGTGATTTCATAATCAGCTCCGGTAAGAGAAGGCTTGATAAATACATCCTCTATTTTTACAGGGTCTGTAATTACCATTTGCACAGGTTGCCATATTCCTCCATTATCGATACAATAGAAACCGTGAGCAATATCTTTCAACATTTTATTAGTTACCGGAACTGTCACGGCAACATCCACAATTTTATCTGCATCCGCTATATTTTTTATAAAATCACGAACTACTTTAACAACTATAAGATTTTTACCCGGCTTTAAATATGGAGTGGCATCGACCGAAAAATCACCGAACATACCAATATGCGAACCGGCTTCTTTCCCGTTAATAAATACATCTGCAACCTTAGACACAGCATCAAAATGCAATTCAATTTGTTTACCTTCTATCGATTCGGGCAATTCTATCCATTGACGATACCAAGCTGCTTTTACTTTTCCATATTCAAAAGTATAATTTTCACAACGTTCGGTCTCTTGTTGAAAATAGGTATCTGAAACACCTTTCGGGTAATGTTCAGAGCCGAATGTTTCTCCGTGAAGCCAAATTCGAATAGGATTCCAGAAATTAGGAACGCTCATCGAATGCCAATCTTTATCTTCCACAGCCGGATTTACAGCCTTATCCTGATCACTCAACTGATATTCAGGCATAAATAACCATTGACCGTCAAGACTGATTTCTGTTCGCCCCGGATTTAGAGTTCCCACTTCAATTGCCTTATATTGGCTTCTTTCTCTTTGCCGTTTAGCCTCCTTTTCAGCCGGAGACATAGCATATTTATATTCCTGGCGTTTTATTCCCTGAAAATAATTCTCGGGAAGCTCTTTAATTTCAAGATCATCAAACTCGGTAGTCAACCAACCGCCACCAAGAGAAACCTGACCACTGGGAGCTAAATTTGAGTTTTTATCAGTCACATCTATACGGGGAGTATTTTCATCATTGATATAAACCCTTATACGATCCCCGACTACATCGATCTTAAATTTATACCATTCTCCTGGAATCGGGTGAAATCCGAGAGGTTTTACGGCAAAAAACTCATCAGTACCCATATATCCCTGACGGGCAAGAACAATATCATCTTGCAGTCCGCCTTTTAACCCGACAATATAACGGTCATTACGATTATGAGCTCGAAAACCTGCCCATATCTGCACCTGCTCACTGCCTTTAGGAGCTCGCGCCTTAAAAGTCACCGAATAATTTTTCCACTCGGGATTTCCGAAAAGAGCATAAGATTCCCGACTGCTAAAAACGCCATTTTTTACATGGCAATCACCTCTACCGATAGTTTTAAGAGTCATCCCATCGGTCGCGAAATTTTCTTTGAAAACGCCATTTTGGGCACTTAGTTGTCCGAGTCCCAGACTCAGAGCCAATCCCAAACTTAGAGTTCTTAAGTGTGTTTGCATATTAGTTATTATTTATTTGAAGATGTTTATATTTAGTGTTTTCTAATATAATTCGATACATGTTCTATGAACCTAAAGAATGATCAAAACAAATGAGGTTTTCCATGCATTATTAATAAGATACAAAGAAAAATGCACTATCTTAAATTTTGGATTAATAATGCCTTAAATCGTTCTTAATATCACATTAGGATAAAAATTAATCAATAAAATAAAGAATCTAAGTCCCTGTCGAGATTTTGCCTAGGTCTGGGGTGAGGGTTCTTTCTGAGGATGTTTTTATGAGGAGAACAACAAGCTTTCTTGAGCGTAAAAATGAGAAAAAGACCGAATAATATTTCCTTATCGGGAAATTTGAACTTCCTCTAAAACTTCATTATAAAACAAGCAATGACAGTATCAAAAAAATATTTATTCATAAAAATAGAAATTAAAAAGCACATAAATATTTTTTTAGTTCAAATTTAATCGTGAAAAATGAGATTACTTAATACACTCCTTCTTATTTTGTGGACATTAAATCGAAATATTATTTTTTTTAATACACACTAACAAAAATAAATCATTATGAAACAACACAGTTTTTTAACTGCATTATGCTTGTTGTTTGCTGCTGTTCCTATAACAGGACAGACAATAAAGAGCAGTATGGAGTTCGCTCCTTCGGAGCATTGGGTCAAACCGGTAGAAAAACCTTATCGAGAAGAAATCTGCCTAAACGGCACATGGGCCTTTGCCCCTGTACAATTACCGGTTGGGTTCAAAGAAGGTGAAACCCCTGCACCAGCTTTACCCGGAGTAAATGAAGTAACATTCAGCAAAACCCCGATTCGCATTCCGTCACCTTGGAATGTCAACAGTTTTGCCGATAAAAACGGATTAGGTGGAGACCACCGCACATATCCGAGTTACCCTAAAGAATGGGAATCGATAAAAATGGGATGGTTACAGAAGAAGTTCACCGTTCCGGCTTCTTGGAAAGGTAAAAGAATTCAAATCCACTTCGAAGCTGTTGCCGGGAAAACAGATATATATGTTAACGGAAAAGCTGTAGGCGACAATTTTGATATTTTCATGCCTTTCGACATAGATATTACCGATGCCGTCAAATTCGGACAGGAAAATACTCTTAACGTAGGTATTCAAAAATTGTCTCTTTTCGATGACAGAAAAAGTCCGTTGGGACGGAGAACATATCAAGGCGGTTCATTCTGGGGACAACACATCGCCGGAATCTGGCAAGATGTCTATCTCGTAGCCCTGCCTCAAACCCGTGTAGCAGATGTATATATTCAACCTATCGTAAATAAAAACACATTAGAAGTTGAAGTGACACTTCGCAATGATGAAAATAAACCGGTTGAAGTAAATATCAGCGCAGCGGCCTACCCATGGATTTCGAAAGCAGGGAAAACTGTTCTTACAGCTGCAAATCCAAGTTCTCAGTTAGGAAGTCAAGCAGCATTGCAAATGCCGACTCAAAAAGTAACCATACCTGCAGGAAAAGAGATAAAAACGACACTGAAAACGACCGTTGACAATAAATTAAAATTATGGTCGCCTTCATCTCCCAATTTGTATGGCCTGGTTGTAAAAACTTCGGTAAACGGAAAGACAAACGACAGCAAATACACCCGTTTCGGATGGAGACAAACCGAGCTGAAAGACGGAAAATTCTGGTTGAACGGTAAACCTTTTGTTTTAAAAGGAGATTCATGGCATTATATGGGCATTCCCCAAATGACACGTCGTTATCCTTGGGCCTGGTACACCGCATTGCGTGATGCTAATTGCAACGCTGTTCGTCTGCACGCACAACCGTTCCCATCATTCTATCTCGATGTTGCCGATGAAATGGGTATATTAGTATTGGACGAAAGCGCGATGTGGGCCAGTGACGGAGGTCAAAAACTGGGCAGTGAAGAATTTTGGAAATGCAGTGAAGAACACATGAAACAACTCGTATTGCGTGACCGCAATCATCCTTCGGTATTCGGATGGAGTGTTTCGAACGAAATCATGCCTATTATTCGTGGTGTCATGCGTAATGCTCCGGGATTAGAAGACAATTTGGTAAAACATTTCAAAATTTGGTCTGACATCTGTTTCAAATATGATCCTTCACGTGCATGGGCTTCCGCTGACGGGGAAGACGATGGTCGCGGACTACTTCCGTTCTACATGGTTCACTACGGTGGAGAAGGAGCTATGAAAAGAGCTTATGAAAGTGGAAAACCTTGGGGTGTCGGAGAAGCTTGTAATGCATATTACGGAACTCCTGAACAAGTTTCTAACGCAGCAAAAGACGGAGGTCGAGCTTACCGTTCATTTGAAGGACGTATGGAAAGTGTTGCTGTAGATGCTTATAACTCATTAGCAAACCAACGTAAATACAACGCCAGCTATAGAAGCGTATTTAATTTAATTTGGTACGGGCTACAACCTCTGCCTCTCGGATTAAAAGACCAGACAAAAGCTCCCACATTAAAAGACGGTATAGCATTTACTTCTTTCGTAGAAGGGAAACCCGGAGTTCAACCGGAACGTATCGGACCATACAGCACAACTGTTAATCCGGGTTACGACCCGTCTCTGCCTCTATATAAAACTTGGCCGATGTTCGATGCAATAAAAGCAGCAAATGCCGAACCCATGCAACCATGCAAATGGGTTGTCAAAAACGTAACTCCGGCAAAAGCCGCTAACGTGAAAAAAGTAAAATCGATAAAAATATTACCCGAAAACGGTAAATTAAGTAGTGAATTGTTCCGTACCGGCATTCCTGTAAAGAAAATGGATACCGAAACCGTACCCGAACTGCTGATCATCGATGGTGCAAATATTCCGGCAAATGCTACATCTGTTATGCAAAAAGTATATGCTAAAGGCGGTACGGTAGTTGTTTGGGGGGCTGATCCGAAAAAAGTAAATGAACTGAATAAAATATTACCGTCTCCGGTAGTAATAACCGATCGTAAAGCAACGTCTTTGGTATTCGGTACTCCGGACGATATTACTTCTGGTCTTACCGAAGCCGATCTCTATTTCTCTGAATTACATCCGGCAGAATTTACGACCGTCGGATTAGGTGGTTCTTTAGTAAAAAACAGCACGACATTGCTTAAGGCATGCGATACCGACTGGACGAAATGGAATAAACAACCGGAATATGCCAAGACAGGTATGATTTTACGTACCGAAAAAGAAAGCAAACCCGAAGGCGTCGTAATGCTCAAAAAGAAAATGGGACAAGGAAACTTGGTCGTTACGACTATTCCTGCTGCACCCCGTGGCGCTAAAGCAGAAAAAGCCGTTCGGGCACTTCTTACCAATATGGGCATTGAATTAGGATCAGGTAGCGACTCAGGTAAACCGTTATTGAAATCAGGAGAAATCGTACGTGTTCTAATGAGTGGCAGTTATCCTGTCGCTTCTGTAAAAGAGGCAGGAAAGGTTAATCGTGTAGATTTATCGAAAGCCGATGGTATTAAGGAAAATACGATGCTCGATGGGAAAGCTTGGAAAAAATACCATTCGCAAAGCGGTCTGATAGATTTTAAACAAGCAAAACTGGACGGACCTACTCAAAATGCCGAAACATACATGAGTTTCTGGGTATTCAGCCCGAGACCATTAGATGACCTGCTTATAGAACCGAACATGCCTGTCGTCGATCTCGAAGTAGCTGCTGATGATGCCGTACAAGTATGGTTGAACGGAAAAATGATCATCAGTAATCTTCGCGAAGGCCCTATCGAAGGTGGTAAAGCCGTATCAAAAGGGTTGCCTTTGCACCAAGGCTGGAATCACTTCCTTATCAAAGCTATTCAAGGCGGAGGCGGTTGGTTCTTCAACGGACGTTTAATCTGTAATCAACCGGATTATCTTGCCGAAGAAATGGATTCGGTATTAGAAAAACCTTAAAGAGAGATTTCTCTTAGAAATAATAAAAACCGCTTTTTTTCATTATAAAAAGAGCGGTTTTTATTATTAATCAAGTGAAAAAATCAATTTAATCGCTTTTTTATACTTCTGTTAATAGAGTTAATGTCCTTTTATTAAGTGTTCCCAAATACCTTTGAAGCACAAAATTTAATAACGACACGACAAAAAATAAAAAATGAAAGTGCTGAAAATTTTAACTCTTGCAATGTGTTCTTACCTTATGATCCCGACCATGCAAGGTGCAACAAAACATGCCAAAGAGACCAAATATCCAAGTTATAAAGGGATGATTATGGCGGGATATCAAGGTTGGTTCGGAACTCCGGAGGACGGAAAAAGCGGAAGCTACCGTCACATGGCAGGTAAAAACGGTTTTAAAGACGGAAGTTGCCACATAGATATTTGGCCCGATGTAAGGGAATATTCAAAAACTTATCCCACAGAATTTAAAAATGCTGACGGATCTACAGCCCGTATATTCAGTTCCTATGATGCCAGCACGACAGATCTCCATTTCAAATGGATGAAAGAATATGGCATAGACGGAGTATTTATGCAGCGCTTTTTTGATTATGCACGGGGAAGAGGTGAACAATCACTACCCGATATCATTCTCAAAAATGCATTTGACGCTGCTTCGAAATATGATCGAGCCATAGCTATTATGTACGACTTGTCAGGATTAAGACACAAAAAAGAAGATTGCTCGGTTATTATCGAAGACTGGAAATATCTGGTCGATAAACTAAATGTTACAAACCAAAACGAGAATAAAACATATCTGCACCACAACAAAAAACCGGTAGTTGCCATATGGGGATTAGGCTTTACAGACCGTCCATATAAGGTTAATGAAATAGGTATAGAAAAATTAATCGATTTCTTACAAAATGATCCGGTATATGGAGGCTGTGCTGTAATGTTAGGAGTTCCTACAGCTTGGCGCGACTTGAATTTTGACTGTACCAACGATCCTTATCTGCATACGATAATCAAAAAAGCAGATTTATTATTACCATGGACCGTACAACGCTACACACCACTATTACATAACGATATGGACCGTTATCATGACGAGACCAAAGCCGATATCCAATGGTGTAAAAAGAACAAAATAGATTATGTACCTTGTGTTACTCCGGGATTTAGTTGGCACAATTTAAGTACGATTCAATTTCCCGATGATATAAAGCCTTCAGGTTCGATACCGCGCCAAGGAGGAAAATTTTTCTGGGATCAAATGTATAATGCCATGAAAGCCGGAGGTGAAATGATCTATGTGGCGATGTTCGATGAAATAGACGAAGGTACTGCAATATTTAAATGTACCGATACACCTCCTGTAACTAAAATATCTCAATTTATCGGAATGGACGGAAAACCTTCGGATCATTATTTATGGCTTACCGGTAAAGCGACTCAAATGTTACGAAAAGAAATACCTCTGACAAAAAAAATGCCGGAACGAAACTAAAAAAAGATATACAATTCACACACAAATACACAACTACACACGTCAAAGGACTGTCTTAACTTGTACTGCACCCCAAAAGTTAGACACAAAACTTTTGGGGTGTTTTTTATGAAGTACAGTTACGAACAAAGGCTTAT
>ENA-USUE01000532-USUE01000532.1-human-gut-metagenome-genome-assembly--contig:-NODE-532-length-20319-cov-5.084577_pt1 | contig 20319 bp, 19 predicted proteins | sample MGYA00250060_ERZ773396 | MGnify/ENA primary metagenome ERZ773396 (study PRJEB29103, sample SAMN06111989) | human gut metagenome | biome: human gut; feature: ankylosing spondylitis patient; material...
AAATGGAGATAAAATACGTTCAAATGTGGTACAAATAATCCCTATTTTGCTTTGTGGTACATAAGTGGTACAAATATACGATAAATAAACGGATAATAAAACAAAGTAACAATAAATTAGATAAAAAGAAAAACCGCTATAATATAGTGTATTATAGCGGTTTTATGATAGATGATATTTCTTTACTTATGATAAGTTATTTGCCGATGCAAAACCTCTCAAATATATTCCCCAATACCTGGTCTGTAGTGACTTCTCCGACGATATCTGAGAGGTGGAAGATACATTCTCTTAAGTCTTGGGAGATGAAATCTCCGGAAAGATTGGCGGATAAACCTTCCTGGACACGGTGGATGGATTCGAGGGCGTGGGTTAGGGCTTCGTAATGACGGATATTAGTGACGATGACGTCGTTTGAGGACAAAGAGGGAATATGAGCAGCTTGGATCAGAAGATCCTGCAACTTGTCGATATGCTCTCTTTTCTTAGCCGAGATGAAGATCGATTGCACGTTTTCGGGAAGGTCGGTCGGTTTAAACTGGCGATCGGTGAGCAGGTCGGCTTTGTTGAAAACGAGGATCAGCTGTTTACCTTCCGAGCGAGGTAGTATCTTTTCGGATAATTGGGCGATCTGCAAAGAAGCATCGGCTGCATCTATCATCCAAAGGACAATGTCTGCTTGGTCAAGCTTCTGGAAGGTCCGTTCGATACCGATACTTTCGATCGCATCGTGCGTTTCGCGGATGCCGGCGGTGTCGATGAAACGGAAAGTGATCCCTCCGATGTTGATCGTGTCTTCGATGACGTCACGGGTTGTACCGTGGATGTCGCTGACAATCGCTTTGTCTTCATTCAGCAGGACGTTCAGTAGAGTCGATTTTCCGGCATTTGTCTCACCTATGATCGCTACAGGAATGCCATTCTTGATCGCGTTTCCTACACTGAAAGAGTTGGCCAGACGCGATATGACTGTTTCGATATGGGCCGCCAATGTGCTGAGTTCGCTACGGTCGGCGAACTCCAACTCCTCGTGGTCGCTGAAATCCAGTTCCAGTTCCATCAAAGAAGTGATATGCAAAAGTTGTTCGCGCAAGTTCTTTAATTCATGACTGAAACCACCGCGCATCTGGTTTAATGCCAAGCGGTGCTGACCGGCTGAGGTCGAGGCGATCAAGTCGGCGACCGCCTCGGCTTGGCTCAGGTCCATTTTGCCGTTCATGAAAGCACGTTGCGTATATTCGCCGGGGAGGGCGGAGCGGCAACCTCTTTCAATCAAAAGTTGCATGATCTGCTGCTGGATGTAGACGGAACCGTGGCAGGTAATTTCTACCGTGTCTTCGCCGGTAAAAGAATGAGGTGCGCGGAAAAGGGCGATCAGCACCTCGTCTATGAGCTCTTCACCACGCCTGATACTACCGTAACGCAGTGTATAGGCTTTCTGTGACAGCAGGCCTTTTCCTGCTATACGCGGTACGAATATCGTGTTGCAGATTGCGATTGCTTCCGGTCCGGAGATGCGGATGACGGCAATCCCCCCGGCTCCAGGGGCAGTTGATACGGCGCAGATAGTATCTTCCATTAGTCTATACAGTTATTAATTCATATTTCTGTGTTCCAAGACCAATCTTTTCAGCATGTTCCAGTCCTGCTTGCCAGTTCGTGTCGGGGTGCATGAGGTGGAATTTGTCGCAACCTTCTAGATGTTCGTGATGCGGAGCGTCTGAAAGGCGGTTACCAGTCTCCAGGATCGGGGCCTTGATCACCATATCGGCACAAGCCTTGTCTAATGCGACCGGATCAAAAGAAGCGGCGATGCCCAGATCTGGCACAATCGCTGCATCATTGTGGTTCCAACAATCACATTCAGGTGAGACATTCATGATAAAGCTGATGTGGAAATTCGGCTTGCCGGACAAGACAGCTTTGGTATATTCGGCGATCTTGTAGTTTAAACGTTCAGACGTGTCGCCTTCACCCATGACGGCTCCGTCGTATTGGCAAAGAGCTACGCACTGGCCACAACCGACACATTTTCCGTAGTCGATTTCTGCTTTATGGGAAGCGTTCAAATGAATGGCATCGTGGCGGCAATGCTTGACGCATATATTGCAACCCTTGCAACTTTCGATGTCGATTCTGGGTTGCGATGCCGAGTGAAGTTCAAGTTTTCCACCTACGCTGGCGCATCCCATGCCGAGGTTCTTCAAAGCGCCGCCGAATCCGGTCTGCTCGTGTCCTTTGAAGTGGTTCATAGAAATAATGATATCTGCATCGGCAATAGCGGAACCGATTTTGGGAGCTTTACAATATTCACCGTCGATTTCGATTTCACGGTATTCGGTCCCTTTCAGGCCGTCGGCGATAATCACGTCGCATTTGGCGGAAATGGGGTTGAAACCGTTTTCCATTGCACTTTCCAAATGGTCTACTGCATTGGCGCGACGGCCTGAGTACAAGGTGTTGCAATCTGTCAGGAAAGGCTTCGCCCCTAAGTTGCGAAGCAACGTGGCCATCCGGGCTGCATAGTTTGGCCGGATAAAGGCCAGGTTACCAGGTTCGCCGAAGGGGATCGTGATCGCTACAAGCTGCTTTTGGAAATCAATGTTTTCGCTGCCCGCACGTTTTACGAGACGTTCCATCTTGTCCAACAAGTTACTGGACGGGGTCGTACGGAGATTGGTAAAGTAAACTTTAGACGTTTCCATTTGTTTATTGGTTTTTATAGGGACAAAGGTACGAAAAAAACTATTCTTCCTGTAAGTTGTTGGTTTTGTAGATTGGCTTTTATATATTATTTTTGTGTCAAATCAGTTATACTATGGACATGTTTTGGTTAAACCATGAGCAGTTACTTAAAGGCGTAAATCTGGGTTTCCAGCGTTACTTATCCCGACAGGTCAAGTGGGACAGGAGGCTGATCGGTATCTTTGGAGCGAAAGGGGTGGGAAAAACAACGCTTTTGTTGCAGCGTATCAAATTGGCTTATGGCGATTCTCATGAAGCCCTGTATTTGCCTCTCGATAATATATGGTTTCAGGAACGGTGCATGTTGTCCGAAACGGTTAGGCAATTTTATGAAGAGGGGGGCAGGCATCTTTTTCTAGATAATGTCCATCGATATGGTAGCTGGGTACAGGCGATAGAGTGTTTACACGACGATTATCCTGATATGAAGATAGTGTTTGCTGCACCTTTGCTGGTTGAAGGAGAGAAGACGGAGATGCCTTTTGACGGGAAAGGCGATTGGTATACGTTGCATACCATGTCGTTCCGTGAATATTTGTCCTATGAAGGTGCGCTAGATCTCAAACCGGTCCCATTGGACGAACTTTTGCTTAACCATGCGGAAGTGACGCAACAGGTGATGGATGAAGTAAACATAGTCCCCATTTTCCGGAATTATCTGGAACATGGTTGCTATCCTTTTTATTGGGAAGATCCGGATGCCTTCAACTTCCGTTTGCAGGATTTGGTGCGAGATTCGATCGATGTGGACCTTCCCGCCATTCGACAGATGAATAATGCCATGTTCCGGAAGATGAAACAATTGCTGATTCAACTTGCCCAAGAAGCTCCGGAATTTCCCCGCATGCAGGCTTTGACATCCAAATATGAGGCGGATAATACACATATACACCGGTTATTGGGTTATATAAAAGAGATAGGGGTGCTCCGCATTCTACAAGTCAGAAAAGAAGACGGCACACTGGCCCGTTCGTATCGCTCTTTCCTGGCGAACACGAATCTGATGGCAAGTCTTTTCCGGGAGATGGAGCGGGTTTACGTGGGTGAGACGTTTTTCGTCGATCAGATGTCTAATTGCGGGACTGTGGAGCTTTTGCATAATGGAGATTATCGTGTGAATGAAAAGTACACGTTCATGATCGGTGATCCGTTGATGGATTATGAGCGTATCAAGAATGTGGAAAATGCGTTTGCCGCTATACACGGACAGCCTAAAAGTGTAGGAAACAAAATACCTGTCTGGGCACTCGGTCTTTGTTATTGATTGATTTTGTCATCAACTAAATATGTAAGCTATGTTGGAAAATATGAAAAACAGACGGACGATCCGTAAATATACGACTCAGGACATTCCGGATGCTTTGTTGAATGAATTGCTGGAGGTTGCTGCCCGTGCATCCAATACGGGGAATATGCAACTGTATAGTGTGGTCATTACCCGCGATAAGGCAAATAAGGAAAAGTTGGCTCCTGCCCATTTCAATCAGCCGATGATTACGGCGGCTCCGGTCGTGCTCACCTTCTGTGCCGATGCTAACCGTTTTGTAAAATGGGCGGAGCTGCGCGATGCAGTGGCCGGTTTCGATAATTTCCAGACTTTTATCGCTTCGACTATCGATGCGATGCTGTTTGCCCAAAGTTTCTGTACGGCAGCAGAGGAAAAAGGATTGGGAATCTGCTATTTGGGAACGACGGCTTATAACGCAGATAAGATTATCGATGCCTTGTCGCTTCCACGCTTGGTTGTCCCTATCGTGACAGTCACGGTCGGCTATCCCGACGGAATGCCTGAACAGGTGGAACGCTTGCCACTCGGAGCGGTGGTTCACCAGGAGGTTTATACGGATTATACGTCAGCTTCTATCGATGCCTTATACCACGATAAGGAAGAGTTGGAAGTAAATAAACAATTTGTACGGGAGAATGATAAGAAAACATTGGCCCAGGTATTTACGGATGTACGTTATACGAAGGCCAACAATGAATATTTCTCCGACGTATTATTGAAAGTCTTGAAAGGGCAAGGCTTTTTGTAACCCTATGCGTTGTGGTTGCTAACCCTATGCTTTAACCTGCGTAACCCATAGGGTTAGCAACTGTAATGCATAGCTTTCTTTTAGATCCGGTCCAATACCGTTTCGATCAGGCCGGTCATGGAACCTTTGTATTCGGTATTCATGTCTTGGGCTACCCGACCGGCAATGATGCAGCACACGGTCATGGCACGATGTCCCATCAAGGCGGACAGTCCGGCGAGGGACGAACTTTCCATTTCGAAGTTGGTAATCCGGCTATCGTTGAACTCGAAAGCTTCTATTTTACGGTTCAGTTCCGGATCGGCGAGCGGCAAGCGGAGCTTGCGGCCTTGCGGACCGTAGAAGCCGTTGGCTGCAATCGTTACTCCCCGGATAATATCGTCTTGTGTGATCTGCTTGACCAGGGATGGATCGGCGGAAACGACATAGGGCTGGATACCGCTTAGCTTCCATTTCAATTGTCTCATCAGTTCTGATTCGAAAGCCTTGTCGCGCACTTTCTCGGAGTCGGCATAAAAATACAGAACTCCGTCGAACCCGATTGATTTTCCTGCTGCCACATAGGTCCCGACAGGAACAAACGGTTGCAATCCTCCTGAAGTGCCGACACGTACCATTGTCAGTTGCCGAAATATCGGTTTGATGGTACGAGAAGCAAAGTCGATGTTTGCCAAAGCGTCCAGTTCATTCAGGACGATGTCGATATTGTCGGTTCCGATGCCGTGTGAAAGTGTTGTGATGCGCTTCCCTTTGTAAGTGCCGGTGATGGTATGGAATTCACGGCTCGACACTTCACATTCTTTCGTATCGAAGTAGGAAGCGACGGTGTTTACGCGATCGGGGTCGCCGACCATGATGATCTTGTCGGCGAGCTGTTCCGGTTTCAGATGCAGGTGAAAGCAACTGCCATCGGGATTAATGATAAGTTCGGAAGGTGCGATCATTTGATTTTAGGTTTATGATTTCAGGTTTATGATTTCAGATTTATGTGTTGATGATAAATCATAAATCTGAAATCATAAATCCTTGTTAGTCTTTTAATGGTTTCGAAGGTGCATTTGACGGTTTGGCGATTGCCTCACGCATGCTGGTATCTGCTTCGATATTCTTCATCTTATAATAGTCCATGATACCCAAATTGCCATTACGGAAAGCTTCAGCCATGGCCTTGGGAACTTCGGCTTCGGCTTCGATAACCTTCGCACGGGCTTCCTGTGCTTTGGCTTTCATCTCCTGTTCGACGGCAACGGCCATGGCACGGCGTTCTTCAGCTTTTGCCTGGGCGATATTCTTGTCGGCTTGAGCCTGGTCCATTTGCAGATAAGCTCCGATGTTCTTGCCTATGTCGATATCAGCGATGTCGATGGACAAGATTTCAAATGCAGTCCCTGCATCCAGACCTTTGCGGAGAACCAGCTTGGAGATGGAATCCGGATTTTCCAGCACGCTTTTATGATTTTCAGATGAACCGATAGAGGATACGATACCTTCGCCGACACGGGCCAGAATCGTTTCTTCGCCGGCACCTCCGACTAATTGCTTGATGTTGGCACGAACCGTCACACGTGCTTTGGCGATCAGCTGGATACCGTCTTTAGCGACGGCTGTAACGGGAGGTGTGTCGATGACTTTCGGGTTGACCGACATTTGCACGGCTTCAAATACATCACGTCCTGCCAGGTCGATAGCGGTTGCCATCTGGAAAGGGAGGTCAATATTCGCTTTCGATGCGGAAACGAGGGCATGGACAACCTTTTCGACATGTCCGCCTGCCAGGTAGTGTGCTTCCAATTCGTCACGGGTCAGCGTTTTCAGACCTGCTTTGTGGGCTTCGATCATGGCGCGGGTGATGACATAAGGCGGCACGTTACGGATACGCATCAGGAAGAGCTGTATCAGCGAGATGTTGACACCTGAAACTTTTGCCGAGATCCACAGAAGGAACGGCACATAATAAAAGAAAATTACCAGCAGCAATATCGCTGCTCCCAAAAGGGCGAGAGGTACAAAGGTCATTTCCATGTGAGTAGAATTATGATTTATGAATTATGATTTATTTTTCAATTTTTAATTTTCACGATTACATTGTAGCCATCGACGCGTATTACCTCGACCGGCGTGTTTTCATCAATCAGCTCGTCCATCGATTTGGCTTCTACGGTGATCCCGTTAATGCGGGCTTTCCCGATTGGGGCGAGGCGTGAAAGTGTCAACCCTTCGTCGCCTGGCACGATTCCCAAGTCGCGGCTGGATACCAGCTTGGAATCGATGTCGGTTTTCAAAGCCACCCGGTTGAAGGATTTGGAACGCAACAACCAGATGAAAGAGGCCGCGAACACAAGCGATGATACCGCCAATGTCACATTGCCGATCGGCGTACTGACCGAATAGGCATAGAACAGGCCGCCGGCAGCAAAAAGGAATCCTCCGACACCGGCAACTGTGATACCCGGTAACATAAATATTTCCAGCAGGATAAGCACAATGGCTACAACCATTAGGAAGGCGATAATAAGCATTTCGAATATCATAGAGCCTTGTTTTATCGTTTGTTTTTCAGATAATTGATTTCGGCATTACGAGCTTTCTTCTCCAACTCGCCGGGCTGTTCCAACAAGGCGTTCAGTTGCTCTTCTGCTTGCAGGATGGTTGGCTTCAGTTGCTCTTTGCGGGCCTTGTTGCCTTCGGCGTAAGAGACGCGCAGGCCGTCGAGTTTTTCATTCAGCTCTTTGATCTGTTTGTTCAAGGCAACCACCTTTTCGTAGTAGCCCTTAGCTTCGGGGCTATTGATGTCATCCAGTTTGTAATAGACAATATTATTATCGATGATAAATTCAAAATCCTTTTCGATCTTTTTCTCTCCATAAGGTATTTCTGTGTGCGACAGACGAATCAGGTCGGCATAGTCGGAACTTTCTTTCCAGGAATCTCGGATAGCAGTGATCGCTGCACGGGCGCGTTTCACTTCTATGTCTTCGCTCTCCACCCGTTTATGCTCTGGATTCGGGATGAAGAGATAGACGCAGGCTTTTCCTTCCGGCTGGAAACGGTCGGATACAAACCATCCCAATCCTTTCACTTCATCGAAGACCATCATATAATCATTGTAGGGCGAATTGAACGGCATGCCCAACTGCTCTGGAGCCAGATAAGTGTCGGAATTGATGTTGTAGCGGGTGACGAAGAGGTCATAACCGCCAATCGAACCGTTCCCTTTGGAAGAATAATAGATCGTGGCGCCATCGGAAAGGACGAACGGGTAGTTGTCATCGTCATTGCTGTTGATGTTCATCGGTAATTGTTTCTCGTCCCCCCATTCGTCCATAAGCATGGACTGGGTAAAAAGGCAATAACGGTCGCCGTCTGTCGAATGAGCATAGTAAATCTTGTCGCCTTTCTGGTTCTTGTAGACGGTCGAGCTCACTGGCTCGTTTGTCTGGAAAAAATCTTTGTAGGAATCAAGTGTGCCGCTTTCTTCGCTTAGGGTATAGGCGGAAAGGAAATCGCCTTTGTCCACGACCAAGCTATCTATGATCTGAACATCTTCCACCTTTTCCATCATGCGTTGTGCATTGTTTGCCAAGTCGAGCTTGGTTTCGAACGATTGCGGATTCTGCTTTTTCTTTGCCAGCAGGTTGATATATTCTTCCAGCATTTCTCCGGCTTCGTCGAAACGATAGGTCTTGTAGTAGACTTCGGACATATAACGGTATGCCTCTTGTACTTTGCGTTTGACAGCTACTTTCAAATGCTTTTCCGCACCGGTCAGATCACCGGTCTCGTAGCAGCAGACACCATACCAATGATTATAGGAGGAATTGCTTGGCGCTTGTTTGACCAGCTTTTCAAAGGCAGGTTTGGCTTCCGCGTACTTACCTTCATTGTATAATTTTTTTGCTTCAGCCAGACTTTGTGCGTGCAGCCCGCCGCAGAGTAACGTGATTCCTATTGTGTAAAACAGTTTATTAGATAACCAATTCATTGATTTATGATTTATGATTTTGATTTTAGATTTATAATCCATAAATCTAAAATCATTACTTTTGTGTCCGATTACAAAAATAGGAATTAAAATCAAGAATCAAAACCCTTATTTTTTTATTCTTAATTTTTAATTCTTAATTAGTAAAGTATGGCAAAGTTGACAGAAGAGGAACTCCTGTTTCGTAAAGTAGAAGAGAAAGTCAAGAAGGCGATATTCGAATATGGTCTGATTGTGGATGGTGACCGTATATTAATCGGATTGTCGGGGGGAAAAGATTCGTTGGCGTTGGTGGACTTGCTCGGACGCCGTTCCAAGATATTCCGGCCTCGGTTCGAGGTGGTCGTGACGCATATCGTGATGTCAAATATCCCTTATCGTTCGGATATTGACTACCTGAAAAGTCGGGCAGATGAGCACGGCCTTTCCTTTTTCGTGCATGAGACGAGCTTCGACGCTTCGACCGATACCCGCAAGTCTCCTTGTTTCCTTTGTTCTTGGACGCGGCGGAAAGCCTTGTTCGATATTGCAAAGAGGCATGGTTGCAACAAGATCGCCCTCGGGCATCATCAGGACGATATTCTCGAAACCCTTCTGATGAACATGATCCACCAGGGAGCGATCGGAACGATGCCACCGCGCCTAAAGATGGATAAGTTCGATATGGAGATTATCCGCCCCATGTGTCTGGTGGAGGAGAAAGATTTGACCCGGATTGCTGTGTGGAGAGGATATCGGAAACAGATCAAGAATTGCCCGTACGAATCCGGCTCCAGCCGTTCGGATATGAAGGAGGTACTGTCGCGTCTAGAGGCGATCAACCCTGAGGCGCGCTATAGCCTTTGGAGCAGTATGTCGAATATTCAGGAGGACTATCTTCCTAAAATCATAAATCATAAATCATAAATCATCTCATGCAAGGATTTTATACTATTCTGTTATTGGTCGCATCCAATATCTTTATGACGTGTGCTTGGTACGGACATTTGAAGATGAAGCAGCAGTTCAGTTGGTTCGAGCATCTGCCGTTGATCGGTGTTGTCTTGTTCAGCTGGTTTTTAGCGTTTTTTGAATATTGTTTTCAGGTCCCGGCAAACCGGATGGGTTTCCGTGATAATGGCGGGCCTTTTAACCTGATCCAATTGAAGGTGATCCAGGAGGTGATTACGCTGGTTGTCTTTGTCGGTTTTAGTTCGATTGCCTTCAAAGGCGAATCGTTTAAGTGGAATCATGCGCTGGCTTTCCTGTTTCTGGTGGCGGCAGTTTATCTGGTGTTTAAGAAATAAGATTTTAGTATCACTTCAAATCAGGACGAGACAGTGATAGAGAAGTTTGGGATTAGTGATAGGGAAAAAACGCCCTGTGTCACAAGCGGGTGTTGAGGGTGGCGTCTAAATAGCACAGTATCGCCTCCTTTTCATCCGGATGGAACCATCGGATGTCGGTATCCCGTTTGAACCAGGTCATTTGTTTGCGAGCGTAAACACGAGAGTTGCGTTTTATCTTTTCAATGGCGAAATCTAATGTCCATTCGCCATCCAGGTATTTGAACAGCTCTTTGTAGCCGACAGTGTTGAGGGAGTTCAATTTGCGGAAAGGATAAACGCGGCGTGCTTCTTCCAGCATGCCGTCGGCCATCATTTGGTCTACGCGGCGGTTGATGCGATCGTAAAGTTCTTCACGGTCGCGGGTAAGTCCTATCTGGATGATACGGAACGGCCGTTCTTTTCGGGTGTTGGTACGGAAGGAGGAATAGGGTTTGCCGGTCATGCGGCAGATTTCAACGGCATGGATTACGCGTTTGTAGTTGTTTCGATCTACTTCATTATAATGTATAGGGTCTGTTTCCTTCAACTCGGCAAGGATAGGGGAGAGGCCCTCTTCTTCAAATTGCTTGTAGATGGCGGTTCGGATTTCGGGGGTGACGGTGGGGATATCGTCGATCCCTTTTGTGACGGCATCGATATACATCATGCTACCACCTGTCATAACGACAGTCGGATGTGTCTGGTGGAGTTCCCTGAGCAGAGACATCACATCTTCCTCGAAACTGCTTGCGCTGTAATAATCGGTGAGTGACAATGTGCCGACCATATAATGGCGTACACGTGCCATCTGTTCAACCGTAGGAGCGGCTGTGCCTATCGGAAGGTCTTTGTAAAGCTGACGGGAGTCGGAAGAAATGATCGGAGAACCGAAATGCTCTGCTACACGCAGACTCAGTTCTGTCTTGCCGACTCCTGTCGGCCCCAATAATATGACAAGAGAGTTCATTAATCAAAAGCGCTCGTCGTCGTATGGGTTATCCATCGGTCCGTCGCCAAGCCCGTCGAAACCTTCTTTATCGAGTTCGTCGATATCGTATTCGGAATCGCCGTAGAAATCTTCACCTATTTCGGTGTTACCTGTTTTGGCGTCCATTTCGTCGAACGACATGATCTGAACAGGTGCTTCGCCGATAGATTTGCTGCATACGGCTTTGTCCAGATCTTTGCCTGGGATGATTTCACGGAGTTCCATGAAGAAAGCGCGTTCAGTCATATAATCGAAGACAAAAAGCAACTTCTGGTGTTCGTCTTCCAGAAGCTCTTCCAGACGTGTATCTTCCATTATATAATTGTCTACTTCGGAAGAAGTATCCATTTCAACCAATGTGATTTCCGTATTCTTGCTCCAGTCATCATCACAGATGAAGAAAGAACACATCTGGTCTTTTGTATACCCTACAGAATCCATAATGGCATTGTACAAATCCAGAAATGTTGCTTCTGAGTCGATCTTGATCTCACGTTTGAAGTCGTCAACTTCATCTGATAGAATTAAAAATCTAAATACCATAGTCGTTATTAGTTTTTTGTTGGTTCAAAAGTAGTAAAAAAAACAATGTGGCAATAAAATAATGTGCAAATATACCCCATAAAATTCATTCTTTCATTGGTACATTGGCACATTTTCAAATTGGCATATTATTTATTCATCGATCGAACCTCTGACGATACCGCGCTGGGATGATTTGATGAAGTTCAGAATCAGATCCCGTTCTTCACTAGGTTCGTATTCGGTTTCGATGGCTTTCAGGGCTTCCGTATTGTTGAGGCCGCGTGTATAAAGCGTACGGTAGATTTATAATGCGACAATCAATTATTTTAATTGGTGGCCTGTTGGTAAATCCGCGACGGCGTAATCCTACGATATTGATACCACAGTACACGATCGGATCACGTCCGATCAGGGTATAAGGAGGAATATCTTTGCCGATCCGGGAACCGCCTTGTATCATGACGTGCTTGGAGATACGGGAGAACTGGTGAACCAGGCTACCACCGCTAACGATGGCGAAGTCGTCGATCTCTACTTCTCCGGCTATCTGTGAAGCATTGCCGATAATGATATTATCTTTCAGCAAGCAATCATGGGCAATATGGGAATAGGCCATAATCAGGCAATTGTTGCCGACAACGGTTTTGCCTTTGGAGGCTGTTCCGCGATTGACGGTCACGCATTCGCGGAGAATGGTGTTGTTTCCGATTTCGGCAGTTGTAATTTCTCCTTTAAATTTCAGGTCTTGAGGGATACCGGCAATAACGGCTCCGGGAAATACCTGGCAATTATTGCCGATCCGGGCACCGTCTAAAATAGTCGCGTGCGAATAGATACGACAGTTGTCACCGATCACGACATCTTTTTCGATTACAGCGAAAGGGTCGACTGTTGTATTCTGACCGATTTTAGCCTCGGGATGAACGACTGCTAAAGGGGATATGTTCATAATGATTTATGATTTATTATTTATGATTTCGGATGTATGGTTTATCGTATCATGTCGTTACCATAAGTCATACATCTGAAATCATAAATCATTGATTTATTTATTCTTTACGATTTGTGCCATAAATTCGGCTTCGCTAACGAGCTTATCGCCTACGAATACATATCCTTTCATGGTTGAAATACCACGACGGATGGGAGCCAGCAACTCCAAACGGAGGATCAGCGTATCGCCCGGAACGACTTTCTGGCGGAACTTAACGCCGTCGATCTTCATGAAATAAGTGGAATAGCGTTCCGGTTCGTCTACCGAATTCAGAACGAGCAATCCACCGGTCTGGGCCATCGCTTCAACTTGCAGTACACCCGGCATAACCGGTTCCTGGGGAAAATGACCTGTAAAGAAAGGTTCGTTGCTCGTGATGTTTTTCACACCCACGATATAGTTGCCGCCGATTTCGATGATCTTGTCAACCAACAGGAACGGATAACGATGCGGGAGCAGTTCGCGGATACGGTTGATATCCATTACCGGAGTGCTGTTCGGATCATAGACGGGAGCCTGAACTTCGTTCAGTTTGATGTCCTTGCGGATCATGCGTGCCAACTGGTTGTTGATTTTATGTCCCGGACGGGTAGCGATTACGCGGCCCCGGATCGGTTTGCCGATCAGTGCCAGGTCACCGATCACATCGATCAGCTTGTGGCGTGCCGGCTCGTTGTCGAATACCAACGGTTTATTGTTGATGTAGCCCAGGTCTTGTACGTCCTTATGCGGGATAGACAGCTTGTCGGCAAGATTGTCGAGCACCTCCTGCGATACTTTCTGGTCATAGATGACGATCGCATTGTCGAGGTCACCGCCTTTGATCAGGTTATTCTGCAACAGCATCTCTACTTCGCGAACAAACACGAATGTGCGGGAAGCAGCCAATTCTGTCGGGAATTCACTCAGGTCGTTCAGCGTGGCGAACTGGTTGGAAAGCACAGACGAATTGAAGGAAATCAAAACATTGACGCTAAACTTGTCGTCCGGCAGGATAATGAGGGAAGAACCAGTTTCTTCATCCTTGACTTCGATCTTATGCTTTACGATATAGTAATCTTTCGGTGCGTTTTGTTCCACGACACCGGCTTTCTGAATCTCTTCACTGAAAAAACGGGAACTGCCGTCGAGAATCGGGAATTCGGGTGCATTCACCTCTATCAGGCAGTTATCTATTTCGTAGGCATATAAAGCTGCCATCGCATGTTCAATGGTGCTTACTTGGATTCCGTTTTTGGAAAGTACGGTTCCTCTCTGGGTCCCGGCTACGTTTTCAGCAACGGCATCGATTACAGGTTCTCCTTCCAGGTCAACACGTTTGATTTTGTATCCATGATTTTCGGGTGCAGGGTGGAAAGTAATCTGGATATCCAAGCCTGTATGCAACCCTTTTCCTTGCATAGAGAAACTCGTGGCAAGCGTCTTCTGTTTCTGCATACGATCTATATGATTTATGATTTATAATTTATGATTTGTTCATTGGCCATTGCGCGCATTGTCAATAGCCAATTTAAGTCGTTCTATCTCACGTTGCATCTGTCCCATCTGGCGGTACATATCCGGCAGGCGGTTGAAGATCGCGCTGGAGCGCATAAACGCCTTTGCGTTGATAGCCGGAGCACCTAACAGGGTTGCCGGTTCTTTTACATCGCTGATCACGCCGCATTGTGCACCGAATACCACATGGTCCGCCACATGGATATGGCCGGATAGTCCGGCCTGGCCTCCGAACATGCAATGGCTGCCGATCTTTACGGAACCCGCAATGCCTACCTGGGCTGCCATGACCGTGTTTTCGCCGACTTCCACGTTGTGAGCAATTTGTACCAGATTGTCCAGTTTGACACCCCGACGGATGATGGTCGAGTCCATAACGGCGCGGTCTATCGTGGTATTGGCCCCGATTTCGACATCGTCTTCCAGTACGACATTACCCAGCTGGGGGATCTTCTTGTAGTTATCGCCTTCGGGAGCGAAACCGAAACCGTCCGACCCGATCACGCTTCCGGCATGCAGAATGCAGTTGTTGCCGATTACGCAGCCGTTGTAGATGGTCGCGTGCGGATAGACCGTACAGTTATCGCCAATGGTCACATGGTCGCCGATATAAGCGTGCGGATAAATGCGGCTGTTCTTGCCGATCTTCACGTCTTCGCCGATGTAGGCGAAGTTGCCGACATAACATCCTTCGCCGACCGTTGCCGAACCGGCGATGAACGCCGTAGCGTCTATACCCGCTTTTTTGACATTGGCCTGTTCCGCCATATTCAACAGTATGGCGAGCGAAGCATAAGCATTGGCAACCTTGACCAATGTGGCTTTTACCGGTTCGGCGGGAGTGAAATCATTGTTTACTAAAACAATGCTTGCTTCAGTTTGGTAGATAAAATGTTCATATTTTGGGTTTGCCAGAAAGGTCAATGTTCCCGGTTTACCTTCTTCTATCTTTGAGAAGTTGTTGACTTTCACTTCAGGATCGCCTTCGACGGTTCCACCTAAAACGCTCGCTATTTGTTGGGCTGAAAACTCCATTACTTAATCTTATTATATGTATTTCAAATGCAACTGCCCGGACTTGCTTCAAGGCAGTTTGCAAAAATGGTGAAAATTATTGGGATAGCCTATGCTTTACAGGGAATAATTCCTTTATCATGCAGATATCCTGCCATTTCGCGTTGTACGGCTTGGGCTGCTTCACGCGCTGCGGCGGCAAAATTCTCCGTTTTGTCTGCATATATGATAGCACGGGAAGAGTTTACCAATAATCCGCACTGGTCGTTCATGCCGTACTGAGCCACTTCGGCGAGGCTTCCGCCCTGTGCGCCTACGCCCGGAACCAGCAGGAAGTGGTTGGGAGCGTGTTTGCGGATATCCAGGAACATTTTTCCCTGGGTAGCGCCTACCACATACATCATCTGTTCGTCTGTAGCCCAATCCTGCGACTTTTTCAATACCTTTTCGAACAGCCGTTCGCCGTTGGCATCTTCCGTCAACTGGAAATCGTGCGAGCCTTTGTTGGAGGTCAGTGCCAGCAGGATCACCCAGGCTTCCTGATAGATCAGGAACGGTTTCACGCTGTCTTCACCCATATACGGAGCGACCGTTACGGCATCCACCTTGATATGGTCAAAGAAAGAACGTGCATACATTTCGGAAGTGTTTCCGATGTCCCCGCGCTTTGCATCTGCAATGATAAACTGGTCGGGATAGTTTTCACGCAAGTAAGCGACAGTCTTTTCGAACGACAGCATCCCTTTTACACCTAAACTTTCATAGAAGGCCAGGTTCGGTTTATAAGCCACGCAGTAATCGGCTGTCGCGTCGATAATCGCTTTGTTGAATGCGAAGATCGGATCTTCTTCTGACAATAGATGCTGCGGGATCTTCTTTATATCTGTATCGAGCCCCACGCAAAGGAAGGACTGCTTCTTCTTGATGTTTTCGAATAATTGCTGCTTGTTCATGTTGTTACGTGTAAAAAATTAGTCTAAAAATGATGTTATAGTTCAGACTCTTTCAGTCGTTCAGCGTTCTCGGCCACGATCAGCTGATCGAGGCATCCTTGTATATCCCCATCCATAAAGGCTGAAAGATTATAAATCGTGTAGTTGATGCGATGGTCGGTGATGCGTCCCTGCGGATAATTGTAGGTACGGATCTTCGCCGAGCGGTCGCCGGTGGAAACCATCGTCTTACGTTTGTTAGCAATGTCATCCAGATATTTCTGGTGTTCCTTGTCATATATAAACGAACGCAGGCGCGTGAGGGCGCGTTCCTTGTTCTTCGGCTGGTCGCGTGTTTCGGTACATTCGATCAGGATTTCTTCGCTTACGCCTGTATTCGGGTTCTTCCAGACATAGCGCAGGCGGACGCCTGACTCGACCTTGTTTACGTTCTGCCCTCCGGCTCCACCCGAACGGAACGTGTCCCATTTGATTTCGCCTTCGTTGATTTCCACGTCAAATTCGTCTGCTTCGGGGAGGACGGCGACGGTTGCTGCCGATGTATGCACGCGTCCTTGTGTTTCGGTTGCCGGCACGCGTTGTACGCGATGTACCCCCGATTCGTATTTAAGGGTCCCGTACACCTTTTCTCCGCTCACGGTAAAGATGATTTCCTTGAAACCGCCGGCCGCTCCCTCGCTACAACTGGACAAGGCCACTTTCCAACCCTTCATCTCGCAATACTTCACGTACATGCGATACAGGTCTCCGGCAAAGAGTGCGGCTTCGTCACCGCCCGTTCCGCCACGTATTTCGACAATGGCGTTTTTGTCGTCCTGCGGGTCGGCCGGTACGAGGAGCAGCTTGATCTCCTCTTCCAGTTCCGGAATGCGCGCTTCACAGGCAGCCGCTTCTTCGCGGGCTATTTCTCTCATCTCCGGATCGGTTTCGGCCATCATCAGGCGGGCCTCTTCCAAGCCGTTGAGGCATTGCATGTATTCCTTGCGGGCTTTTATGATTTCGTTCAGCTCTTTATATTCTTTCGTGAGCTTGACGTATCTTTTCTGGTCAGCGATGACGTTCGGGTCCGTGATGAGCGTCGATACCTCTTCGAAGCGCGATACCAATCCGTCCAGTTTCTCTAATAGCGTGTTATTCTCAGCCATATATGAACTCACCGAACTCGCTTTTAATAATCAGTTCCTTCTTGTCGCTTTCTTCTACACGGCCGACAACTTGTGCGTCGATATTGAATGATTTGCTGATGGCAATCACTTCTTCCGCATGCTCAGGAGAAAGGTAGACTTCCAGGCGATGTCCCATATTGAACACTTTGTACATCTCGTCCCAGGCCGTACCGCTCTGTTCCTTGATCGTCTTGAACAGTGGGGGAACGGGGAACATATTGTCCTTGACCACACGGCAATTGTTTCCGATGAAATGCATTACCTTGGTCTGTGCGCCGCCTGAGCAGTGTACCATACCATGGATATTCGGGCGCAAGGCATCCAATAGCTTTTTGACTACCGGCGCATAGGTCCGCGTGGGAGAAAGCACCAGCTTGCCTGCGTTCAGCGGCGATCCCTCTACAGGGTCGGTCAGCTTCAAGCCACCGCTGTAAACCAGTTCGTCGGGGACAGCTTTGTCGAAGCTTTCCGGGTATTTTTCTGCCAGGTATTTGGCAAAAACGTCGTGGCGCGCACTGGTCAGCCCGTTGCTTCCCATGCCTCCGTTATATTCTTTCTCGTAAGTGGCCTGTCCGAAAGAAGCCAGCCCGACGATCACGTCGCCCGGACGGATGTTCGCATTGTCGATCACGTCGGCACGTTTCATGCGGCAGGTAACTGTGCTGTCGACGATGATGGTACGGACCAGGTCGCCTACATCGGCCGTTTCGCCGCCTGTAGCATAGCATCCGACTCCCATTTCGCGAAGTTCGGCCAGCAGTTCGTCAGTCCCGTTGATGATGGCGGAGATCACTTCACCCGGAATCAGCAGCTTGTTGCGTCCGATGGTGGAGGAAACCAATATGTTGTCTACGGCGCCCACGCACAGCAGGTCGTCGATATTCATTATCAAAGCATCTTGCGCGATACCTTTCCATACGGACAAGTCTCCGGTTTCTTTCCAGTACATATAAGCCAAAGATGACTTGGTTCCGGCTCCGTCGGCATGCATGATGTTGCAATATTCAGGATCGCCTCCCAGAATGTCGGGAATGATCTTACAGAATGCTTGGGGAAAGATTCCCTTGTCGATGTTCTTTATTGCGTTGTGAACATCTTCTTTCGAAGCGGATACACCGCGTAGATTATAACGTTGGTCACTCATTGTTTTTGTGAATTTGTCTGCAAAGATACTATTTTTTGTCTTACTTATCTAAGTTTTAGCACATCTCCTTCTTCCGGAATGTAATCTTTGTGCTTTTTATTCATCTTATATAAGCTCTTGATCTGTATTCCGTATTTCTGTGCGATGCTGTGCATGGATTCGCCTACCTGTACGACATGGTCATAATTCGGCTTGTCTGCTTTCTTCTTTTTCTTTTCCAGGTAAACGATGTCATTTTTCTGTAACGGAAAATCTTCCGGCACCTCGTTGTATTTCTTCAGGTCTTTTACCCGGAAGCCGAGACTGGCGGCTATGTCGTCGAAGCTGTCTTTGCCGTTGGAATAGACATACAGCAGGCCGTTTGTACGGTAGACTGTATAGCGGGAGATGTGTGCCGGTTGCTTGTCTGACTTTTTACGGCCTTTTGCCGTGTCATACCGGTACAGGTCATAATCTTCGATCAGCTTGATCAGCCGGTTGGCGTAGGCTCGGTCTGTTGCGTATCCGCATTTTTGCAAACCTCTTGCCCAACCTTTATAGTCGGTTATTTTCAGTTTGAACAGAGAGGCATAACGGGGACGGTCGACCAGAAAACGGGCGTGGTCTTCGTAAGACTGTTCCGGATTCTTATATTTGCGGAAACATTCTCCGCGCAGGTCATCGTCGTGATAGACACGCCCACCCCTCCAGTCGGAATGACATTTGATGCCGAAGTGGTTGTTCGATTTGCGTGCCAGCTCGCTTCGCCCGGCTCCCGACTCCAATAACCCTTGTGCAAGCGTGATACTTGCAGGGATACGGTACTTTTTTTGATGCTGGATCGCTAAACTGCTGTATTGTTTGATATACTTTTCGTATGCCGGCACTTTCCGTTGGCTGGCTCCGAGTGCCGTTCCGGTAACGGACAGCACCAACAACAGGGAAAGGATTCGTAATGTTAATCGCATGACTGATTCGTTGTATGTAATTATATTTAACGGCAAAGATAATTAATTTGTTTTACATCATTGTCATAGTCTTGTGGCGGGGGTGGGGTGGGAGGCCGCATTATAATTGGGCAGATATGGATCATAAATGATGATTGGTCACCATGCTATTTATAAATAAGGATTATGCGGATTTCCGATTCGGCTTCACCTGTCTTTGAAATCTTTTGATTGTTATGGGGTACAAGGGTGAAGGTAAACATCCGGACTGCCTTCACCTCAGGATTTTGCCTTCACCATTATCTCGTCCTGATTTAGGTTGACCATGTCGCTCTGATTCGTTTCCACTACTATATATTTAAATGAAAGATAGGAGTTTACAGCTATTACTACCGCTCTTTAACCTTTCGCCCTTGGTCGAAAAGGCTTTTGACATTGGTCGAAAGTGTTTTTGACCAAGGGCGAAAGCCTTTTCGACTAAAGGCAAAAGGTTAATGAATGGGCTGTTTGACAATAGAAACATGGCTATTGTTTATCACGAATGTATTTGGGCTTTCTCTATATTTTCTTTATTTTTGCTTGTATCATTTAGAGTGTTATTTCATGAAAGAAATCAAGTTGGAGACAAAAATCCGGATTTATTCTCTTGCCGAACTACCGGAAGAAGAGTCGCGGTTAATGGAGGCGGCCATAAAAGCGACGGGACAATCGTATGCCCCTTATTCGAAGTTTCATGTCGGAGCGGCAGCTTTGCTGGAGGACGGCACGATCATAACCGGCAGTAATCAGGAGAATGCCGCTTACCCTTCCGGTCTGTGTGCGGAGCGGGTGGCGTTGTTTCATGCCGGCCATCAATATCCGGATATGCCTGTTGTCGCTCTTGCCATTGCAGCCGCCACGAATGGCCGGCAGGTCGAGAGCATTTCCCCTTGCGGTGCATGCCGCCAGGTTTTGTTGGAGGCGGATAACGGCTGGTACGTTTATAAGAACTGGACGTTCGAAAACCAGACTCCGAACAAAGATCAGAATGGTAATTTAGCGA
>ENA-USUE01000559-USUE01000559.1-human-gut-metagenome-genome-assembly--contig:-NODE-559-length-19523-cov-5.236861_pt1 | contig 19523 bp, 16 predicted proteins | sample MGYA00250060_ERZ773396 | MGnify/ENA primary metagenome ERZ773396 (study PRJEB29103, sample SAMN06111989) | human gut metagenome | biome: human gut; feature: ankylosing spondylitis patient; material...
AGCCTTTTCCACGCCCGGCACCCATATTCCACGTCACATCGCGTTCATCATCGGCTTACGCTCGTTACAAAACCGGCCGACCGAATTTACCTGGTCACGCTACACTGCTGTGAGTACCGAAACCGGCTGGGAGCCGAGCGAAAGCATGAACATATAAACGGACCGTATATATACCGCATGATATACGTCCCGGCACGTCACTGGAAGGGAGCGGCAATGACGCACGAAGACGGAACGACACCGTTGAATCATCTGGTAAAGGTATTGAGACTGGGCGACCCTTCCGAATACCGCGGACATACCTACATCAGCGGGGAGAGCCTGTACTTCCCCACCGGACGCGTGTACGGCGGGCAGGTGATCGCGCAGTCGCTGATCGCCGCGTCGAAGACGGTCTCGCCCAGCCGGCTCCCCCATTCGGTGCACGGGTATTTCATCGCGGCGGGCGATATACGCCAGGATTTGCTGTTCGACGTGGAGACCCTGCGGGACGGCCGGTCGTTCTCGGCGCGCAGGGTCAACGTGACGCAGTCCGAAGGGCCGATCCTGACCGCCATCGCAAGCTTCCAGGAACAGGGGCAGTCCGGAGTGGAGTTCTCCGATACGATGCCGCAGGACGTGCCGGCACCCGAAACGCTCACCAGTGCCAAGGAGCTGATGGAACCATATGCCGACAAATCGCCGTTCGCCAAGTTCTATGCGAAGAAGTCGCCGTTCGACATCCGCCACGTCACGCCGACCATCATGCTCGGCGCCGACAAGGACAGCGCGGCGCACGACTCAGGCAAGCAGCTGGTGTGGATGAAGGCCGACGGCGTGGTGGACGTGCCGCAGGTAATGCATCGGGCGATGCTGGCGCTCGGCTGCGATCAGGTGATGATGGAACCGGTGCTGCGCAGGGCGGGGCTGAGCATCTCGACGCCTGGCATCTCGTACGCGTCGATCGACCATTCGATGTGGTGGTATCGCGACGTGGACATCAACCAGTGGCACCTGTACGTGCAGGATACGCCGACCGCCGCGCACGGGCGTGGACTGGGCGTGGCCAAGGTGTACACGCAGGACGGCGAGCTCGTCGCCGCGATGGCGCAGGAGGCCATGATCCGCGTGCCACAGCAGTGAGGCCACGGACGATGAGTGCGGGCGGGTATCGAGGCTGGGGCTGAGACTGGTTCGGTGCCGGGAATTGCGGCTGCGGCCAGTATCCCGGTTGAGGCTGATAATGAGGCTGCGGCTGATAATGAGGCTGAACCGTCGTTGGTGTGCCATTTTGAACTGCCGGACCGGTCTGGGCAGCCGGGCCAGACACCGGTACGGCATTCTCGACCTTGGTTCCACATTTCGCGCAGAATTTGGCGTCTGCTTCAAGTGCACTGCCCACAGTGCATGCAGGACTTCATGCTTTTCCCTCTCGGATACGGCCCATCACAGAATGTGCGTTCCGATCAGCGGAACCGCGGATTCCATGCTCTCTCCATGGCGATCCTATTCCTGCACCTGCGAAACCTCCGTTTATCGCGGACGGGGGTGTTCACCTATTGAAGGGGCACGGAGATTGCCGGTGATCAGAGTGCGGGATCCGTAGTCCTGATTGGCACCGGACCACCCTCAGCCGCTACGCGGCACCTCCCGCCAGCGGGAAGGGGCTTAGTGGCGGGTTTTGGCGGTGGCGGAGGCGATGCCGCGGCGGCGTTTGGCGGCCTTCATCTTGGGGTTCTCCGGGCCCTCCATGGGCGGCAGCCGGCACAGCCATTCGCCGACGATACCGATCACCATGTCCGCCAGGCATATCACGGCGGCGACGGCGCATTGCGCCACGGCCGTCGCATAGTAATCCGCCTCGATATGATCGAGTACCAGCAGAATCTGCCCGACATACCAGCCGGCCAGCGCAGCGCCGGTCAGCCCCAGCGCCTTCGACAGCATAAGCGTGTACACGGCCTTGGTCGGGTCGAGCGGCTTGAGTCGGGCCCGCTTCTGCGGATCGGTGGTGGCGTACTGATGCACCTGCAGCGCCATCACCAGCACGACAATGCCCAGCAACAGGAGCACCACGGACACGAACCATGGCGCCCCCAACAACGAAAGCCCCGAGGACTCACTGACCTGCACAAGCAGACAGCCCGCGATCAGACCGAGCAGCAGCGCGACGACATACTGCCACCATGGGGTGCGACGTATCTTCATTCCGTACTCCCTACGATCCAAGTGTCGGACAGCAGTCCCACACGGTCGGCGTCGGGTGCCATGGCCAGCAGATACGACACCGGGTCGCCGCCGAGCCGCGCCTGCGGGTCCATGTCCATCCACGGTGCGAGCACCGAAGCATGGGTGCGGGCTGACGGCCACGGCACCCGGCAGTCCGGCTCATCGCAGACCGTTCCCGGCATATCCACCAGATCGAGGTCGACATCCCCGTTCAACGACTCCTCAACGGAACCGAGCGTGGCAATCAGCGCCTTCGCGTCCATCCGGCACGTCATTTGCATGACAGCCGACATGGCATCCGACCCATGCAGATGGCTCACATGATACAGCGGCGAGATGCCCTCGACCTGATCACCGGGAATGCCCTCCAATGCGACAATCGCCGTGCGGAACAGGGTTTCGGCCTCGTTACTGCAACTGTCCATCGAGATGACGGCCGTGTGCATGGCCGGTTGAACGGTAGCGGTATCGCCGTCGCCCGGTTTCCGCGCCGAACCGTCGACGGTTCCATCGAATTGCGGTATGTCGGCTGCGCTGCCGGACGGCTGCACCAGGGCATCGTCGGCCATGCCGGTCATCCAACTGTCGTCGATGCGATGTACGTCCTCGCGGTCACCGGCCTCGTGCAGCAAATCAGCAATCTCTCCCCCGTGCGGGCCCGCGAGCCGGGCGGCCGGATCAAGAGCCAGCCACGGTGCCAAAACGAACGCCCGCTGCCACGCACGCGGATGCGGCAAAGTCACATTCGGGTCCTCGCTGACGAGGCCATCGACATCGATGATGTCAAGATCCAGTGTGCGCGACGCCCAATGTTGTTCCCGCGTGCGTCCATGAGCAACTTCGATATGCTGCAGGCGGCCAAGCAGACTCGCCGCGTCCAGTTCGGTCGTGACCTCGATGACAGCGTTGAGAAAATCCGGGGTACCATCCGGCATGCCCCATGCGGCGGTGCGGTACAACGGCGATATCCCAGTCACCTGTGTGCCTTCAAGGCCGTCGATATCCGCGATCGCGGACCGCATCGACGCCGCGACGTCGCCCTTGTTGCCGCCGAGTGCGATCACGGCGTGGTGCATGGGCGTGACACGGCCTTCATCAGCTCGACCAGTTTTGCCGTCCGTATTCCGTCCGCTCCGCCATCGCTCGATGGTGACGCTCACGTCGGCGAACGGCACGGTGATCGGAGCTTTGGGCTTATGCACGGTGACGGTTACGCCTTGGACTGCGGGATGGTCGGCTATCACGGCGTCAGCGATGAGAGCCGCCAGCCGCTCAATCAAGTCGACATGCTCGCCTTCGATGACGGATACGATCCGTTTGGCGACGCGCCCGTAATCAACCGTGTCATGCAGGTCATCGCTGGAACCGGCACGTGACAGGTCGAGATGCAGCACGGCATCGACGATGAAGGGCTGCGCGCGCTGGTGCTCGTAGTCCAGCACGCCGTGCGTGCCCATGCCTTGAACGCCGGTGAGGCGAATCGTGTCCACGATTGCATCCTTTCGTTTAGGTTGGTGGTGGGTGACCACCCCAGTCAGTTTCGCCGACGGCCCTCCGGCTGAGGGAGGAGGGTTAGTTTTGGTATTGTCGCCAGAGGGAGCCGATTGTCAGGGCGGCGCGGCTGCGGCGCACGTCATGCACGCGGACCGCCCAGGCGCCGTGTTCCGCGCACAGGGCCGACAATGCGGCAGTGGCATTGTCACGGTCGTCCATCGTCGGCTCGCCTATGCCGGCATCGTTCAACGCCGCCGAAACGAACCGCTTTCGGGAGGCTCCGATCAGCACCGGATATCCCGACCGCTTGAACAGATCCAGTCCGACGAGCAGCGGCAGATTATGCTCGATGCCGGGCTTGGAGAATCCCAGACCGGGGTCGATGATGACCCGCTCCGGGGCGACACCGGCCTTGAGCACCGCATCGACCTGAGACATCAGCTCGTCATACACGTCCTTGAGCACGTCGTGTTCGTAGTGCGAGGTGTCGGCGTCCGGCGCGGCGCCGCCTTTCGACCCGGCCAGCCAGCCACGCCAATGCTGTACGATGTACAGGCAGTCATGGTCGGCCACCACGTGCGGCAGATCTCGGTCCAGTCGTCCGCCGGACACGTCGTTGATGATCTGCGCGCCCTCATCCAGCGCGGCCTGCGCCACGGCAGAGCGTGTGGTGTCGATGGAGACGACCGCTCCGTGGGCGATCAGCGCCTTCGCGGCACCGGTCACACGGTCGAGCTCGTCCTTCTCGCTGACGCGCTTGGCGCCGGGGCGCGTCGATTCCGCGCCGATGTCGATGATGTCGGCTCCCGCATGCAGCATGTCGTCGCCGTGGTCGCGGGCCTTGCCCGGATCCAGCCACAGGCCACCATCCGAAAACGAGTCCTCGGTGATGTTGAGCACACCCATCAGCAGTGTGCAGTCGGTATCATGCAACCGCTGCAGTTCAGTCATGAATTCTCCTATCCGTCAATCGCCGAAACGGCGGCGATGCCGACCAGTCACGGCGATGAGCCGGATCAGTGCTTGGCCATGATCAGACTCATCGCCTCGGCACGGGTGGCCGGGGTGCGCATCACGCCGCGGACCGCCGATGTGATGGTTCGCGACGCGGGCTTGTTCACGCCCCGCATCGCCATGCACATGTGCTCGCATTCGGTCACGACGATGACGCCCTTGGCGTCCGCGTATTCCATCAGCGCGTCCGCGACCTGCTGGGTGATGCGTTCCTGCACCTGCGGGCGACGCGCGTACAGCTCCACCAGTCGGGCGAGCTTGCTCAATCCGACGACCTGCCCGTTGGACGGGATGTAGCCGACATGCGCGACGCCGTGGAACGGCAGCAGATGATGCTCGCACACCGAGAACAGCTCGATGTCGCGCACCAGCACCATTTCATCGGTCTCGACCGGGAAACGCTTGGACAGCACCTCCTGCGGGCTGCGTCCGAGCCCTGAGAAAATCTCCTCGCAGGCACGTGCGATACGGTCAGGCGTCTCCAGCAGACCCTCGCGATCGGGATTCTCGCCGATCGAAGTCAGGAACAGCCGTACGGCCTTGCGCACGCCCTCTTCGTCAATCGCCATATATCCTCCAGCTTCCCTCACCACTTATATAGTCGTCATGCCCGCCGAACCGGGGCAGGCACACCGTTTGCCGTCAAACGGCAAACACCCGTGCGCCCGGCGAGCCCCTTTGCGGGACCGTCGGGCGCACGGGCACGAAATCACCGCTCCCCCGGCTTCATGCCGACGGAACGTTTGAGCGACTCCGGAATCTCCACCGGAGGCTTGTCGGAATCGGGACGGCGCTGGTCGGACAGCCACACCGGACGTTCCGGAGCCTTCCTGATGTTCGCGAAGATCGCGGCCAGTTCCTTCTCATTCAGCGTCTCCTTGACGAGCAGCTGGCGAACCAGCTCATCGAGCACATCGCGGTTGTCGTTGATGATGTTCCATGCCTCGGTGTGCGCGGTCTCGACAAGGCCGAGCACCTCCTCGTCGATGACCTCGGCGGTGCGCTCGGAGTACTTGTGCGGCGCAAGACCATCGAAATCGGCGCTCTGGTCGTCGGTGTCGGCCCACTTAATGGCGCCGAGCTTCGAGGAGAAGCCGTATTCCACGACCATGGTGCGGGCGATCTTCGTCGCCTTCTCGATGTCGTTCGACGCGCCCGTGGTCGGATCGTGGAACACGACCTCCTCCGCGGTGCGTCCGCCCATCGCGTACGCCATCTGGTCGAGCAGCTCGTTGCGCGACTGCGAGTAACGGTCGGTGGTCGGCATGACCGCGGTGTAGCCGAGCGCACGGCCACGCGGCAGAATCGTCACCTTGGTCACCGGATCGGTGTTGTGCAGTGCGGCGGCGACCAGTGCATGGCCGCCCTCGTGGTATGCGGTGTTGCGCAGCTCATTGAGGGCCATGCCCTTCGACTGACGCTTCGGGCCGGCTTGGACGCGGTCGATGGCCTCGTCGATGGCACGGTTGTCGATCAGCTGGGCGCCGGCACGGGCGCACAGCAGCGCGGCCTCGTTGAGCACGTTGGCCAGATCGGCGCCGGTGAAGCCCGGCGTGCGCACGGCGACCATGTGCAGATCGACGTCCGGCACGAACGGCTTGCCTTTGGCATGCACCTTGAGGATGGCCTCGCGGCCTTCGAGGTCCGGCGCCTCCACCGACACCTGACGGTCGAAGCGGCCGGGGCGCAGCAATGCCGGGTCGAGCACGTCGGGGCGATTGGTCGCGGCGATGATGATCAGGTTGGTGTCGCTGTCGAAGCCATCCATCTCGACGAGCAGCTGGTTCAGCGTCTGCTCGCGCTCGTCGTGACCACCACTCATGCCGGAACCACGCTTGCGTCCGACGGCGTCGATCTCGTCGATGAAGATGATGGCCGGGGCGTTTTTCTTCGCCTCATCGAACAGGTCACGGACGCGGGAGGCGCCAAGGCCGACGAACATCTCGACGAAGTCGGAGCCCGCCATCGCATAGAACGGCACACCCGCCTCGCCTGCGATCGCACGGGCGAGCAGCGTCTTGCCGGTTCCGGGAGGACCGTACAGCAGCACGCCGCGCGGGATGCGGGCGCCCAGGGCCTTGTACTTCGACGGATCCTTGAGGAAGTCCTTGATCTCCTCGACCTCCTGCACGGCGGAGTCCTCGCCAGCCACGTCGGAGAACTTGGTGGACGGCGTCTGGCCTTCGAGCAGCTTGCCGTTGTTCTTCTTGCCGCCCATGCCGAACATGCCGGACGCGCCGCCCATGCGGCTCATCAGGAACCAGAACACGGCGATCATGATGATGAACGGCAATATCGAGCTGATCAGGTAGCTGACCATGCTGGTCTGCTGCATGTTAGAGGTCCACCCCTTGGAGGGGTCGGCCTTCTCGACCGCCTGCACGACCTGCGCGCCCTGCGCGAACGTATAGTAGAACTGCACCTTCTTGCCGTAGTTGTGCGGCTTGTTCGTGTCCGGATCGGTCTTCGTGAAGTTGCTCTTCAGCTCAAGCTGCACCAGCTGCTTGTTGTCGATGATCTTGGCGTACGCGACGTTCTCGGTCTTGAGCAGGGCGAAGCCGTCCTTGGTGTCGATGGTCTGCGTGCCGGCGCCGGCGAACAGCTGGAAGCCGGCGACCGCCATGACCACCAGCAGCACGCCCCACAGCCACGGGGACTTCCAGAACGGCTGCGGGCCGCCTGAGTTGTTTCCCTTCTGGTTGCCGTTGGGGTCGTTGGGCGAATTGCGTTTGAACGGATTGCCGTTGCCGCGGTTGCCATTGCCACTCGGCGGCATCTGCTGAGGGCCTTGAGGATAGCTCATACCTGATTATTCTCCTTGATACACTTCGGGCTTCAACACGGCGATGGAGTCAAGATTGCGGAATCGCTCGTCATAGTCCAGGCCGAACCCGACCACGAACTCATCGGGAATCTCATAGCCGCGATACCGCACGTCGACGTCCACTTCGCGGCGCGACGGCTTCTCCAGCAGCGCGAATATCTCCACCGACGCCGCGCCGCGGCGCTTGAGTTCCTCGACGAGCCATGCCAAGGTACGCCCTGAATCAACGATATCCTCGACGATAAGAATGTGCCGACCGCGGACATCGCAGGACAGGTCCTGCCGTATGGCGATCGTCCCGCTCGATTCGGTGCCCGACCCGTAGCTCTAAAGACTCATGAAATCCATCTGCACGGGAATGCTCAGCGCCTGCGAGAACGCGGCGATGGTGTTCACGGCACCCTTGAGCACCGCGACCAGCAGCAGGTCACGCCCCTGATAGTCCTTGCTTACCTGCGCCGCCACCTCGTGTATCTTGCTTGCGATCTGAGCCTTGGTGATCAGCTCATGGTCGATCTCGTCTTGAACATCAGCGATTTGCATGGAGACCATCTTGGCACACGCGAATGACGTGTTTCCGACGAAATGCTGAATGACCGCTGGGAAGTGCCACGGCACCCTGACCGTGCCACTGCGAGATCAGCCGGTCGACGGCGTCGACGTGACGGAACCCGGCCTCGATGCCGACCGCCGCGAGCGCGTGCGCGATCACGCGCAATCTGATCGCCCGCGGCTCCCGCGCCAACGCTTTCGCGTCGATCCGCAGCAGCTCGCAGTCTCCGTCGACGCTCCCGCACGAATCCCCGGCGAACGTCACCGCGTGCGCCGCAACCGATTCCGCGATACCGTCGAGATACGACTTCTCGATGGATGCGAGTTCGGCACCGTCACAGAACCTGCTCACGATATCGCCGCCGGCGAACGCGTTCAGATAGGGAATCAGCGTGTGGCGGACGCGCGAGCGCAACGGGAAATCGTCCGGCAACGGTTCGTCCGCAGCCATATGGTCGCCGTTGGTCGGGTCATCCCACCATGTGATCCCGAGGTCCTCGCAGATGCCGGTCGTGTCCGCGCGGGTCAGACGCAGGAACGGGCGGGCGAACCGCACGCCGTCACGCTCGACGATCCGCGGCATCCCCGCGAGCGAATCCAGTCCGGAGGACCGCAGCACATCCATCAGCACGGTTTCGGCCTGGTCGTCGCCGGTGTGGGCGAGCAGCACGCATGCGGCCGATTCCCGTCGGGCCGTATCGGCCAGCGCACGGTATCGCGCGTCGCGGGCCGCGGCCTCAACGCCGTGACCGTCCCCCGACACTTCGACCGGCACCACCGTGACCGGGGCGAGCCCCAGCCCGCAGCATCGCCGTGCCGCCGACTGAGCCACCTCATCCGAATGCTCCTGCAGCCGATGATCGACCACGACGGCCCCGCATCTGATGCCCCACGACGCGCACACGATGCCGGCCACCGCCGCCAACGCCATCGAATCGCGACCGCCCGAGCAGGCCACCAGCACCAGCGGGGCATCGGGCGCGGGGGTATGATCGCCGTGCTCGGCGAAGCGCGGATCCTGCCTAGGTAGTCCCAGATCGACCAGCATGGATCGCATCCGGCCGATCGCGGCACGCATCACAGCGGTATATGGCATGGGTCGAAACCTTTACAGCTTGGCCAGTTTGGCGGCCATCACGTTGATCGCCTCGATGGCCGACCACTGGTTCTCCGGGTCGTTGACGATCACGGCGAACGACAGCACGCCGCCCTTGACGCGGGACACGTTGCCGGCGAGCGAGGTCACGGCGTCGAGGCTGCCGGTCTTCACGCGGAACAGGCCGTTGTCCGGGCCGGTGACGATACGGTTCCTCGCCGTGCCGACCAGGCCGGGGATGGACAGTCCCTCCGCCGCCGCGGTAGCGATGCCGGCGGTGAGATTGCGCTCCTGCATCTCGATCAGCGTGGTCACGCTGACCTTCGATCCCGGCGTCAGACCGGAGCAGTCGGCCATCTGCAGGCCGGACGTGTCGATGCCCTGCTCGGCGAGCGTGTCGGCGACGGCCTGCGTGTCGGTCTTGATGCTGTTGCCGGCCTGACGCTTGAGCGCCGTCAGACGGCCGAATAGCTGGGCTAGCGTATTGTCGGAATGCCTCAGCATGAACGCCATGACCTCGTTAAGCGGCGCCGAGCTGACCGAGGCCAGCGCTGAAGTGCCGCTTGGCGCCGCGCCCGCGGTCGGCCCGGACATCACGGTGATGCCGTTGTCGGCGAGCCGCTTCGCGAAGGTCGTCGCCGCGTCCAGCGCAGGCTGCTGGGACAGCACCGGGTATTGGCTGGAATCGTCGGGATTGGCCGGCTTGACCATGTCGGTCCAGGTGCGTCCGCCGTCGACGGCCATCGTGGAGATCGCCGTATAGTACCGGTGCTCCGCGTTGTTTTCCGTGACGCCAGCCGGCGTACGATCCTGCCCGAACAGCGAATCGTCGTACAGCAGGTCGACCTGCGTGATGCCGCGCTGCTTCAACGCCTCGGCGGTGCGCTGCGCCAGCGTGCCCAGCCCGGCATGGCCGTTGATGTGCGAGGGATCGCTCTCCCCGTCCGACAGCAGCATGTCGCCCTCACCCTGCAGCACCACGGTCTTGCGGTTGTCGTCGCCCTGGATGAGATAGGTCTTGGTGTCGAGCGTGGAGCCCATGTCCAGCGTGGTCGCCGCCGCGAACGCGGTCAGTGTCTTCAGGGTCGATGCGGGCTGGCGGGGAATCATGGCGTCATGCTCGGCTACGATGTTGCCCTTGCCGTCCGCGATGGCCAGCGAGAAGGATTTGCCCACGCCCTCGCTGGCGGAGAACTCGTCGAGGATGGTCTTCGCGGCCTGGGCGTCGACGGGCATGGACGCGTCGACGCCGGCGGCGACCGTGCCGCCCGTGAGCGCGTCCTGCGGGTCGGGAATCGCGACGCTGTCCACTCCCCGCAACGTCAGGATGCCAGGTGCCACGTCATAGATGTCAGCCACGAAATACCCCGCCATCACCGCAACGGCGACGACGGCGGACACCGCGACGGTGACGGTACGCCGCGTCATCGGCAGATGCCGAATCATATGATGTCGGGCCGCAGCCTTTGATGCCACGAGCGAACTCCTTAGACAGACGTTACATCATCGCCGCAAGGGCGCCGCCCGAACCGGCTCAGCGCTGCAGCGACGCGAACGAATCCAACGTCTGGACGACACGGATCGCGCGCGCATCCAACAGCTTACCGCCAAGCCATGAACCGATGACCATGGCCGCCACGCCATTGGCGAGACCGACCGGCGCCATGACCCATAGCCAACCGCCCATATCGGCCACAACGAGCACGATCGCGACGAGAATCGTCGGCAGCATCGGAATCAGACAGCCGAAAAGCTGCACGAACGGGAACAATCCCTGGGCGACGGCACGGCCCTGCGGCGTGGAGAACGGCTTGTCCATCGACGGCACCGGATACATCAGCGAGCAGTTGGTGATCTCCGCGACGCCGATGCTGCTGAACGAGACACCCAACGCCAGACAGATGAACGTCACGCCCAGGAGCAGGCCGTCAGCCGTGCGCCAATCGCCGGTCAACACGAAGCAGGCCAGACCGAGCACCACCATATATATCACGTTGATGGACGCGAACACCCGCATGCGGGACCGACGGTCGTCCCAGCCGCGCACGCCGGCCAGCACCTCCATCGTGAAACCGCGGCCGTCGTATGCCAGGCCGTTGCCCTCGGTCATCTGCATCATCCATCCGCCCCAGATCAGACCCTGCCAGATCACGATCGTGATGCCACGCGACTGGAGCGCGAACAACGCCACGAACAGGACGGGCATCACGAACAGCAGGATCTGACGCGGGTCGCGGCGCAGATACGTCAGCAGACGGGCGGACATCGCGCCGGACGTGCTGTCCGGCATCCAGCCGAACGCGCCGATGCCGCGGACCTTCGCGGCACGCTCGGGCGCACCCGCGGTCACGCGGTCATGACGCAGGCACCAGACACAGCCGACGAAGCACACCACCCACGTGACGGCCAGGATCGCCAGACGCGCCACGAACAGGAGCGGGTTACCGGTCAATAGGTCGTACGGCAACTGGAACGCGGCTCCGAACGGGGTCCAGCTCAGAGCGTCGGCCACGCTCAGATCCGTCAATGACGGAAAATCATACAGACTGCCGGAATCGGCGGGGTTGACGATGATGTTCGGCAGCTGGCACAGCACAATGAACACGATCATCGCGATGAGGTAGAACGCGTTCTTGCCACGTTTCGAGCGCACCAGCGTCGTCGATGCCGAAATGACCAGCTTGGCCAGCGACATCATCGTGATGATGGCCAGCGGGGCGGCGATGAGCTGCATGACGACCATGCCCACACTCATCCACCGGTATGCGAGGGACCACAGCATCAGTGCCAGCGTGCCACAGATCGCAGGCAGACCGCTCAGGCCGCCGAGCAGCATGCCGAGCTGCAGTTTCCGGTCGGGAATGCCGTACAGCGCGAACCGGTGCGGAGCCATGGTCGAGCCGTCGCCGACGAGCATCAACTGAATGAACAGGATGATGAAGCCGGCGAACGTCGACCCGTACATCACCGCGACGTGCAGCACCCCGTACATCCACCCCGCAGGGATGTGATGACCCGCCATATCGAATACGGGGCCGCCGAGGAACCACGCGAGAGCGCCGACTCCCACAAGGGCGCCGATGCCGAATACGATGCCGAGCACATAGCCGATGGTCTGCCACGTCGACTTGCGCAGGGTGGCAAGGGTGAGCGCCCAGCGCAGACGCACCATGGTCAAAACGACTTCCATCATGACTCCTCGGGCGATGGGAACGGGGCGGTGGGCGCAGACGAGTCGGCAGGGGCGACGCCGTTCGCCGCGTATCCGCCGTCGAGCCACGACAGCTTGGCCGCGGCATGCCGGCCGCCGACCAGCTGCAGGAACCGCTCCTCAAGGTCCTCGCCGGCCGACACCTGCTCTATCGTGCCCGCCGCGCGGACCTGCCCGGCGTTGATGACGGCGACGTGCGTGCACATCTTCTCCACCAGCGACATCACGTGCGAGGAGATGATGACCGTGCCGCCGGTGGACGCGTACTCGGCGAGGATGTCCTTGAGGTTCGCGCTGGACACCGGGTCGACCGACTCGAACGGCTCATCAAGCACCAGGATGCGCGGGCTGTGAATCATCGCGGACGCCAGGCAGATCTTCTTGGTCATGCCCGCGGAATAATCGGACACCATCGTGTCCGCGGCGGAAACCAGATCGAAGGCGTTCAGCAGGTCGCCGGCGCGACTGTGCGCCACATCGCGCTTCATGCCGCGCAGCATGCCCGAATAGATCAGCAGCTGCATTCCGGTGAGCCGGTCGAATATCTGGTCGGGCTGCGGCATGACGCCGATCTCACGTTTGGCGGCGTTGACGTCCTGCCACACGTCCTGCCCGAGGATCATCGCGGTACCGGCGTCGGGGACCAGCAGGCCGGTCACCATGTTGAGCGTGGTCGTCTTGCCCGCGCCGTTCGGGCCGACGAGGCCGAAAAACGAGCCGACCGGGATGTCGAGGGACAGTCCGTTGACCGCAATCTTGCGGTCAAAGCGCTTGTACAGGCCGCGAATGGAGACCGCCGCGCGCGGGTCGGGCGGCGGCAGTGTCGCAACCGCGGGACGGGAGGGGACGGATGACGATGCCGCACGCGCGGGAAAACCGCCAATCTGCGGCTGATTGTCTATACTCATGACTCAAGCATAGACCATGCAGTTGTATAGACCAATCATCCCGCAGATCGATGACGGGTCGGCGGCAGCCAGCATCGGCCCGGCCGGCGGAGTCAGACATCGCTGCCGAACGCCGGTCGAAGCACGGCCCAAACCCGCTCAGCCCTTATGCACGATTGGCTTCCACTGAGCCTTGGAGAAGATGGCCTGGAACGAAATCGGCATGTAACTGAGCATGTAGATGGGGAAACTCAGCACATAGGCGAACAGCTCCTTGTTGGTGGCGCCGATGTGGTCGCGTTCCGCGACGATCGTCAATGCGGCCAGCGCCATCATCGTCACGACCGCCAGCACGATGTCAAAGGCCCATCCCGCAATCGCACTGAGCTGGCTCTGCCACGTCACGAATCCGAACGCCACGAACAGCAGGCCCAGTACGATGCGGATGACGCCCAGCACCGTGAACGGGCATAGCAGCAGGGTGAAATCGACGGACGAGAAATCACGCTCACGCACGGCCCGCTTGATCAGCGCCATGCCGTAATACCGGAACACCTGCAGGAATCCCTTGCTCCAGCGCAGTCGCTGACGCCAGCTCTGCTGGAACGTGACCGGCTGCTCGTCGTACAGCATGGCGGTGCCGCAGTATCCGATGCGGTCGCCGTGCAGGATGGAGTCCATCGTGAATTCCAGATCCTCGGTCAGCAGATGGAATTTCCATCCCCTGTTGCGCCGCATCACCTCGCGAGAAAACATGAATCCGGTGCCGCCCACATGACAGCTGGAGCCGAGGATCATGCGCGAATTGTTCAGGAATCGCGACTCGCGGATGAACCACAGGGCCGAACCGGACGACACCCAGTTGTCGGCCAGGTTGACCGAATTGCGGTAGCTGGTCAGGATGCGGAAACCGGACTGGAAGGCCTTGTTCATCTCCTCGACGTAATGACGGTCGAGCCGGTTGTCGGCGTCGAACACGAAATAGGCATCGTAGTCGTCGGCCACACCCGAGTCAATCATGGTGCTCAGCAGGTACGACAGCGCGTATCCCTTGCCGATCAGCTCCGTGTCGTGGCGTTCGACGACATGGCATCCCATCTCGCGGACGACTTCGGCGGTGCGATCGGTACAGTTGTCGGCCACCAGCCAGATATCGATCAGCTTGCTCGGATAGGTCTGGTTGTGCAGCGAGTCGATGAGGTTGCCGATGACGTTCTCCTCGTTGCGCGCGGAGATCAACACAGCGTAGCGCTTGTCCATCGGCGCGTCCGGGAAGTGCACCGGCTTGGAGAACAGAGACATGATGACGCAGATGGCCTGGTAGATGATGCCGACGCCGCCCACCACCATCATAAGCACGTCGATTACGGTCAGCAATGCCATTAGCGCCACCTGCTTCGCGGATTGTCGGTAGACCCGTCACCACGGCGTGGGCGGGCGGTCTTTGCGGGACGGTCGGCTGCCGGCTTCGCGGCGGTGCCGGATGATTCGCTGTCGGACGGTCTATCGGAGGAGGTCTTCGCGGCGCCGGGCTCTGCAGAGCCGTCGCTGCTACCATCATCGCCATGCGCCTGTGCGGTACCGTCACCGACTCCGCGCAATTTCACGGCGTTGCCCGACTTCGCCCCCTCGCGCACGCTGCGCGACAGCACGTCCTTCGGTATGGCAATCGTTTCGGAATCCTCGGTCTCGTTGGCCTCGTCAAGGTCATATATCTGGTCGCGCAGCGCACGTAGCTCGTCGCTGATCGGCACATGGGCGCTCGATCCTTTGGCGGCGCGCGGCATATGGTCGCTCATCGGCTTGATCACGCGCTCACTGAACGCCTCGGCGCCCTCCACGACCTTAGACTTCTTCCCCGGCACCGGATCGCTCATCAGCGGCGACTCCACCAGCGCATAGCGCTTCGTGTACACCTTGAAGATGGCCTGCATGCTCGCCGTGACCGGCAGTGCGAGGAACGCGCCCAGAGCGCCGAACAACGCGCCCATCACCAGTACGGCGAGGAACGCGACGCATGGGTTGAGGTCCATCGTGCGCTGCGAGACCTTCGGCGAGAGAATCAGGTTCTCGATCTGCTGGTACACGATGATGAACACCAGCACACCGACCCCGTACCACAGGCCATTCGACCCCCAGGCGAACAGCACCGGCAGCGCGCCGCCGATATACGTGCCGACCGTCGGCACGAACTGCGACACGATACCGCAGAACAACGCCAGCGGCAGCCAATATGGCACGTGGATAATCTCCAGGAAAACGGCCGTGCAGGTGGCGTTGATGGCGGCCAGGATGGAGCGGGAGAACAGGAAGCCGGAAATCTGCTCCTGCACCACCGTCCAGCCGAGCAGGAAACGGCGCTGCGTGTTCGGTCCGAGCCACTGGCACAGGCTACGGCGCATCTTCGGGCCCGCGGCCGAAATATAGTACGTCACCATCAACACGGTCAGCAGATTCAACAGGAAGCTGAACACGCCCATCGTGGTGGTCAACGCCTGACCGGCGAAATCGGTGATCCACGACGTCTGCACGTTCTTGAATATCTCCATGCCGAGGTTCTCTATCTTCGGCATGTCGAACGACGTGTACTGCTTCACCGCGTCCACGATCTCCGTGTATATCGACGGAAGCCCCTTCACCATGGAGATCAGCTGCTGCACGAACATGTTGCCGAACAGCGTGAGCAAAGCCATGACGATCACGGCGAGGCCGATCAGGCTCACCGCCGACGCGGGGCCACGCTTCCAGCCGTGTCGCACCATCGAGACCACCAGCGGCTCGACCGCCAGCGCGATGAATATCGAGATGACGACATCCAGCACGATGGTCGATATCTTGCCCCACGATGTCCACACGAAAATCGCGGCGAACACCGCGATGACCGTGTACAACAGCGCGCGCCCCCACCAATCCGGCGGTCGACGCGAATCCCCTTTGGCGGGGAACACCGACGCCAAATCCAGTTTCTGATCATCCGTTTCACTCATGAGACCCTATTGTAGCCAGCGGGAGTGTACGCACAGGTGCTTATCCTGTAAGTATGCTCAACGTTTCGATTATCATCCCCGCGTGGAATGAGGAGGAGCGCATCGCCGACTGCCTGATGAACGCCACGCGCCAGACCGTCGCACCACATGAAGTGATCGTCGTCAACAACCGTTCCACGGACCGCACCTGCGACATCGTCGAACAGTTCCAGCGCGACCATCCCGAAGCTCCGGTCATCCTGCTGCAGCAGAACGAGGATCAAGGACTGATCCCGACCCGCAACTTCGGTCTGAACGCCGCAACCGGCGACGTGTTGGGACGCATCGACGCCGACTGCATGCTCAAACCCGACTGGGTGGAGGTCGTGTCCGGCATCTTCACCGAGGATCCGGACGCCATGGGCGCGACCGGACCGGTGGTGTATTACGACATGCCCGCGAAGGGTGCCGGGCTCGCCGGCGACGACCACATCCGCCGGCACACGTACCGGGCGGACAACGATCAGGTGCTGCTGTTCGGTTCGAACATGGCGATTCGCGCCTCAGCATGGCACGCCATCTCGGGCGAGGTCTGCCGCGACCCGGAGGACGTGATGCACGAGGACATCGACGTGTCGCTGCATCTGCTCAACCATGGTTTCAAGACGGTGTACTCACAGTGCATGATCTGCGGCATCTCCGCACGGCGCATGGACACGTCCTTCGCGTCGTTCCACCGGTACATGCAACGGTTCAAGAACACATTCGCCGCACATCCCGACCATTGGCGCGAGCACCACACCGAGCGGCGCCTGTATGCGCTCTACCCGTGGCTGCACATGCTGTACCCGATTTATCAGCAGCATCTGGCCGCGAAGGACATCAACCCGGCCGAGAAGATCTGGTTCGACGAGCAGATCAAGCTCGTCAAGAGCCATTTCGACAATCCCGAGCAGGTGGACGCCGTCGAATGACGTTGAATGACGTCGGCTGACGCCAGCCGACAGATGATGGTGGGGTTCCAACACGGTATGTGCCGGAACCCCACCATCATCTGTTAGCCGTATCCGTTGCGGATTATCGCGGCTTTCTCCCGCTCACGGGGCCGGCCGGCGGATGGACGCGCCGCCGCGGACCGGTCCCGTGTCGCTCTATCACATCAGCGAGGTGTAGATCTTCAGGATGTCCTCTTCGGTGGCCTTGCGCGGGTTGCCCGGCGTGCACACGTCGTTGAAGGCGTCGTGGGCGAGCGGTGCCAAGTCGGCCTCGGTGGCACCCACCTCGGAAATCGTGGTCGGGTTCTTGAGATCCACGGTCAGCTGGTGGACGGCCTGCACGGCCTCCTCGCGCACCTTCTCAAGGTCGCCGGTGTAGGCGTCCTCGATACCGAACGCGTCGGCGATGTCACGGTACTTTTCGCCGGTGAAGTCCTTGTTGTATTCCATGACCGGGGCCAGCAGGATGCCGTTGGCCACGCCGTGGGCCACGCCGAGACGGCCGCCCAGCGGGTGGGCCATGCCGTGCACGAGCCCAGGCCGACGTTGGAGTAGGCCATGCCGGTGATGTAGGAGGCGTAGGCCATCTGCTCGCCGGCCGGCACGTCGCCGTCGGCGGACTTGGCCAAGTTCTTGGCAATCATGCGGATGGTCTGCATGCTCAGGCAGTCGGACAGGCTCCAGGCGCCCGGAGTGATGTAGCCTTCAATGGCGTGGGTCAGGGCGTCAAGACCGGTGGCGACCTTGAGGCCGCGCGGCATGGAGTCGGTCAGATCAGGATCGACGAAGGCGACGATCGGAATGTCGTGCGGGTCGACGGCCACGAACTTACGCTTGTTGGCGGTATCGGTGACCACATAGTTGATGGTGGTTTCCGAAGCGGTGCCTGCGGTGGTCGGCACGCCGAAGATCGGCACGGACGGGTTCTTGGTGTCGGCAACGCCTTCCAGGGAGAGCACATCGGCAAACTCCGGGTTGGCGGTGATGATGCCGATGCCCTTGCAGGTATCCTGCGGGGAGCCGCCGCCCAGGCCGATCAGGAAGTCGGCGCCGGATTCGGCGAACTTCTTGACGCCGTCCTGGATGCATTCGACCGGCGGGTTCGGCTTGACGTTGTCGAACACCTCATACGGCAGGCCGGCCTCGTCCAGCACATCGGTGACCTTCTTGACAGTTCCGGTCTTCAGCAGGATCGGATCGGTTACGATGAACGCCTTGGTGAAGCCATGGGACTTCGCGACCGCCGGAATCTCCTTGATGGCTCCACGGCCAAAATACGCGGTCTGATTGAAGATCATGCGATATACCATGCTGGCTCTCCTTTGAATGACGCGCGGGCGTTGCGCTCGGCGTATCTGCTATGACAATTCCTATCGTACCTCGAAAACTGGAAACATGCTGGGAAGGTAACGCAAACACAGCAGAGAACAGTTGCGGTATAGCGCTGTAGCATACAATCGCCCCCGCGGCCTTACCCCTACGAAAAATCCCATTTGTCACCGCGTAAGTTTCTTCATCGCAAGTCCCACAAAGCAGTACACGCCGTACCACATTATGAGCCGCCCCGCATCCCGCCGCCCTCATTCATCCCGCCAAAGTCCCATCCGCACGGGCTGAAACGGGACATCGCTCGGACTAGACACTCGGACGACACCCCCATCCGGCCAAAATCCCGTTTGGCGCGGCGCGGATGGGACCACACACGGACGACGTGGCCAGAATGCTCATGCTGGGGACGATGCAAAGAGGCGCTTTCATGCCTGCACATCAATCAGACGCCCGGCTGCGCTCCGCTCAGGAATGATGCACGGCACTCGTCACCTTGATGGCGGTCCATGCGCCGCGTACGGCCAGCAATGCAAGCCATGCGGCGAACAGCAGCGAGCCGACACGCGGCGAAATCAGCCCGGCGATCAACGTGCCCAACGGCGCCGTCTGACATTTCCGCCCGCGCCACGCTTGCTCTTGCCTTCTTCAATCATGCTCACGGGTTTACTCTAGCGCGGGTAACGCCTTCAACCAGCACCGGGTGCAAATTACGGGTTGAAATCGCCGTTCCGGGCAATTCCCCGTGCCAAATCGCCGTTTTAAGGTCCAGAAACGGCGATTTGGCACGGGGAATCACGGATTGCGGCGATTTCAACCCGTAATTTCGGGAAGAGTGAGGGAGGGGGAAGAGACCGGGAGGAGGGAGGGTGCTGGGGGCATGCAGGACCGAGACGCATGCTGACCCTAGCCCACGCAATCGGGTAAGACCCATGACCCGCCCGACTTCT
>ENA-USUE01000568-USUE01000568.1-human-gut-metagenome-genome-assembly--contig:-NODE-568-length-19335-cov-8.081317_pt1 | contig 19335 bp, 20 predicted proteins | sample MGYA00250060_ERZ773396 | MGnify/ENA primary metagenome ERZ773396 (study PRJEB29103, sample SAMN06111989) | human gut metagenome | biome: human gut; feature: ankylosing spondylitis patient; material...
CGGATGGAAGAGTTGAAGTCGTTGACGCGGGAATCGACCGCCTTGGAGAAACGGCCCTTCCAAAGTTGTTCTGCCATTGTTAAGTCCCTTTCATAAACCTCTCAGTCTCGCTTACGCTCGACAGCTCCCCTACCGAGGGGAGCCTCTGGCGAAGAGGGAAAGCTTTACGGAATGCCAAGGCCTCTCCTCGGTAGGAGAGGTGGCACGGCGCAAGCCGTGACGGAGAGGTTATCCCTTTATAATAACGCAACGCCCCGTGGCATCGCTGCCCGGGGCTTTTTTTGAGAAAGGACGATCCTTTTTGCCTTGTCTGTTCAATAGTTTCGACCCCTACTTCAAGCAGCCCTTCGGCGCGGTGCGCGCCGGTCAAAGTGTGCATTTGTCCCTCTGCATCCCGGAGGAACTGGGCTATGTAGACCCTCATCTCGTCCTCCAAAAAGAGGGCAGGTACGATGTTCCCGTCCACTACCGGATGAAGTTCGACGGCCAGACGCCCCATCAGAACCACTTCTCGGTGGATGTCACCCTCAACGACGTGGGCCTCTACTTTTACTATTTCGACCTCTACACCGACTTCCGCCGCATCGTGCGCGGGCCGGACAACTGCGGCGTCGTGAGCTGGCAGGAGGGCGAGAGCTGGCAGATCACCGTGTATGAGTCCGATTTTGAGACGCCCGCCCCCATCAAGGGCAAGGTGTTCTACCAGATCTTCCCCGACCGCTTCTGCGAGGGTGTGGAGAACAAGCCCATGCCCTTCCCCGACCGGCTCTATCAGGCCGACAAACACGCCGAGCCCTTCTGGCAGCCCAATGAGGTGGGCGGCCACCTGAATGAGGATTATTTCGGCGGCGACCTCAAGGGCATCCAGATGAAGCTGCCCTACCTGCGGGAGATGGGTGTGGATTACCTTTACCTGAACCCCATCTTCGAGGCCCACTCCAACCACCGCTACAACACCGCCGACTACCTCAACGTAGACCCCCTTCTGGGTACCAATGAGGACTTCGAGACCCTCTGCGCCGAGGCCAGGAAGTACGGCATCGGCATCGTGCTGGACGGCGTGTTCAGCCACACCGGCTCCGACAGCCGCTACTTCAACCGCGAGGGCCGCTACGGCGAGGGCGGTGCCTATCGTGACCCCAACTCCCCCTACCGCAGCTGGTACGATTTCGATTCCAGGTATAAGGGCGGCTACCGCAGCTGGTGGGGCTTCGAGACCCTGCCCGAAGTCAACGAAGAAACTCCTTCCTACGTCGAATTTATCACCGGCGAGGGCGGTGTCATCGACACCTGGCTCCGCCGGGGCGCTGCAGGCTTCCGTCTGGACGTGGCCGACGAGCTGCCCGACGAATTTATTGAAAAAGTGCGCACCGCCGTCAAGCGGGTCGGCCCGGATAAGTTCCTTCTGGGCGAAGTGTGGGAGGACGCCACCACCAAGTTCGGCTTCGACAAGCGCCGCACCTACCTGCTGGGCAAGGGCCTCGACAGCGTGATGAACTACCCCTTCAAGAACGCCGTTCTGGGCTTCGTCTGCGGACGGGACGCCGGCCAGACCATGACCGACATCCTCTCCATCTGCGAGCACTACCCCGCCCCGGCCCTCGATACGGCCCTGAACTTTCTCTCCACCCACGACACCGAGCGCGCATTGACCGTCATTGCCGACGAACCTGCCAATGGCCGGGGCCGCGAGTGGCAGAGCGGCCGCTGTGTCACCGGCGACGCCTACGAGGAAGGAATGCTCAAGCTGCGGATGGCTTACGCCATCATCTACACTCTGCCCGGCGTCCCCTGCCTCTACTACGGCGATGAGATCGGGATGCAGGGCTACCGTGACCCCTTCAACCGCGGCTTCTACTGCTGGAACAGCCACGAAGAGCGGCTGAAACCTGTTCTGGCACAGCTGGCACAGCTCCGCCACACCTGCGAGGCCTTCCGCACCGGAGAGCTTCGTGTCCTGCGGGCCGAGGGCGGCGTCCTCCACTACCAGCGCATCGGCGAGTTTGAGGCGGCAGAGATCATCGTCAACCGCACCGAGCATATCATCGTAGAGCCGCTGGCCTCCGGCAAGCACACCGAGGTGAACCCCATGGGCTTCACCATCGTGGTGGAAGAGGTCGGCCACAACCCGAACCACAGCTACTACGACTATAAGTGACCCCCACCCCCTGCCCTGCCTGCGGCATCCCGCCCGGCGTGAGCAGGGGGCTTATTCATAATCTGTCTCTGTACTTTTCAGACGTTTTGCTCTATAATGGGGAAAAAGGAGGGAGAACTCATGTCTGTTGACCCTATTTTCTGGCTTCTGGCCGCCATCGGCTTCGTCGTTCTCGAGGCCATGACCCTGAATCTCGTCTCCATCTGGTTTGCCGTGGGCAGCGCCGCAGCCCTGCTGAGCTGTCTGGTCACCGGCTCCTTCCGGGTGCAGGCGGTGGTGTTCGTGGCGGTCAGCACCCTCTGCCTGCTGGCCCTCAAGCCCCTGTGCGCCCGGCTGCGCAAGCCGCCCACGGCAACGAACGGCGACCGCGCCCTTGGCCGAGAGGCCGTCGCGCTCACCTCCGTCTCCGCCGAGGCCACCGGCCGTGTCCGGCTGGACGGCGTGGACTGGAACGCCCGCTGCGCCACCCCCGGCGACACCCTCGCCCCGGGCCAGAGCTGCCGGGTGGCCGAGATCCACAGCACCCTGCTCATCGTGGAGCCCATCCTCACCGAGACCGCCGCACCGGCGGCTCACTGATATGAAAGGAGCGTCCCTATGCCTATCATGCTGTTCCTTATCCTCATCCTCATCTTTGTCATCCTGCTGGTGGTCGTCACCAACATCGTCATCGTGCCGCAGTCCATGGTCTACGTCGTGGAGCGTCTGGGCAGCTACTCCGAGACATGGAGCGCTGGCCTCCACGTCAAGATCCCGTTCCTCGAGCGGGTGGCGAAGAAAGTCAGCCTGAAAGAGCAGGTCGCTGACTTTCCCCCTCAGCCGGTCATCACCCGCGATAACGTCACCATGCAGATCGATACGGTGGTGTTCTTCCAGGTGATGGACGCCAAGCTCTACACTTACGGCGTCAACCAGCCCATCGCGGCCATCGAGAGCCTGTCGGCCACCACTCTGCGCAACATCATCGGCGAGATGGAGCTGGACCACACCCTCACCAGCCGCGACACCATCAACAGCAAGATCACGGCCATCCTGGATGAAGCCACCGACAAGTGGGGCATCAAGGTCAACCGTGTTGAGGTCAAGAACATCATCCCGCCGCGCGAGATCCAGGAGGCCATGGAAAAGCAGATGAAGGCAGAGCGCGAGAAGCGCGCCGTCATCCTGAAGGCCGACGGCGAGAAGCAGGCCGCCATTACTGCCGCCGAGGGCGAAAAGGAATCCGCCATCCTCCGTGCCGACGCCGTCAAACAGCAGCGCATCCTCGAGGCCGAGGGCGAGGCACAGGCCATCCTCGCCGTCCAGAAGGCCAACGCCGACGCCATCCGCCTGCTGAACGAAGCCATGCCCACCGATAAGGTCCTCGCCCTGCGCAGTCTGGAAGCGCTGGCCAAGGTCGCCAACGGCAAGGCCACCAAGATCATCATTCCTTCGGACTTGCAGAATCTGGGCGGCGTCGTCCCCAGCATCAAAGAGCTGATGACCGACCCCAAAGATGCAGAATAAGAGGTTTCTCCTATGATTTACGATACCCTGAACAATCTCCCCAACTATCTCGGCATGAGCGACAACCTTGACGCTGTCATCGAGTTCGTCATGGCCCGGGACATCAACAACCTGCCCGCCGGAAAGACCCGCATCAACGGCGACAAGGCCGTGGTCACGGTGAGCACCGTCACACCGCAGACCTCGGACAAGGCGCTCTTCCAGCGCCGGGACGCCCACCTGACCCTCGAGACCGACCTTGAGGGCAGTGAGCTGTTCGAAGTCTCGCTGGGCGAGCTGACCCCCACCAGGCCCGCCGACGAGGCCGCAGACCTGACCGTCGGCACCGCCGGCACCAGCATCGCCGGGATGCTCTGCGAGGGGCGCTTTGCCCTCTATCTGGCCGGTGAACCCTACAAGTCCGGCCTGAAAGCGCAGGGCTGCGGCAAGCTGAAAAAGGCCGTGTTCAGCATCGAGCTGGACGAGGACGAAGAAGAGGCCGCAGAGGAATAACGGAGGCTTTCTATGAAGCGTTTTCTGGGCATTTTCGCCACCGCGCTGCTCTTTCTGTTTCTGTTCACCTTCTTCGGCGGCTCCTATTTTCTGGACATCCAGCACCACTTTTATGCGTGGATGTTCCCGGTCAGCCTTGGCATCGCCTTCGTCATCTGGGCGTTCTGGCGGCTGGACGACAAAGTAGAGGCCCTGCAAAAGCGGGTGAACGAGCTGGAAGCCGCCCGGCAGAAAACAGACGAAGCCAAATAAAAAAGCAAAGCTCCACGCAGCGTAGGTTGTGTGGAGCTTTTTGTTATGGTATCCTTTGGACAGAGAGAAACAATCACAAAGGAGAGTTTATATGGATTCTTACGTCACCGGCAGCGCCATCCGGCAGCTGCGGGAAGCAAAGTGTATGACACAGGCCGAACTGGCCGAGAAGCTGGCCGTCAGCGCAAAGGCCATCTCCAAGTGGGAGACAGCCCACGGCCTGCCCGATATTTCCCTGCTGGAGCCGCTGGCGGCGGCTCTGGGCGTCAGCGTGCTCGAGCTGATGCAGGGCGAACCCGTCGTCAACCGGAACCGTTCTGCCAACCTGCTTCGCTCCAAGCTCTACGTCTGCCCCCTGTGCGGCAATGTGCTCCACGCCACCGGGCAGGCTGTCGTGAGCTGCTGCGGCATCACCCTGCCGCCGCTGGACATCTCTGAGGCGGACGACGCCGACGAACACCATCAGCTGACGCTGGAGCGGGTGGAAGATGAGCTTTTCGTCACCATCCACCACCCCATGACCAAAGACCACTACATTTCCTTCATTGCCTGCCTCACCGGCGACAAATTGCAGCTGGTCAAACTTTACCCTGAGGGAGACGCCAGCTGCCGTTTCAAAATCACCGGTGCGGGCGTACTCTACTTCTACTGCAACCGCCACGGCCTGATGAAAGCACCGGACTTCCGGGCCGCAGCTCGTCATACGCCGCCCCAGAAGCTCCACCTGCGGGAGCCGGACGAGGGCGACCGGGAGCAGCTCATGGCCTACCGGGAAGAGTTTCTTGCCATCAGCTCCCGGATGGACGGCACCTCAGCGCTGGACAAATACGACGACTACGACCAGTGGCTGGCTGCCCTCCGCTGCCTGAAAGACCCGGCCACCACCCCCGCCGGGTTCGTGCCCGCCACCCAGTATCTGGCTCTGGACGAGCAGGAACATCTTGTCGGCATGACCAACCTGCGCCACCACCTCAACGACTATCTGCTGGCCTACGGTGGCCACATCGGCTACAGCGTCCGCCCCTCGGAGCGGAAGAACGGCTACGCCAGCCAGATGCTCCGTCTGACCCTCGAAAAGGCCCGGGAACGCGGCATCTCCAAGGTGCGCATCTGCTGCGACCACTACAACATCGCTTCCGCCAAGACCATTCAGGCGTGCGGCGGCATCCTCGAGGACGAGATGTTCGACTCCTCCGACGGGACGCTGACCCAGCGGTACTGGATAGAGAATCGATAAGACGCAAAAAGGCTCCGGCAGTGCCGGAGCCTTTGCTCTTATTCAAAAATCAGCCCAGATGGAGCATATCAATGAGCACGATCATGGCCAGACCGTAGTACACCACGACGGCCACGAGGTCATTGATGGTGGTGATGAGCGGGCCCGACGCCACGGCGGGGTCGATATGGATCTTATGGAACAGCATGGGGATGACCGTACCCACCAGGCTGGAAATGACCATCGCCACGATGAGGGAAACACCGACGCAGCCGGAGAGCAGGAACGCCTGCCCCCACGCATAGGCTTTGAAGAAGTGGATATAGCAGCCGAGGAAGCCCAGCGCCATGACGGCCAGAAGCGCACCGTTGACCAGACCCACCCGCATCTCCTTCCAGAGCAGATGCAGCTTTTTGGAGGTGGTCAGGTTCTCGTCCACCAGCACGCGGATGGTGACGGCCAGCGACTGGGTGCCGACATTGCCCGCCATATCCAGCACCATGGACTGGAAGCAGATGACGATGGGCAGGACAGCCACCACCGACTCAAAGGCACCCACCACCGAGGACACCAGCATCCCGAGGAAGAGCAGAGCGATCAGCCAGGGCAGGCGCTTCTTGACACTCTCGAAGACGCCCTCGTTCAGATCTTCTTCGCTGGTCAGGCCGCCCAGCTTTGCGTAATCGTCGCCCATCTCGTCATCGACCAGTTCGACGACATCCGCCGAGGTGATGATGCCCACCAGCTCGCCGGCATCGTTCAGGACAGGCAGAGAGCGCTCGGCGTAGTCTACGATGCGGTCGATGCAGTCGCTGATCTTTTCGTGGTCGGTCACATAGGGGTAGGACCGGGCAATGAGCTTTTCAAGGCTGTCCTCCGCACGGGCGATGATGAGGTCTTTCAGATCGATGGCACCGTAGAACTTGTCGTTCTCGTCCACGACGTAGAGGGTAGAGATGTTGTCGTTCTCGCCCGCCTGCTTCACCAGCTCACTCATGGCCTGCCGGATGGTCATGTCCTTCCGGATGCAGATGTAGTTGGTGGTCATGCTGCTGCCGATCTCGTCCTCGCCGTAGGAGAGCAGCATCTTCACATCTTCGGCGGAGTCTTTGTCCAGCTGGCCGACGATCTTGGCTTTATCCTCTTCCTCGAGGTCGTCCAGAGCGTCCACGGCGTCGTCCGAGTCCATGTGGGAAACGACGTTGGCGGCCTTCTCGCTGGGCAGTTCTTTCAGGTAAGGTTCTGCGTCGTCCAGATAGGAGAAGATCTCGGCCACGGTATCCACGCCCAGAACGGCATAGAGCTTCTGGCGCTCGTCGGGCGTCAGGGCTGCGAGGGCGTCGGCAAGGTCGTTCTCGTGGTAATCAGAGAGCTTTTCGGCCAGCTCTGCCTGCGGCAGGCCGCTGTGGATGAGGGCGAGTATTTCCTGCTGGTAGTTCTTCTGCTGCATCTTGGGTTCCTCCTCCCCTTTTGGGGCATAAAAATACACCGCGTCGTCTTTTGGTCAGACTCCTGCGGTGTATCATGGGCAGATGCATTCAGGACGCGGCAGATTCAATCCATACTGCCCGCATCGCAGGAGGAGCGTTGTTTGGGGTTGTCTAAATGGTCGCCGGACATCGTGTTCGCTTCCTCCTGTAAAGTATTTGCCTTTTTCGGCCCCGTCATCATACTACGGCTGGACGATTTTTTCAACCCCTTTTACAAAATTTTTACCAGATTATTGCCAGATCGCACAAAAGAGCAGCCGCTCTCCCGTGAGGAAAGCGGCTGCTCTCAGTTGTTTTGCAAAAGTTTCGCTTAGTATGCGATGCCCCAGTAGACCATGGTCTTGGCGGGCTTGCCGCAGCAGGGGCAGACATCGCTCAGGTGCTCCTGCTCGAAGGGCATGCAGCGGCTGGACAGGCCGACTTCTTCCTTCATCTTCATCTCGCAGGCCAGGTCGCCGCACCACATGGTCTTGATGTAGCCGGTGCCCGCCTTGGCCAGCTCCTTCACCTCGTCCATGGTGGTGGCAGCCCAGGTGCGCTTCTCACGGTTGGCAAGAGCGCGCTCGTACAGGTCCTTGCGCAGAGCCTCCAGCTGGGCCGGGATCGCAGTCTCCAGCTCGTCCAGAGAGACGAACACCTTCTCGCGGGTGTCGCGGCGGACGAGGACGCACTGGTTCTTCTCCAGGTCCTTGGGGCCGATCTCGAGGCGCAGAGGCACGCCCTTCATCTCCCACTGAGAGAACTTCCAGCCGGGAGCGTTGTCGCTGTCGTCCAGCTTGACGCGGGCGTACTTGGAGATCTTCTCGGCCAGCTCAGCAGCCTTCTCGGAGACGCCGGGCTTGTGGGCAGCGATAGGCACCACCACGACCTGGATGGGGGCGACAGCCGGGGGCAGGATGAGGCCGTCGTCGTCGCCGTGGGTCATGATGATAGCGCCCACCAGACGGGTGGAAACGCCCCAGCTGGTCTGGAACGGGTGATGCAGCTGGTTGTCGCGGCCGGTAAAGGTCACGTCGTAAGCCTTGCTGAACTTATCGCCGAAGTAGTGGCTGGTGCCGCTCTGCAGGGCCTTGCCGTCCTTCATCATGGCCTCGATGGTGTAGGTGGCCTCCGCACCGGCGAACTTTTCCTTATCGGTCTTGCGGCCCTTGACAACAGGGATGGCCAGGTCCTGCTCGCAGACGTCTGCGTAGCAGTTCAGCTGCTGCTGGGTCTCAGCCTCAGCCTCGGCGGCAGTCTCGTGGATGGTGTGGCCCTCCTGCCACCAGAACTCGCGGCTGCGCAGGAAGGGACGGGTGGTCTTCTCCCAGCGCACGACGCTGCACCACTGGTTGTACTTCATGGGCAGCTCGCGGTAGCTGTGCAGCACGCGGGACCAGTGGTCGCAGAACATGGTCTCGCTGGTGGGGCGGACAGCCAGACGCTCTTCCAGCTTGTCGGAGCCGCCCATCGTGACCCACGCCACCTCCGGCGCAAAGCCATTGACCAGCTCGCCTTCCTTCTGCAGCAGGCTCTCAGGGATCAGCACGGGCATTGCCACGTTCTCATGGCCGGTAGCCTTGAAGCGGGCATCCATATCCTTCTGGATGAGCTCCCAGATCGCCTGACCATAGGGGCGCAGGATGATGAAGCCCTTCACGCTGGAATACTCGACCAGCTCTGCCTTGACGCAGATGTCGGTATACCACTGTGCGAAGTTCTCCTCCTGACTGGTGATCGCCTGTACGAGCTTTTTGTTGTCTTTTGCCATTTTAATCTTATCCTCCCAAGGCCGTGCGCCAAACGCTCATCGTTCCGCACGAACCCATATATAAAGCCCCGCCGCCTACTCTGCCGTGTGCAGAGGCGCGGATGCGGGGCTTTTTTGCTTGTTGGTCGCTCAGCCCTTGTGGCTGTCCACAAACTTCACCACATCACCCACCGTGCGCAGGTTCTCGATGGCGTCGTCCGGCACCTCGATGCCAAACTCATCCTCCAGCGTCATCACCATATCCACGATGTCGAGGCTGTCGGCCTCAAAATCGCCCATAATGTCACTGTCCATCGTGATCTTAGCGGGGTCGATGTCCAGCTGTTCTGCCAGCAGTGCGCGGATCTTCTCAAACGTATCCATGATAGTGGTCTCCTTTTGCTTTAATTTCGCATCTTCACGCTGCGCAGACCATGGCAGCCCTTCCCTCCTCCCCTTTGGCGGGCAGACTGTCTCCCTGCGCAGAACGCTCTCTTTCTTTATATCCCATGATATGCTTATTGTCAAGCCCCGTTTTGCATCCGGCATGGTTTTCCAGGCAAAAATTCCGCTCAAAATCTCTCTGCCAGCCCTTTTCTGCTTGACAGACGGGGGCTATTTTCTTATCATTATAGAGTGGCAAGTTTATGGGGACTGACCAGCAGCCCCAAAGGAGTTTTCAACATGAAGCTTTCATTTACCAAAATGCAGGGCTGTGCCAACGATTATATCTATCTCGACTGCCGCGAAAGCGGTGTGCCGGAGAACATCGCAGCCCTTTCGCAGGATCTCTCCCGCCGCCACTTTTCCATCGGCGCGGACGGCATCATCTGCATCTGCGCCCCGGTGACGGCCGACGCAGACGGACGGATGCGCATCTTCAATGCCGACGGCAGCGAGGCCCAGATGTGCGGCAACGGCGTCCGCTGCGTGGCCGAGTGGCTCTACACCCACGGCGTCGCCAAAGAGACGCTCGTCGTGGACACCAACAGCGGTACAAAGACCATCACCCGCAAGGGCCGCCAGCTCTGGCAGGTGGAGATGGGCGGATACTCCGCCATGGCGGCGGCTCTGCCCGCCGTGAATATGGGCAAAGGCCCGCTGGTAGACTGCCCCCTCACCGTGGAGGGCAGGACCTGGCGCGTCACCTGCATCAGCGTGGGCAACCCCCACTGCGTCACCGTCGTGGACGATGTGGACAGCCTGAAGCTCGAGGACATCGGCCCGGCGTTCGAGAAGCACCCGAACTTCCCGGAGCGGGTCAACACCGAGTTCGTGCAGGTGGTGGACTCCACCCACCTGAAAATGCGGGTGTGGGAGCGGGGCAGCGGCGAGACCTGGGCCTGCGGCACCGGCACCTGTGCCACCGTGGCGGCGCTGACCGAGCTGGGCGTCTGCCCCGCCGGGGAGGACGTCCACGTCCAGCTGCGCGGCGGTGAGCTCATCATCCGGGTGCTGCCGGGCAAAAAACTGCTGATGACCGGCAGCGCGGTCACCGTATACGAAGGCGTCACTGAAGTTTAAGCATCCCTGCCCTCTCCGTTATGTTTTTGGCACTCCCTCTGAGGGAGCCGGACGCGGAGCGGCCTGAGAGGGCAAGCCACTTATAAAGAAAGAATTGAGGGAAAGTATCATGAAAATGAACAAACATTACAATGAGCTGAAGGCCAGCTACCTCTTTGTGGACATTGCCCACAAGGTCGCCGCCTATCAGGAGGCACACCCTGAGAAGGAGATCATCCGTCTGGGCATCGGCGATGTGACCCAGCCGCTGGCCAAGTGCGTCGTGGACGCCATGCATGACGCCGTCACCGAGATGGGTACCAAGGAAGGCTTCCACGGCTACGGCCCCGAGCAGGGCTACCCCTTCCTCAAGCAGGCCATTCAGGGCTACTACGCAGGCCGCGGCACCAAGCTGGACGAGGACGAGATCTTCATCTCCGACGGTGCCAAGAGCGACCTTGCCAATGTGCTGGGCCTGTTCGACGTGGACAACACCGTCCTCGTTCCGGACCCCGTCTACCCCACCTATGTGGACGACAACGTCACCGATGGCCGCAAGATCATCTATGGCCGCACCAGTCAGGAGAACGGCTTCCTGGGGATGCCCGACGACAGCGTGAAGGCCGACATCATCTACATCTGCAGCCCCAACAACCCCACCGGCGCTGCCTACACCCGCGACCAGCTCAAGGCATGGGTGGAGTACGCCAGAAAGAACAACGCTATCATCCTCTACGACGCCGCTTACGAGTGCTTCATCTCCGACGGCGAGCTGGCCCGCAGCATCTTCGAGATCGAGGGTTCCCGCGAGTGCGCCATCGAGATCTGCTCCTTCTCCAAGATCGCAGGCTTCACCGGCACCCGCTGCGGCTACACCGTCGTGCCGAAAGATCTGGAACGTGACGGCATGAACATCAACAAGCTCTGGCTGCGCCGCCAGACCACCAAGTTCAACGGTGTGCCTTATGTCGTGCAGCGCGGCGCTGCCGCCGTCTTTACTGAGAGCGGCATGGCTGAGATCCAGCACAACCTCGACTACTACCGCAAGAACGCCAAGGTCATCGCCGACGCTCTGGACGAGTGCGGCGTGTGGTACTGCGGCGGCAAGAACAGCCCCTACATCTGGCTGCGCTGCCCCGGCAGCATGAAGAGCTGGGAGTTCTTCGACTGGCTGCTGGAGAACTGCGGCGTCGTCGGCACCCCGGGCGTGGGCTTCGGCGAGTGCGGCGAGGGCTACTTCCGCCTGACCGCCTTTGGTGACGCCGAAAAGACCAAAGTTGCTGCTGAGCGCATCAAGACCGCCATCAAGGCTCTGTAAATTTTATCGCACAAAAAGAGGGAGGCACCCCGCCGGGGCGCCTCCCTTTTTGCTTGCAGTTCAGCGGTTGAAGGTCGTGCTGAGGGTCGTGCTCCACTCCCCGCCGGGGGCGAGACAGGCCGCAGCGGCCCGCTGGCTCCACTCCTGCGGATCGTCCACCGAGGCGGGCAGCGAGTTCCACGGCTCGATGCAGACGAAGCGCAGGGGCTTCGACAGGGCCGACCAGATGAGGGTATAGGGGAAGCCGGCCACATCGCAGACGATGCTGCGGCCCGTGTCCTTCTCGTAGATGCCCAGCGTCCTGGTGCGCAGGCCCGCCATGCAGAAGCTGTCGTTGTCGAAGAGGTCGTTGGTCAGCTGGACGGCCTGCTGGTTCTTCCACTGGTAGTAGCATTTGCCCGTCAGCAGACCGCCCCCGCTGGCGTCGAGGATGACCGGGCTCTCGGGCTGGTCGAAGCGGAACTCGTAGTCCTCGACGGTGTGGCTGTCATCGAACGGCACCTGAAAGGCCGGGTGGTAGCCGATGCCGAACCGCAGCTCTTCGGCACCGGGGTTCGAGACGGTGAGGGTGTGGTGAAGGGTCTTTCCGTCCAGCCGGAAGGTGCTGGTGAGGACGAAGTCGAAGGGGAACTTTTCCGCCTTCATGGCCTCATCCGGGCGCAGCTCCAGCCGGATGGTGTCGCCCTCCGCTTTCAGCAGAGTGTGCTCCACGTCCCGGGCAAAACCGTGCTGGCCGCCCTTGTAGGTCTTGCCGCCATGGGTGAAGCTTCCGTCTTTAAGCTTGCCCGTCCACGGGAAGAGGATGGGCGCGTGGCGCTTCCAGACCGCCGGGTCGGCCTGCCAGAGCAGCTCCTCCCCCGCCGCGTTCTTCAGGCTGACGGCCTCGGCACCGTGAGTGTCCACCGTAAGGCTCAGAAATTCGTTTTGAATGGTCGCCTGCATTTGTCTGCACTCCTTTTCGTGTGTGTTTTGCTGATTCCAGTATACTCCCCCGTGTGCCAAAAATAAAGCCCCCTTCCCATGCTTGCACAAATCGTCACTGGGCAAAAGCCTTCACCCCTTGGGGACAGATTTCCACCGACCGGGAGAAGCCTTTATTCGGAAGCACGATTTCCATGCTCTGCTTGCTTCAACAGGGCTGTGCCAGCGGCAGGGTGACGACAAAGGTAGTGCCGTTTTCGCTGCTGCTCTCCACAGTCACACTGCCGCCGTGCAGTACGGCGATCTCCCGCACAAGGGCAAGGCCAAGCCCCACGCCGCCCATCTCCCGGCTGCGGGACTTATCCACCCGGAAAAAGGGCTGGAAGATGCTCTCCCGGCAGTCTGCGGGGATGCCCGGGCCGGTATCCGCAACGCGCAGCACGGCAGTTTGCTTTTCCCGCCGCAGAGTGACGCGCACCGCACCGTCGAGGCGGTTATACTTGATACCGTTTTCCACCAGATTGAACACCAGTCGGTAGATCAGCGCATCACTGCCCACCATGCCCAGTTCCGCGCAGTCCTGCTGCAAGGAGATATTGTTTTTCTGGGCAAGGGGGGTCAGGTCGGTCAAAATTTCCTCCACCAGCGGTGCAAGGGCGATCTGGTCAGTACGGGAGATCGATTGCAGATTGCTCATCTCTAATAAAGTGCGCACAAGGGCGGTCAGGCGATCCAGTTGCTCCCGCAGAGAGCTGACCAGCCCGGCAGTCTCGGCATCCATGGCTGGGTGCTCCTCTGCAAACAGTTCCAGCTTCGTCTGCAAAATAGCCAGCGGGGTGCGCAGCTCGTGGGCTGCGTTGCCCGCAAACTGCCGTTGTAATTCAAAGGACTGTGCCAGGCCATCCAGCATCCGGTTTACCGACCGGCTCAACTGCCCGAATTCCTGCACGGTATCTTCGTCCAGACGGACGGTAGCAATGCTGTCCTGATCGACCCGCTGCGCCTGCTGCGCAAGCTGCTGCAACGGTTTCAGAGCTCTGCCGCTGACAAAATAAGCGATGGCCGCGCTGAGGATGGTGACCACAGCAGTGATGCACCAGCCCTTGCGGCCAAAAACCACCTTTGCATCGTAGACTTCCTGTGAAAAATGCGCCAGCAGGCTGGACATTTCCTCCTGCGGGATCTCGATGGTCAAGGAATCCTCACTGCCGGGCTGATACTGCATCATAAAGCCGTTGAGGGCATCCATGCCGGTTGCACCGGTGCGGTATAAAAGCAGGTTCATGCACACGCAGGCACAGGCGATGAGCAGCGCCGTCAGCAGGGTGATGCGCCATTGCAGGGACAACCGTTTCATTGTACCTCTCCTCCGATCTCGTAGCCTTCCCCGATGCGGTTGCGGATGGGGTCGTAGCCCAGCACCGCCCGCAGCTTTTTGCGCAGGGCAGAGATATGTACCCGGATGGAGTTGCTGAAGCTGTCCACGCTTCCGTCCCAGACGTGCTCAATCAGCTCTTCCTGACTGACCGGGCGTCCCTGATGCAGCAGCAGATATTCCAGTACGCCGCTCTCCTTCCGCGTCAGGGCAAGGGTCTGACCATCCACCGTGGCAACGCGGCTGCGGGTGTTGAAGCTGAGCCGCCCGCAGCACAGGCAGACGTCCTGCTGGATGAACTTGCGCCGGGTCAGGCTGCGCACCCGGGCTTCCAATTCTGCAAGGTGGAATGGCTTGGAAAGATAATCGTTCGCCCCGGCATCCAGCCCCTCCACCTTATCTGAAATTTCACTGCGCGCTGATAAGATTAGCACACAGGTCTCAAGGTCGTGCTGCCGTAAGCTGCGCAACACCTGCATCCCGTCCACCTTGGGCAGATTGAGGTCCAGCAGTACAAGGTCGTACCGCTCTGCCGTCAGCGCTTCCAATGCGGCTTCGCCGTCTGCACAGGCGTCCACCTCGTACCCGGACAGCCGCAGCTTCCGGGCAATGTCCTCCCGCAGGGAGTGCTCGTCCTCTACCACCAAAAGGCGCATTTTGTTTTCCACCCTTCCCGTAAAAAATCCATTTCTTGCGTTTTTCTTCATTATAACAGATTATAGCAGACGGTGTTAAGATTCGTGTTAAGATTTTCCTAGGGTGTATCTGAAAAGTCGAAAATTTAGTCTATTTCTACAAGCACAGCTGGATTTTGCGTTAAACAGCCTTGAAATCCGCAAAGGATTCCTGCGGCTATTTGCCTTAAATCCCGCTTGTGCTTGCGAAATATTCGTCATTTTCTTTGTTTTCAGATACACCTTAGCAGAAATTTTATCCCGGATAGTGTATACTGGTGCCATCAAACAACAGGAGGCTATGATGTTCATGACAAAAAAACAGGCGCAGCTGCTTTTGCTTGCTGCCGGGGTACTGATGCTGCTGTTCGGCGTATGGCGGGGCGAGGCAGACACCGTATTTTCAAAAGCCATCCGGCTGTGTATGGAGTGTGTGGGCATTGGATAAGAAAAAATTAAATCCCCTTGCCCGGTTCCGGGGCTTTATACAGGCCGGAGCGACCCTTTTAACCAACATCCACCTGCCCAACTTTGCTAAAGGAACGCTGTATCAGGGCAATGGAAAATACGTCTGCGTCCCGGGGCTGAACTGCTATTCCTGCCCGGGCGCTGCCGGTGCCTGCCCGGTGGGGGCGTTTCAGGCGGTAGTGGGCTCTTCCAAATTCCGCTTTTCCTACTACATCACCGGCATTCTCATCCTTTTCGGGGTGCTGCTGGGACGGTTCATCTGCGGTTTCCTCTGCCCGTTCGGGTGGTTTCAGGAGCTTTTGCACAAGATTCCCTCTCCCAAGCTTTCCACCAAAAAGCTAAAGCCGCTGCGCTATTTAAAGTATGCGGTGCTGCTGGTCATGGTGGTGCTGCTGCCATTGCTGGCGGTCAACGAGCTGGGCATGGGCGACCCCTTCTTCTGCAAATATCTCTGCCCACAGGGCGTGCTGGAAGGCGCCCTTCCCCTCTCCCTGACCAATGCTGGCATCCGCGCCGCGCTGGGCAAGCTGTTCACATGGAAAGCCTGCATTCTGCTGGCAGTCATTATGGGCAGCGTGGTGTTCTACCGCCCCTTCTGCAAGTGGCTGTGCCCGCTGGGCGCGTTTTATGCGCTGCTGAACAAGGTCTCGCTGTTCCAGATGCGTGTAGACACCCACAAATGCGTCTCCTGCGGCGCCTGCGCAAGGGCCTGTAAGATGGACGTAGACATTACCAAGACCCCCAACCACGCCGAATGTATCCGCTGTGGGATGTGTATGAAAGCCTGCCCCACGGACGCCATCCAGTACAAGTTCGGGCTGGGAGACCAATCAAACACCGAAACAACAAAGGAGTAAAACCATGAAATTCAACCGTGTAACCGCACTTTTGCTCAGCCTTACGCTGGCTTTCAGCCTTGCCGCCTGCGGGCAGGGCGCGTCCTCTGCATCTTCTGCATCCTCTTCTTCTGCCGCTTCCTCTGCGGCAGCGGAAACCAAGACCGAGGAGCAGCTGCTGGCCGAGGAAAACGAGATCCTTTCCGCAAACGATGCCCTGTGGGAGAAGGTGTTCGCTTCCATGGACAAAAACATGACTGAGACCACCCTCAGCACGAACTACGGCGATTTTCTGCTCAGCTCCGTGGAAAAGACAAAGGACCAATTCTCGGATGAGGAGTACAAGACCCTGACCGCCGATGCAGAAAAAATCCGTGCCATCGAGGAGCAGATTGCCACCCTTGCCCTCGCGGACGCGGCCGCTTCCGGCGCTGCCGCACAGGACACTGCCTTCCCCCAGTTTGAGGGCAGCGATTTAGAGGGCAACCCGGTGGACAACAGTCTGTTTGCGGGCAACGCCTTTACGGTGGTGAACTTCTGGTTCAACGGCTGCAAGCCCTGCGTAGAGGAACTGGACGACCTGAACGCCCTGAACGAGAAGGTCAAGGCACAGGGCGGCGAGGTTGTCGGCATCAACACCGAGACGCTGGACGGCAACCAGCAGGGCATTGATGCCGCCAAAAAACTGCTGGCTGCAACGGGCGCAAGCTACCGCAACATCTACTTTGCCTCCGGCAGCGACGCCGGCAAGTTTGCGCTGAACATCATGGCCTTCCCCACCACCTACGTTTTTGACCGGGACGGCAACGTTGTGGGCCAGCCCCTGCTGGGCGGCATCGACAAGGAAGAAAACCTTGCCGCCCTGCAAAAAAATATTGACGCTGCCCTTGCCAAGGACAACGCCAAATAAGCTATTCTCCCCTGCCACGGAAATCAACTTTTAGAGTTCGTCCCAGAGCAGCCGGATGAGGGGCAATTTCCCGTAAGCTGCTGCTCGTTTGCGCCCTCATCAGTCACCTGCGGTGACAGCTTCCCCCCAACCGGGGGAAGCCTTTAGAGAAAATTTGATTTCTGTAATTCCCTGCCGCCTATGGGCGGCTTTTTTTGTTTGCACCGGGCATTGTCATGCACGCCCGGGCGCCGGACGGAATACGCTGGGGCAGAATCATACTTTTACCAGCAAAGGAGCGTATCTCCATGAAGAACACCGGAACTCTCCGCATCCAGGCCTTTGCGGCCCGTCAGTCCAGCCCTATCGAGGGTGTGACCGTCACCGTCAGCGGCAACGGCTTCACCTCCACCCGCCTGACCGACGCCGAAGGCAACGCCGACGACGTCACCCTTACCACCCCCGCCTGTGCTCTCTCGCTGGACGAGAACAACACCACGCAGCCCCCCTACGTGGTCTGTGACCTCGTGGCCTCCAAACCCGGCTACCGCACCGTCCGCATCCAGGGCGTGCAGGTCTTTCCCGGGCAGGTGACGCTGGCCCAGCCCGAGATGATCCCCGACACCGAGGAGATGCGGGACACGCCCAACGTCCCCATCGTCATCCCGCCCCACAGCCTCTTCACCGGCGACGGCGGCAGCGGCCCGAACCCGTTCCTCGCCTGTGTTCCGCGGGTGCTGGACCGGGTCATCATCCCCAAGAACATCACCGTCCACCTCGGCAAGCCCGCCGCCTCGGCCCGGAACGTCACCGTCTCGTTCCGCAGCTATATCGCCAACGTGGCGTCCAGTGAGGTGTATCCGACCTGGGCTGACGAAAACAGCCCAGCGGGGCAGCTAAACTGCCTGCCGACTCAGAAATTCCATTCGATCGTGATTTTTTGCTCTCCGGTAAGCGGATCTTTTGGGCTGACGATGACCCGATGGACCAACAGCACAACAAGTTCGCGGGTCAGCTGCGAAACCTGTGCCAGTTCACGGACACGCTGCCTCTGCGTCTGGGCTCCACCGGTTTCTTCCTGCTGTTGTTCCAGTTCCGTTTCCAATGTATCGATCCGGGTCTCTGCCTTTTTCACTTCTTCCAGAAAGGTCTGGTTCATCTCAGAAAACTGAACGGCATCAATCAAACCTGACACCTTATCCAGATACAACTCCTGCATGGCCCTGCGCCGCCGGGCTGCTTCGCTCTTCAACCGTTTCAGCTCGTCACGCCTGGCCTGCTCTCGCCGCCGGATGGGGTCATCCTGTTCTGGAAGGGGAACTTTTTCAGGGTCAAAATAGGCTGCCGCATACGCCCGGATACGTTCCAGTACCGCATTCTCCAAGGCGTCCATATCGGTACAGGTCTTGTTGCCGCACACTTCCGGTGCGCGCTGGTGCATCCGGCAGCGAACATAGCGTCTTTGTGTTCCATCCGCTCTCGGCTGTCGGCCAGTCTGCTCCATACAGCTGCCACAGCATCCACAAACCACTTTTTTTGCCAGCGGATGGATCGTTCCCTTCTCGCCGCTCCGGGTGCGCTCCTGCATCATCCTCTGGACCGTTTCAAACATTTCTCGCTCAATGATCGCTTCATGCGTATTTTCTACAACGATCCACTGCGATTTTGGAAGCCAAATCGTCTTTTCAGACTTGTAACTTACCTTTTTATGCTTTCCCTGCACCATATTTCCGATATAAAGCTGATCATGCAATATTTGATATACGGTGGGACTGCTCCAAAGAGCCGCATTTGTATTTTTTAATGCACTGCGGTAATGGATGCCATGCAGCTGCTTATAGGCTGTTGGGCTTGGAATTTTTTCGTCATTCAGGATGCGTGCGATCCTGTGTGCGCCGATCCCGTTAAGAGCCATGGAAAAGATCCGCCTTACCACCTCGGCTGCTTCCGGGTCGATGATGAGTTTTCCTTTTGCATTTGGGTCTTTGCAGTATCCATACCGTGCAAAAGAGCCGATGAACAGCCCCTCTTTCCGCTTGTGGTCAAGCACCGAGCGGACATTGGTGGACAGATCTTCCAGATACCACTCGTTGATCAGGCCGTTGATCTGGCGGGATTTTTTGTTCGCGGTATCGTTGGTATCCACATGGTCTACCACCGCAATGAAGCGGACGCCCCACTCCATGAACTTTCCGTGCAGATACTTTTCCACGAGCTCCATGTCACGGGTGAAACGGGATTGCGTTTTGGCCAGTACCACATCAAACTGATGTTCGCTTGCGGCTTGCAGCATCGAATTGAATGCCGGACGGTTCCGGTCGATGCCGGAATAGTCCTCATCCGAATAGATCTGGTAAATATCAAATCCTTTCTCAATGGCGTACTGGAGCAGCATCGACTTTTGATTCTGAATGCTCTCCGATTCACCGATTTTATCTTCATCTTAGATCGGAAGAGCGTCGTGTAGGGAAAGAGTGTAGATCTCGGTGGTCGCCGTATCATTAAAAA
>ENA-USUE01000572-USUE01000572.1-human-gut-metagenome-genome-assembly--contig:-NODE-572-length-19282-cov-5.246030_pt1 | contig 19282 bp, 9 predicted proteins | sample MGYA00250060_ERZ773396 | MGnify/ENA primary metagenome ERZ773396 (study PRJEB29103, sample SAMN06111989) | human gut metagenome | biome: human gut; feature: ankylosing spondylitis patient; material...
ACGGGCAACTTCGTGATGACCATCACTTCCGTGGGACGTACTCCCATCGTGTGTCAAATTTTACTTTGACCATCATCAACTGACCGTCATAGGCCATAATCTGACGATTCACACCCGGAGCAGGATTTTCCCACTTCAAATCTTTCTCAAACTGAAAAGTTTCACTACATGTTTTCATACTTTCTATCTATTAATGGTTTGTTCTCATTTGGCAAAAACTCCGCAACGACCGTTCCAGTCGTAATTCTTTCCTCCAACGGACAAGTGATGTTTATTCTTTTTGCTGTCTTCTGCGTTGGCCAGACAGAGTGTTACAGAATGTCCACCTTTATATATAGCTTTGATAACGGTGTATTCGGCCGTATCCATCACCACTTTCACTTCCTCGCAGGAGGATGTCAGATTGTTGGAAGTCTCCATCACTACGTCATAATCTCCATGCGTTTCGATGGAAGTAGCAAACGTGTGATTCTTCTGTTCCTTTTCTCTGATTAGAAACACTGTCTCGTTTCGCAAATTGAAATCCGGATCATTGGCTCCCAGGCGAAGCATCTTTAGTTCTGTCCGGGGAGTGGTGGCCGCGCTGATGGTATAGAGGCGGTTGTCCTTGACAAAAGTGAAACTGGAGGTGTTCGTTTTCTCATTCTGTCCCCAGGCTTCCAGCCACAGATGCTGGTAACCGTTTTTTGTTCCGAGGGTTTGCAATCCGTTGCTTGCTTTGGTATATGGGAAATTCAGAGAAACGAAGTGCCCGTTATACCATAGCGGATAGTCGTATTGGTGTTCCTTGTCGGAGTTGGCCTGCAACACGTCCAGTATCAGCGGGAATTGCAGGAAAGGAGTAGTCACATACACCAATGTACGTTTCATTTCCACTCCGGAATATGCATTGGTTTCTTTGGCTACCATCACTTGGAAATGATCTCCGTTGAAATCACTGTAAATGATGTCCGAATGATAACGGGAAGACACTTTTATATCGCCGCCGAAATTGGACGTTTCATCAACCACCAGTGTGTTGTGTGCAATGGTCTGTTTGGCAAACGATTCGTTCTCACGTGTGTAATGTCCCTTATTCTTGGCTTCGATATTGAGAAAACGGGAAGCTCCGTAATCTGTCAGAATCTCGTTTCCATTATCATAATAGGCCATTGTGAGTTTATCGTAATGTCCGTGGCTAAGACCATGAGAAGTGGCTTTCAGGGTCAGGGCACTATTCAGTTTCGGGTCTGTCGAGCGAATCACGGCAATGCCTCCCTCGTCTCCTTTGCGTCCGTCGCGGAACACGCTGCTGCGATATACAATTGGAGCAGCTTCGCCACGGGCAATATCACGGGCTACCCGGAAACCACCGATTGTAGGCAGATAAGTATGCTGGTATTCGTTCGCTACGGAGAGCAATGATTTATCCGACGGATGGACATTGTATAGAATATCTGCAGCGTAAACCAGTTCCTGTGCGGAAAGTCCTTTCAGCAGGGCATCGTTAATATGGAAGAATTCTCCCTCATAAGATAGCTGTATCAACGTGGAAAGTGCTTTTGAGAGTATACTGTCGCGATAGCTGAAGATTTCCAGCTCCGGCAGTTTGTTTTCAATGCATTGGGCGAAGATGACGAAAGGCCAGATGGCATAACGTTGATAGTAGGCCCCCTCTGTGAAATAGCCATCGGGAGAGAATAGATAATCCATTTGACGGATGAATCCTCCGCGTTTGCCTGTTTCGTCGGAGCCATAAAGAGCTTTGTTCACGTAATCTTCACGATTCATGGCGAAACCAATCATACCTACGGCAGCCGTAGCCCAAGTGGCATGATTATGCATCTTGTTGAAAGTCTTATTGTTTGCATGGTTATCGCCCATACCATCCATGATGAAGTCCGCCATTGGGGCAAACAGATTCTTTTCGATGGTGGTGCGCTGCTTGGCCGAAAGTGTATGATAGATGCAATCGTATGCTACCGCTGTATGTACCAGCCATACACTTTCATTCAGCGTTTGCCAGAACAGGCGTCCGGGAACAGGGGAAAGTGATACGGGATGGAAACCCAGTGTGGGATAGAGCCTTGCATAGGCTTCCAGCATATCTGCTACGTAACGGGCGTATTTCTTGTCACCGGTCAGCTGATAGGCAACTCCGCAATGGAACATGGCATAATAGTTCGACTTATGCTGTTCGTGTACCACCCCGCCACCACCATCTGCCGGAATAGGAACGGAGATAGGAGAATTCAATGCTGCATCGGCTGCGCTCAATACTTCCGAGAGCGTTTTGTCGAATGCGGGCACGGTTCCCTTTCCTTCCCTCATCTCGTTCACTTCTTCCTGTGTGAAAAGAAGAGACGGATGTTGGGCAAACGAAAGGAGACATCCTCCCAAAACCATGAATATACAAATAATAAGTTTTCTCATCTAATCATTATTTTCTTGTTCCACTTACGATTACGGTTATTGCGGAAGCGAATTTTTTTTCAAACCAATAGAGAGTTTTTCCAATTCGCTGCCCGGCACTGGAGTATAATTGTATGCGTCGGCATTGATATATGCGGGACGGATATTATACATTTTTCCTTGTATAGCTTGGGAAGTGGTAGTTACCATTCTGCCGGAGTTCCACAGGTTACAGTTGGCTATGCGAACTTTCTCCCAGGTGGCCTCATCCAAACGGATGGTTGCTCCTCCGCGTCCGCTGTTGTCAAAATTACAATTCTCTACTGTCAGTACTTGTGGACCAATCAGGCGCATCACGCTTCCACGCTCTTTGTTACAACAGTCTGCGAAGTTACAATGTCTGATAGTGATATAAGGACCAGCCGTACTTTCATCACTTCCTCCACGATAAATATTGATAGGTAAACCCAGCAAACGATAGAAAGAACAGTTTTCAATCAGCATATCATCCGCATTGTAACGACCGATATCGTCTTTCTCGGCGGCATAGTTGATGGCATCTCCAGATAAGTCGCGGAAAAAGCAGTTTTTGATTGTCACACTCTTGGCGAAAGTGGCTTTCGTTCCTTTGATGGCAAAGAAGCCGCCCTCTCCGAAGTTCTGAAATTCGCAACCGTCTACTGTCAGTGTATAAGGTTGTATCATATCGGTGGCTGTAGAAATTCCCGCCTTAGCCAAGGCTTTACCGGGTTCCAGTACTCCGTCGAATGCGATATTCTCAATAATCAGTTCACCGCCATCGGCGATGGTTACCATGTTATCCGATTTCTCTCCGTTGAAACGAACCAACGGTTTATTGGCTGCGTTGGCAGCGCGAATTGTCAGCGGTTTATCGATGAACATGGCGCTTTGGATAGGATAGGTACCCTTAGCCAGAACAATAATCCCACCCGGTTCTGCTGAACGAATGATTTCAGAAAGATCAGTTCCCGGAGCTGCGTTGTATTCCTTATGAGTCTTTGCAGATGGTTGCGCTACCCGGTTTTCAAACCAGGAAGCACCTTTATCCTTACGTATTGCGGCCTGATCCGGCAACTGGGGAGCCTTTAGTTTCTCCGTAGTAAATCCCGGAGCCGAATAGTTCTTTGCCAGTTGCACTTTATTGCCTTTGAACTGAATACCTGATACATCATCAACGGCTATATAAGGTTGAGACAGTTCCTTATTTATTATGATATTATCCGTAAAGCTCACATTGTCCGGTGCAAGGGTACGTTCCATGTCTTTGCCTGTGCCAAATTCGATATTTGTACAGTCTACGAAAGTATTACGGTACATCTTCACGTCAACTACCTGGCAATAACGGTTAGGCAACGAATTAGGTACGGCATCCATCACTCCCAAAGCAGAGAAGAAACGGGTTCCTGCCAGACCGACCAAGGTATTGTCATAAATCTGATGTCCGGCATTGACCACGCGAATACCGCCTGTGTTACGGAGTCCGTTGCCAATAAACAGGTTGTTATTAACCGTGTTACGGTCACCGTGTCGCAGTGCTACTACTCCTTCGCATTCCAGCAAGATATTGTTCCGAATCACATTATCGCTGGATTTTATAGAGATTACTTCCACTTCACCGGAACAGCGCTCGAACAGGTTATTTTCAATTACTGTGTTCGAGGAACTGTATGCCTGTTGGGAAGTTCCCACACGCATGGTTTCCGCACCGTTCGAGCCGTACACCGGCCTCTCTCCGAAATAATTATGGTCTATCTGATGATGATTTTCCAGACAACGCTCATCGTTGAGGATGACAATCAATGTCACCCCCAAATTAAGTTTTCCTGTCAATGAGCAATGATCTACACGGTTATGACGACCATAAAGCAAGATATAGCTGTAAGCCTGGTCCCGACGGGACGGATTGAATCCGTCTATCACGCAATTTGTCAGGCGACAGTGATTGGCCAGTTCCTGTCCGTTGCGGAATTCTACCACGGAACCTTTAGGAGCATATCCATCTGTAAAATGTAATCCACTGACAGACATCCACTCTCCTGCTATCCGCAAAGTAGAGCCTCCCTCAATCTTTACTTTTCCAGGATTCAAGGCTTCTATCTTGATAGAAGCTTTCTCGGTTCCCTTACCTGTCCACTTCAACTGCATGTCTTTATACTGACCGTCTTTGATATAAATCTGGTCACCCGGTTGTGCAGTCTTCAGACAGGAGGCTACTTCGGGAAGTGTCACATCATATCTCTTTGCAAAAGAGGTGAAGGGAAGCCCGATAAGTAAGGAGGCTATAATCGCTTTATGTATCTTTCGTGTCATCATTGGTTATTGAACTTTTGAGTAATCGTAGTCTTTCTTCTGCCAGTACATATCAAATTCAATGGAACTGGATGAAGGAGCATTGGTGTTATTGTACATTTTAAAGTCAATCGTCTTTATATGCAGTAATCCAATACGTTTCACGTTATCAGCGACATTAGACGTCGAACCATTTACATTATAATATAATATAAGCAAGACGGCACCTACATCCACTTTTTGCTCTTTTCCCACTTCAAAAATACCAGGTGCCCATACATCTGTGTTTATTGATGTTTTCATGCTCGAAATACTAAATCCACGACAAGTTTTAGCTTCAACATCTATCGGGAAGGTAGTTTCATCAATATTATCCAACGTACCGTTTTTCACTTCATCTACTAATGCTTTATAACCGGACTTAGTTGGGTCTAAGTATAAGAAAGTCAATACCGGAGTACCATAACAGTTACCATTGATTCCTGGCACCCTATTCTCATCTGCCGAATTATTTATCATATAAAAATTCTTCAACTGTCCATTAGAACCCGCCGGGCTATTGATTTGCAATGTTCCTGCATTAACACCCGAGAAGAAGAAATAAGGATTCACAGAATTATATTCACTTTCAGAGACAGCCGGTTTATTATTTGCAGAACAAGTTGTAGCCTTGTATTGGTAAGATATTGGATCTACTTTTGTTCTCCAATCCGCATTTGCATACACTAATCCAGTTTCCGGAGAGAAGAATGAAGATAATTCTTCTACGTCACGGCCTTGTGCATATACTTTCTTGTTCTCCCAGAAATAAACGAAAGGCACTTTGACTACAAATGCATCTGTCAGAGTATGCACCTCACGTCCGTCAAAATAAGAAATCTTCAATGCCATCGTATTATCTCCATCCACATAGTTTTCCGACGAAGGTACGGCAAATTTCAGTTCATTCTCTGTTTGAAGAGCAATATTACATTCAATGGTTCCCAACATTACTTTATCAATCTTATTCAAATAAGTACCATTCAGAACGACTATATCTCCTATGTTTGCTGGTTCAAAAGAAGAAGTAGTAACATTCGGTTCATAACGTGCCACGGTCATCTGCGGTGCAGATTCAATCGGAGTTTCCACCTGTGACGCACCATTGAAATATCTGAATGTAATAGCAGCTTTATCACTTTCTACATAAGGAATCTTCACTAGGATTTCATCCTCATTCTGCGAAAGTATGCTAGCCTCGTTTCCAGTAGTATGTCCTTCAGCTGTAAAAAGCACAGCACTGATTACGTTCATATGGGAACCTGAAATCAACAGTTTATTACCCATCTCTATCTCGGTAGGCATTCCCGTTGAGGAAATAGTGGGAGCCGGATATTCAATGGTAAAATTGCCTTCTGAAACTCCTTCGCCAACTGAATTACTTAATACAATTTTTCCGCTCTTTGCATTACCGGTCACTTTGAGTGATAAACGCTCATTGGACACTTTTTGAAGTATCGTGACTTTCTCCCCTCCAATTGTCGCACTGACCACATCGTCCAGATACTCTCCGGTAACTACGATTTCACTTCCGATGCTTCCACTCTCCGGTGAGAAAGAAACGATTTGTGGCGCACTGACCACAACGTCTTTCATGGATATAGAATCACAACTGGTCCAAAAGATAACACATGCAAATAAGGATGCAAGGCGCCATTTTCTATATTGTTTCATATTCGTATTCATTTTAAGAGATTAATAACCCGTATTCTGTGCAATATCCGGATTGATGTTGATTACACTTACCGGAATCGGGAGGAATGTCTGCCAATCAGCAATATCATTCACGACATAAGTATATTCCGAATAGAAAGTCTCACTTTTGAAATAATTATTCACTGTTTGAGCAGCCGTACCCCAACGGAGCATATCGAACCAACGCTGGTTTTCAAAAGCAAGTTCCAGTCTTCGTTCATTACGTACGGCTTCTCTGAAGTCATAACGGTTAGAAAGATCGGCCAATGTATAAGTTGAAACACCGGCACGTTCGCAAATCATATTCAGATATTTCAAGTTATCAGCAGACGGACCCGATATTTCATTCGTCAATTCTGCGTACAACAATGCGATATCGCCTACACGGATAATCGGCCAGTCACTCTCACCATCATACTGCGTAGACACAGGATTTGTGTATTTCTTGCAATAACGACAGTTACCCGTAGTCACCCATTCTTGAGTAGTCGAGTTAAAGTACTTTTGGGCAATATTTACATCCAGGCGTTTGTCTGTTGCACCTCTCATTGTATAGGCAGTAATGATATTATCACTTGGAGTATTATAACCGGAAGAAGTTCCTATAATCACATTTGCACCATTATTGACCGGAGCAAACATATTACCGAACGGAGAACCGAGTCCTACATTACCCGAAAGATAACGGGCTGCAAAAATGATTTCCTTGTTCATCTCATTTGTGATGTCGAATATCTTATTATATGCTACCAGATCAGCACCTGTCTGCGGATTACCTACGGCAGCACTTTCAAGTACTTCCTTGCATAACTGTGCGGCGCGGGCATACTTGGCGTCTCCCGATTTATAATGAGTCGCATACACTTTTGCCAACAATGCTTTAGCAGCATTTCTGTCTGCACGCCCCATATCTGCATCCGCCATTCGTTCAGGCAACATTCCATTATCAAGAATCCGTTCCAGATCACCCTCAATCAGTGCATAAACCTCTTCTACCGTAGAACGCTGCATATTACGGGCTACATCTGACGGAACCTTGGAAGTAACTATAAACACAGGCCCCCATAAACGAACAAGATTAAAATATTCTAAAGAACGGAGAAACAAAACCTCTCCCTCATATTGATTCCGGGTAGTTTCATCTTCTACCACATCAAGATATGAAATCGCATTATTGACACGGGCAATCGTTGCATAACAAGAATTCCAATACTCTTCCACCCATTGGTGCTCTGCCACGATAGTTCCCTGGTCAAGCTGTTCAACCAATTTCGTAGTGCTGGCGGAAGAACCAGTAGCATACATACGTCCATTATCCGAACGTAATTCAGTCATTGCCCATTCATAATACATCACGTCGTGAAGAGAATTATAGCAACCAAGTACCAGATTATTCACTGAAGAAGCATTTTTCACATATTCATCCGCAGCAACTTCCGAATAGGGATACTTGTCCAAATCACAAGATGCAAACAGTAACGTTACTAACAGTAATCCTATATAATTTACCTTTTTCATCGTTCACTTTCCATTAAAAGTTAATATCAAAACCTGCGGAGATAGTACTGGTCAAAGGGAATCCACCGCGCTGATATCCCGAAATCATAGAGCTTGAGTATTGAGAAGAAGTCAGGCGGGATTCCGGATTGATACCCTTATAACTGCTTCCCCAAATGTAGAGCAAGTTGCTACCGGACACATAGAAACGTACACCCGACAGTTTCAACTTACGTGCAGCCGTACTTGGCAATGTATATCCCAATGTGAAGTTTCTCAAACATGCATAAGAAGCATCCTGCAAAGGATAATCAGTCAAACAGATATCATATCCCAACTTCAGATAAGGCACTTTTCCGTTACCCGGATTTTCTGCACTTACCCAACGATCCTTGGTGTAAGCTTTGTTCCATTTCACTGTCTCATTGTAATAAACGTCACCATTGTAAACGTCAATTCCCTGTACTCCCTGAATCAGGAACGAAATATCAAAATTCTTAATCTGGAATGTGTTCGTGATTCCCCATGTAAAATCCGGATACGGATTACCCAAAGGAACACGGTCTTCAGGAGTCAACGAACCGTCATTGTTGGTATCTACAATACGCAATCCACCCGGTACGTCATTCGAGAAGTGAGGATTCGCATTGATTTCCTCCACACTATTCCACACACCATTCGTTTTATATCCATAAAACTGAATCAACGGTGAACCAACTTTAGCAATGTAACACTCGCTTCTTTCCCCCTGATTGATAACCTGTTGTTCACCTCCCAATTCCAGCAATTTATTGCGCGACAAGGAGAAATTTATATTTGTATCCCATGAAAACTTACGATTCTTGATATTGTGCGTATCAATCTGTATTTCCACACCCGAATTACGTACCTTTCCAATATTATTCCAATAATAACTATATCCGGTGAATGACTGTGTAGGCTGCTCAAACAACAGAGCACGAGTCACAGAGTAATAAGCATCTATCGAGAGATTAATCCGGTTCTTGAAGAATCCCAGATCCAGACCATAGTTGAATTCATCTGTCTTCTCCCATGTAATGTGAGGATTGGCAAGCGAAGAGGAAATATTTGCCGAACCATTTACCAGTTGTCCATTACCGGTACCTGTCACATAGTTCGCACTGTTCAATACTTCAAGAGCTGCATCATAACTGATACGGTTATTTCCCGTCACACCGTAAGAAGCACGGAGTTTCAAATTAGAAATAACTTCGATATTCTTCATAAACTTCTCCTCATTCACACGCCAGCCCAACGATACAGAAGGGAACCAGGCATTGCGATTTCCTTTCGAGAACAAGGAAGAGCGGTCCAGACGTAAAGAAGTAGACAAGAGATAACGACCCAAATAACTGTAATTGATACGTCCCAAATAAGACTCCAATACCACATCCGGATAACGGAAAGTTCCCGTACCATCAGTATTCCCATTCCCTTTACTTGCCAATGAATAAACAGTTGCCGCATTCAGCGTATGAACATCATCGGTAGCAAATCCTGTTGCAGTCATAGCTACTCGCTGGTTGCGAGTGGACTCCACAGTATAACCCAACAAAGCATCAATGCTATGAGCATTATTTCTTCCGAAATCAATGTGATAATTCAATGTATTCTCGCTCAACAAATCCACATAGAGTGTGCTAAAATAAGTAGCTCTGCTCTCTTCTTTATCTTTTGTCGCGTCTTTATTACCATAATAGTAAGACGGGCTAAAACGGACATTCAAACCATTGGACGTCTTGAATTGCAACCCTTTACAAAGATCAATAGTCAGATACATACTTGCCAAACCCTGCATGGACTCACTCCAACGAGAAGTATTGGCCATCACACTACGGGGGTTATTATTGGCTGACGAGAAAGGAGATGATTTCTCCAGCGTCGGATTTCCCTCCGCATCCGGTGTACCGGTAGGAGTCATGATATTATTGAAATGACTACCTCTTGCAAAACCTGAATACCCTGTCATTTCAGTACTCCAATCATTATGATAAACAGGAAGAAAAGACGGAGTACGATAGAAATCTATGAAATTATTTTTCGGACGTTCTGTTTTGGTATAAGTTCCGGATAAGTTGACCCCTACACTAACAATATTCGAGAGTTTGGCATCCAATTTCGTACGGAAATTCAATTTATCCAATGAGTTCTGCAACATCACTCCCTCATCTTTGGTATAGGCAGCCGAAATAAAGTACTTCGTTTCTTTACGTCCACCGGAAACGCTCATCTGCACATTGGTAATACCTGCCATATCGCGTAATCCCTCTTTCTGCCAGTCGGTAGTCCCCATCTGACTTTCCAGATAAGCAGCGCCACGAGCTGCCGCCGGTACAGACGGGCCTCCCATTTCTGCTTCCTGCGTCAACAGATTCAACCACTCGGAAGAAGTCATCATATCGTGCAACTGATAAGCATACTTAAATCCCTGATAGAACTTGAACGAATATTTCGGTTTATCGGGAGTACCGCTTTTGGTGGTTACCATGATAACACCATTTGCCGCACGTGACCCGTAAATAGCGGCAGAAGCCGCATCTTTCAATATTTCAATAGACTTCACATCTGCCGCATTGATAGATGAAAGTCCACCGGCTACCGGAAAACCATCAATAATCACCAACGGCTCACTTTCAGCCGAGATAGAACCTGTTCCACGGACACGGATAGACGGTGTCACACCGACTTCAGACGTTTCATTAGAAACGGTAAGTCCGCTCATAGAACCTTGCAAAGCAGTAGTCATATCACTCACAGGAGCATTAATCAGTTTCTCACCTTCCAATTTGGAAATCGAACCCGTTAAGTGAGACTTAGCCTGTGTACCGTAACCGATTACCACCACATCATCCAACATCTTCGAATCTTCTTCCAATGTCACATTGACAACGGTGCGTTTGCCTACCGCCTCTGCCTTATCAACGTAACCGATATACGAATAAACCAAAATGGTCTTTGAGTTAGGAACTTTAATGGAGTATTTACCTTCAGCGTCTGTCACAGTACCTGTAGGAACAGCAGCATCTTTAATTGTCACTGAAGCCCCGATTAACGGACCTTGTTCATCTATCACCTTACCAGTAACTACATGCTGGGAGTAAACGTTCAATGCTCCAACTAACAACAAGAGCACCAATACGACTTTTTTAAAATGCAGAAGTTTGTTCATAGATTAGCGTTTTAATTTCTGTGACAAACGTAGCAATTAAAATTGGTAAACCAAAATTTTGGTCTACCAATTATCTTTTATTAACAATACCAAATAAACATCTCATAAACAGTATATTATGCGTACCTCTTTATAAAAAGGGAAAAGAATATTTTTGCTATAAAGCTTTACTTTGAAAGATAATATTCGTACTTTTACACCCGAATTAAGAAAGAAAACCTTTTAAAATTTTTATATCTTATGAAGGACGAAGTAAATTCGCAACCAGTTAAACTTGTCATCGAGCACATAAAAAAACAAATCGCAGAACGTCAAATTCTGCCTGGTGAACGTCTACCGTCTCAACGGAAATTATCGGAACTGCTGAAGGTTAGCCGTTCCCATGTTCGTGAAGCTTTGCAAAAGATGGAGTTGTATGGTATTGTAAAAACATATCCTCAAAGTGGAACAGTGGTTTCCGAGTTCTCCAAAGATCAATTGGATACCATGATTACCGATGCTTTAAAGATAAGCAAATATGACTTTTCCAGTTTGGTATATGTGCGCGTTCTGTTAGAGATCGAGGTCTGCAAACTGTGTGCATCAAACCGTACAGAAGAAGATTTGGAGAATATTGAAAAAACACTTATCGAATTGGAAGAAAAGTTCGACACAGAGCTTCGCGTTGAGAAAGATTTTGCTTTTCATCAAGCAATTGCACAAGGTGGGCACAATCCGGTAATCAGTTCACTCTTGCTTATCATTACTCCTGATATATTAAAATATTATCAAAAATATAAAGTCTGCGCTGTTCCACAAAAAACAGTTCATGCAGAACATAGAGAGATGTTGCAGAAGATAAAAGATAAAGACAAGGACGGGATGAAAGAGCTGGTACTTCGCCACTTGTCCAACCTGATTGATTTTGCAAAATTATCTGCTAAAGGAGATATTCCGGAATTCGAATACGGACATATCTAAAGCATATCTATCAATAAAATATTCCTGTGAAAGCGGTATTAAGGTTTAATAAAAAGTAAAGGCCTATATAATGATTATATTCAGGATAATATCATACTTAATTTATTATGAGATTATTATAAAGAAAGTATGATCAATTATCCTGAATATATTTTCTAAAAACAATGTCAATCTATAGCCGAACATTCAAAACCGAACGCCCTTCTACCGACATTTCTTTAGACACATACCCCTCTTTGGAGAAAATCAAAATATCATCAGATGCAACTTGTTTCAGCAGGTATTCCCCTTTCTTGTTAGTTACGGCTAATTCTGTCTTATTTCCCATCGAATAGATATGAACTCCTTCTACCGGAGTGGCTTGTACATCTCTAACTACCCCACGCATTGTTATCTTTTTACCTGTTCCAGTCTTAACCTGATTCTGTTTCATGCTCGACACAGACACTGCAGTAACAGAAATATCTCCTACCCCTATTACTTGCTTCTGCAAAATGCAATCTGAAGCATTTCCAACCTGAATCTCAAATTCCCCAGGTTCGAGGAAAGGGATCCCCTCCTTATCAATCAAATATAATTCAGATACAGGAACTTTTAGTATTACTTCTTTTTGTTCCCCCGGTTTCAGTTCCAGTTTGGCAAATGCTTTCAACTGTTTCACTGGAGTCACAACAGAACTTACCAAATCACGAACATACAGTTGCACCACTTCTTTGCCCGTTCTTTGTCCTGTATTACGAACCTGTACTTTTACCTCTATAGTATCTCCGGAAGCATATATATTCTTGTCACATTCCATTTTATCAAAAGAGAAAGTCGTATAACTCAACCCATGCCCAAAAGCCCACAATGGTTCAGGAGATGAGAAGACATAGTCACGACCGGATTGTTCATAACTGCCGGGACGTTTATAAAATCCCTTATCAGAAGGCAAATGATTATAATACACCGGTAAATGCCCTGCACTTTGGGGAAAAGAATAAGTGAGATGTCCCGATGGATTCACCTTTCCGAAAAGGACATCAGCAATAGCATATCCTTCCTGTTCGCCGCCATACCACTGTGCTACAATGGCAGGAATATGTTCTTTCTCCCAAGAAATGGCAAAAGGCTTGCCACTCACCAAGACCAATATCACCGGTTTGCCAGTAGCATAAACCGCCTGAATCAAATCACTTTGTGCGCCAGTCAGACTTAAATCGCTTAAATCAAATCCTTCTCCGCAATTCGTACGCGTATAGTCACGAGCTAATGAAGCACTGGAGCACCCGCAGAAAATCACAGCAACATCACTTTTCAGCGTTGCCTCCACTGCTTCCCCGATACCTGTGGTATCACGAGACATCATACTACAACCAACAGCATGATTTATTTTAATTTTCTCTCCCACCAACGCCTTAATTCCTTGTAATGGAGTTATTCCATCCTTATTATCCCGACTCCATGTATAATCACCAAACTGTACTTGATCTGCATTGGGACCTAAAACAGCAATAGAAGTCAATTTATTCATATCCAGAGGTAACAGATTATTTTCATTCTTCAACAGTACGATAGATTCTTCCGCTATCTGACGAGAAAGTTCTACACTCCGGAGAGAATGCATTCCACCGGAAGCCGCATGCTTATCCCCGTATGGATCTTCAAAAAGTCCACATTCGAATTTAGCAGTCAGTACCCGACGAACAGCTGTATCTATATAAGACTTATCCAGCTTTCCTTCTTTTACTAACCGGAATAATTCGGGATAACACTCACTGGAAGCCTCTACATCCAACCCTGCAGTCAGTGCTTGTATTGCGGCCTCCGCTTTATTAGCTGCCGTATGATGAAAAGTCTCCAGCATTTCTATAGCACCCCAATCCGAGTACACATATCCTTTAAATCCCCAACGGTCCCTTAATATATCAGTTAATAGATACCGGGAAGCGGAGTTCGGTATCCGGTTCCAGGAGTTATAAGTAGACATGACTGCATAAACAGGTAAATGCCGCAACACCATCTCAAAAGGTTTCAGATAAACAGCATGCAAATCATATAAACCACAATCCACAGAAGCCAGATTTAGCCCACCCAACGGATTCCCGTGTGGACCATAATGTTTCAACATGGGAGAAATGCCACTATCAAGATATCCTTTCACTTCTGACTGCGCAAAGATGCCACAGAGATACGGATCCTCTCCATAAGATTCCTCTACTCTCCCCCAACGCAAATCACGTACAACGTCAATGCACGGGGCTAATACCTGCCTCATTCCCTGTGCATGTAAATCATCGGCAGTCATACAAGCCCTCCGATAAGCAAGAGCAGGGTTAAACGTGCTACCGAGAGCTATATTTTGTGGAAAAATGGTAGAACCTTCATGTGCAGAGCCATGCAAAGATTCGGCTACAGTAAAGGCCGGAATACCGAGCCTGGTACGGGTAAGCATATATTCCTGTATTTCCCGCATACTACTCCGACAATTCTCACCCGTCAACGGAAAACCTTCCACAAATCCATATCCTGTTTCTCCAACAACAGCGGTTAGCTTTTCTTTATCCAACGTTTGTTCATTGAAAATGTCCCACGAATGTAAATGACGTATCTGTGCAATTTTCTCTTCCAACGTCATACGCTTCATCAAATCATCCACCCGTTGTGAAACAGGCAACCCGGCTTGCTGATAAGGAAACGGCTGTGCATTAACAACTGTTGCCAATAAAGTCAGAAAAACTCCTGACAAGAATCTCTTTTTATTCAATGAGGTTGCTATGATCCTCTTTCTCATCGTATATCTATCCATCATTCCTATTATTATCTAAATTCTACAGATATTCCGTACATTTTATCAATGTACCTGCAACTGAACTATTATATTGGCTTTAAGGTTATATAACAGGGACGAAATAGTTCAGTTGCAGCAATCTCTTCTCCCTGAATTCTGATATCAAATTCACCGGCAGGTAATGTCACTATACCTACCGTTTCCGTTATGCAATTACCATTACTCACTTTCTTTACCAACTTTTTGCCCGCTAAAGTAATCGAATACACTCCGGCAGCTCCGCTGCTTGCCTTGCGAATCTCCTTTCCGGCATCACCCTCCACTAGTTCATCCGCATATTTGGGTGCAGGAGCTACATAAGTAATACTCACTTCAAAAGTCGTTGGCTTATCCAAACGAACTGGCCAAACAACCGCATCCTCCCGTCTCTTCATATTCTGCACGCATGTAGACTCCACTTCCTCACCACCATAGCGGGCACCACCCTCCAAACGAGCGTCAAATGCACGTAACTTATCCACTTGCTGTGTATACGAAATACGACGACGAGTATCCGCTTTCAACTCTCCTTCACATTCAAGAACGACCACTGCATCAACCGTATCAGGACAAAGGGCCGGTACATCAATCATTATATCTTTTCCCATTCGCGCCACTTTCAATGTTCGCTGCGGATTACCCTGCAAATAAGCACCCTTTACCTCCGTCAACAAACCACCTACACACAGCTTCCCATCACGAGGCCAATCGAAGACATGCAAAAACAACTTATTCTCCTTACAGGTAGATTCTCCCCAAGACTGTACCGCTAACGGAGTAGCCTTCGTTCCACGAATAGAAGCTTCTCCGTTCACTTTCCACCAAGCAGCTATCTGTTTCAGAATATCCAAATCCGGAGCACTGAACTTTCCGGTTCCCATCGGACCAATATTCATCAGAATATTTCCTCCGCGTGCTGCCGCCTTCGCCATCAAACGAACAAAGAAAGAAGCCGGTTTGTACTCCTGATCGTTTTCATTGTAGGCGTAAGAATTGTTCGTAGTCGGAATACCTTCCCAGTAACTATCTCCATAATGGCTGAACTCGTAAGGACAATCCGCAGTGTTGTAATAATCATACCTGTCGAATCCGGAAATGGCACGCCCATTAATAATGATATCAGGAGATGCCTCACGCGTCGCTTCTACTATACGAATACACTCTTCTTGTGGTAATTTATGAGGTGTATCAAACCACATAATATCAGGATCATACATTGCAATCAATTCACGAATTTGCGGAATAGCCTTCTCATCTACATATTTTCGGGCAACAGGCAGATAATCTTTTCTCGTCTCCCACCAGTCGCGGCCACCTAGCAACTTGTCACCTCCGGGATTGTCATAATCCCAGTCATTACCTACACCCTCTTTCTCACCCCAATCAAATGCATGTGAATAATAGAAACCAAATTTAATTCCTGCCTTACGGCAAGCATCCCGCAAGTCCTTCATCGGATCACGTCCGAAAGGCGTTGCCTTCACAATATTATAATCACTCACTTTCGAATCGTACATTGCGAAACCGTCATGATGCTTCGACGTAATGATAAAATATCCCATCCCTGTTTCTTTGGCAATACGTACCCATTCTTCCGCGTCAAATTCTTGGGGATTGAACGTACCTGCCACCTTTTCTTTATAAACCTCTACCGGGATACGAGCCATTCGTTGAATATGTTCACCATACCCGCCATACTTCTTTCCATTCCACGAACAACCCAAAGATGAATAAACTCCCCAATGAATAAACATACCGAAACGCGCCTGCTCGAACCATTGCATACGGCTATCCAGTTCTTTCTTATCAGGAATCAGACTGTTCAATGCAGAAGCACGGCGTTTTTCCACCGCAGGTGAAAAACGTTGCGTCACACATTTACCACATTCTTTCCCTGATGGCAAAGTAATGTCAATAGCCACATCTCCAATCTCTACTTTTACCTGTTTCAAATGAACATTCATAGTCGGGTCTGTCACCGAAACGGAGTATTCTTCTCCAATACGTTCAATAAGCAAAACACAAGGTACAGACGTTTTCACAGGTAAACCACTCCATTGAACAGTTTCATCGGCTCTATAAAACACCGCTTCCAACACTTTCTCGTCAGCCGACTGCACTGCCTGTACCAATGTGTCATTCCGAAGAATATCAAATGGATTCTCCTGTGGAGGAAGCCCCTCACCTGCATATACCACATACCCATATACGTCATTCTCAACATTCCGTCCGTGATCAACCCAAACTCGCAGCAAATCTGCCTGTACAGGAAGATTCTTTTTCCCCTTATTCACTAAATTCCTCTTTACCCATTCATTAGGCCTGGACTCACAAAGGAAAAAGGATTTCGAACTAAGTTCGGACAACGGGGCATAAGCAAATCCTCCTTCCTGTAATATCCAAAGCGGCTTTCCTTTCTCTATCAACGAATGGATGCCGGAAGAAGGTTGCCATCTCTTTTTCCCATCATAGAGCGTTACTTTCCCCTGATGGGCAGTCTGTTCGATAGAAGTACGTATATTTCCTTCCTGTTCCGGTTGCAAATTAGTAACACCCGCACCAAGAGCAATCAGATAGTCACCCAACATAAAATAAGACTTATAAGCCCTTACACCGAAAGCCACCGGATTCTCCATTTTCACATCCTTTTCTTTAGAAGTAGCATCCATCTTCTCGAAAAGATAACCCGCTACCGCATTCCCGCCTCCATCAGTAGCCGCTCCTGCAAAATTGTACTTGCTGCAAAATCCTCTCCAATTGGTAATTGGTTTCAGCCGCCGTTCTCCTTCACGGGCAGTCACTCCGGGCATAGCAGTCAGATCCATCGCTCCGATAATCTTCCGGTACTCATCCCCTTTACGTTGAAAAAGAGTGAGTCCGTCGTTGGTATAAATATTAAACTCATCCGCAAAATTACCGGCACTCTCCAAACCATCACAACGACTGGATGCCATATTAACCATCATATAATAATCAGGAGTACGTTTTATCAAATCGTCATTGTTATAAAACCAGCGTGTACCGTTATAACGACCTGCCGGATACCCTTCCATACGGATATTATTTTGTCCCGCTTCTTTAATGAGCTGTTTCAGCTCCCGAAGTTCACTATCCGTAAACGAAGCAGGCCATCGCTCAACAGACGCTTTCAACATCTCATAATAAGGAATATGAGCCGGTTTTCCTTCGTAATACACCATAGAATAACGGTCCAGACAGGGAGGAATATACCCTTTATAATGATAGAAGGTACTGCCTCGATAGAAATTGAGCAATGCTTCCACATTCTCCCGTGTCAGGCTTTGCCCCCAAGGAGTATCCCGGAGTATCCATAGCATGTCCTGTGCACTGGATGCCCCATGAATCGGATATCCCCAAACCAAACATTGCATACCATGTCCCCATCCGGCTCCGTCGGCAGTAAAACCTTCGTTCCAGAATGCCTCATTATAAGTAGTCTGCGACACATTGCTCAAACTTCGTTTTGCCACTTCAGCTACTACATCGACCATTGGAATAGAATCCATTAAAACAGCAGTTTCCAGTAGCGGACGATAAGCCAATGCATTTCCACCTACCCACCATACATGATGACGAAAACGTTCCACCCTCACAATATCCCGGTCCATTTCATTATTACGCAATGGTTGTGTCCACGATTGCATAGCCAATGCTTTCAACATCCGGCAGGCCGATTTACGCAGTGGTTTTGTATCATCCGGCAGATCCATCTGCCCGACCAAAGAGAAATAAATACCACAGGCTGCTTTCGGGATAGCAAAACAGGAAGCATGAAAACGGTCGTTCGGTTGACGACGGACTTCAATATCTCCATATCTCAAAATAGATTTCCAGAAACGTTCGGGAATATCATTCACATTCGTTTGCCGGTAATGATTAGCTATCACCCACAATCGTCTAAACGTGTCTGCCAAGTAAAAACCTATATCCTGTTGGTCCTGAAAAGAAACGGATGATAGCCAGTTGTTGTCATGAATCTTTTTTTCATAAGCAGCCAAATCCGCAAACTGCCCTTCTTCACTAAGCTGTTTCAGATAGAGATCCCATTTCCCCATATTCTGGTTTATATCATAGGTATTTATATTCTGCGTGTAATAATCGCGCAAATTACGCATAGCCTTTACTTCGTCAGACGACTGTGCACATACAGTCAGACAAATAAATAACACCAAAAATACCAGACAATTTCTTTTTTTATCTTTCATATTGTATTGATTTAATTTCCAAACACAATGGTCTCTCCCGGTTTCATCACCTTCTCCGTAATCTCACTGGTAAAAGGATTATCAAGTCTCATCCGACCGCCTTTTTCCGAAGTTACAGTAATAGAAGCCACTTCTCCATTAACATACGAAGCCGAAACCAGAAAA